>OIWP01003017.1_pt1 | contig 15083 bp, 16 predicted proteins | sample 1587661 | NCBI WGS metagenome assembly OIWP01 (sample SAMEA3888899, study PRJEB22519) | human gut metagenome | biome: human gut; feature: human-associated habitat; material: faeces | place: Denmark | collected 2010 | reverse complement strand
TTACCATTTTTACGATATTCTTTCGGATGTTTCTTGCATGCTCTTGATAGTTCATACCTATTACCTCCGTCTGCCAGTATTATATCATTTACTAAGCATGAGTTAAATGATAAAGCTGTTTAATTTTTGTTTTATCACACAACAAATTTCGTTCTTTTATGCAATTCATTTAATTTATCCTTTTAATAATCATTCTTTATTTTATAATAAAAATGGTATAATAATAGATATTGGGAAGAAAGGAAACAATTATATGAAATTCAATCTATTTAAAAAAGCAAAAACATCCGTATTGACATGCGCTGATGGTAAAGTAGTACCAATCACAGAAGTGAGCGATCCAGTCTTCGCCCAGAAAATGATGGGTGATGGATTCGCCGTCATACCGACAGGTAATACAATTTATTCACCAGTGAGCGGAAAGATCAGCATGATTTTTGATACAAATCACGCCTTTGGTCTAACAATGTCAAATGGTCTTGAGGTATTAGTCCACATCGGCATTGATACCGTCAACGAAAAAGGCGAAGGCTTTAAACGTCTGGCAGCAATTAATGATACGGTTAAAGCTGGTGATCCGATTATTGGTATTGATCTAGAAGCCTTAAAAGCTAAAGGTTATGACATGGCTGTGATGGTTATTTTCACCAATGATAAATATTCTGAGCTAACCCTCATGGAAGGTGACCACCAAGCTAAAGAAGAAGCTGCAACTATCCAGCTTGCCTAATTATCAGCCAGTCTTAAATGACTTGCAGCAGGCATAAGAAAGGGAAACTCATGAACTTAAAAAAAGGATTTATTACCGCATTAAGTCTCAGCCTCATGCTATTGAGCGGCTGTCAGTCAGCCCCTGCTCCAACAGCGCCGCCAGAGCCTATCATCGACAGTGAATCAGTCTCCTTCCGCTTTAATGATTTTACTTACGAAAGACCTGATTTAGATGCTATCAACGCCCTGCTTGATCAAGGCTTAGCGCTGTGCGCACAAACCGGCAAAGAACAGGAGCTGCTTGCCCTTTACGATGAAATCATGGCTAAATGCAAAGAATTAGAAGTTATGGATACATTGGCCAGCATTAAAAGTGATATGGATCTCAGTGATGAATATTATGAGGGTGAAGTCAATACGCTTGATAATTTCTATACAAAATTTGATAACCGCATGAATACCCTCACCGGCGAAATCCTTGCATCAGAGTATAAAGATGCCTTTACCGAACGCTGGGGTGAAGAATTCATTAAACGTTATGAGATTAACAGCAAATTAAATTCACCGGCAATTGAAGCGCTGTCTGAAAAAGAAACAGAGCTGATTCAGCAGTACAGCAAAGCGTTGGTTGCGGATTATACAACTGAATATAAAGGTAAAACAGTAGGCCTTAATGATCTTGACTTTACAGATTCCAATGTCAGTGAACCTTACTATGCGATCTATGAACAGAAAAACAAGGTTCTTGGTGAGCTATACCGCGAATTGATTCAGGTGCGCATGGAAATTGCCCATACGCTTGGTTATGAAAGCTATACCGATTATGCTTATGATCTTTTAGGCCGTGATTTCACAAAAGAAGATGCTGCCGCTTTTGCCGATAAAGTAAAAGCCTCATTATCAAAATTATATGCCGCTATTGATGATCAATATTATTATGATATCAGTGACGCGAAAGCGGATATTACCGTTATGATTGAAGACAGCATTCCTTATCTTTATGAACGTCTGCAGGCAGAGTTCCCAAAGGAAATGCAGGAAGCTTTAAATTTCATGCTGGCATCTGATACTTATATTCTTGATAATCGGCCTTCAATGATGCAGGCGGGTTATTCAACCATATTAAATGGATATGGTCCTTACATGTTTATTAATACTTCAGCATATCGTGACGCTTCAACGCTCTTTCATGAATTCGGTCATTACAACAATTTCTATCTGATGCATGAATCAATATGGAATGATGGCAATAATCTTGATCTTGCGGAGGTTCATTCACAGGGCTTAGAAGTATTGATGATGGAAAGCTATGAAGAAATGTATGGCAAAAATGCTGAACTGATGAAAATCGATTTACTTCAAAATCTGGTTAATTCCGTACTTCAGGGCTGTGTTGAAGATGAATTTCAGCAGCGTGTTTATGCAAATCCTGACATGACCCTTGATGAAATCAATCAGCTGCATGGTGATCTTTATGAACAATATTTTGGTTATCCAGTCTATTATGAATGGATCGAAATCCATCATCATTTTGAAACACCTTTTTATTATATCAGTTATGCGACCTCGGCAATCAGTGCTCTTGAAATCTGGCGTGATGCTGTCATTGACCGCAGCAAAGCTTTAGATACTTATCAGAAGCTTTCTCACTTCACATTAAATGTTGATTATCTTGATGCCCTGTCACAAGCCGGCATGAGTAATCCTTTCAGCAGTGATATTGTCGATGAAATTGCCGATACCTTAGCTAAAGAAATAAAGCTTAAATAAAAGAAAAGGATATCCGAATCATTGGGTATCCTTTCTTGTTTGCTTCTGTTTATTCTCATCCTTTGGCAATACCGGCGGTTTTTTTATTTTTACCGGCTGAATTGGTTTAATAATTTTTTTCATATAATTTTTTATAATCCTCAACCGCATTTTTCAGCTTATAAAGGAAATTCTCCTCTCCCACGGTATTAAATTTAAACAATACACCCTGACTGCCGCCTGCCGTAATTCCGGCAATCTGCAGCTCATTGCCGATACCCACTACGGTTACATTCATACTGACTCGATTAGAACCAAAAGCGCTGTATCGCTCAAAAACCTGTACTTTGCAGCGCATATTGGGACAGATAAATTCATGGCTGTCCTCTTTACTGGCAGACAGACTGCTGCCGGCAATTGATCTCGCAAGATAATCATTAAACTCATCGAAATCGCCATGAATCATTACCGCATACTTTGCCATTAAATCCCTCCTTTTATCCTATTATTAAAGCATCTCAGACAGCCAATCAGCCGCCTTTTGCAGCTGTTTTGGTGTATGAAAGAAATGTTCGCCTTCGGCATGGATAGTCAATTTCCCAGGAAATTTTTGGTGAAATGACAGAATATCTGCTTTATTGACAAGATAATCATGCCCAGCATAAAGAATCATTGTGGGATGCGGCCAGGTATGAATTGGATGCTCATTCACATATGTATAAACATCCCAATATAATGTCTGCCCGTTATCCAACGGAATGATTTGACGCTGTTTTAAATTATCGCTGTCAACGCCGGCGACCTGCATCATATCAGCAAGCAGATGCTGCATATTTACTACCGGTGACAGAAATAAAGCCTGTTCCAGCGCTTCATCAGGATAGGCGAGCAAGGAAAAATAAGCACCTAAGCTCACTGCGAAAAGCTGAAGCTGCTGCCAGTGTGTTTGGGCATAAGCCATGATTTCCTTTAGTTCAGCTGCACAATCCTGCGGCTTACATAAAGCATCACTTCCTTGGCGTTCACCATGTTGAGGTAAATCAAAGCTTAATACCTGCCAGCCCTTGCTGCCTGCCGCTGCTGCTAATATTTCAATGATGCGATCCTCTTTGTGTGACATACTGCCATGAACTGCCAGTACACAGAATTCACTTGCTTCACCCCAGATTATTGACGGTATCCCCTTAATTTTAATTTTTTGTTTTTTCATCGCTTACTCCTATGTAATTACTTTACCATATTAATATAATGATATGCAAATTACAAATTCAACATAAAAGAGGAGATCTGATGATCTCCCCTTGTTTTATTTCTGCAGCTGATGCAGTAATTCAGAGATATTGCCGCCATTTTCAGCCAGCAATTTTTGGCATTCATCCAATGACAGACCTGACAATTCCATACAGATTGCCGCCTTTACATCATGATTGCTTGTCTCAATCAATGTTTCGGCACGGGAATAGTCGCAGCCGGTAGCCAGCATTAAGATGCGTTTTGAACGTTCAATTAATTTAGCATTTGTTGGCTGAATATCCACCATCAGATTATTAAACACCTTGCCAAGCCGAATCATTGTACCTGTCGATATCATATTCAGCACCATTTTCTGCGCGGTACCGGCTTTCATTCTTGTTGAGCCAGTAACCACCTCAGGGCCGGTTTCAACATCAATCGCTGTTTTGGCAATTTTGCCGATTTCACTGTTTTTAACACAGCTGATCGATCCTGTATAAGCATTGATGGAATTGGCATATTCAAGACCGGCGGCTACATAAGGGGTACGGCCGCTGGCAGCTAGACCAATAACAACGTCTTTCTCACATAGATTGATGCTTTTAAGATCCTCAATGCCGGCTTCGCGGTCATCTTCCGCATTTTCCTTAGATTTGAATATTGCCTCAAGGCCGCCGGCAATCAGTCCCTGTACCAATTGATCACTGACACCATAGGTTGGCGGACACTCACTGGCATCAAGAATGCCTAAGCGGCCGCTGGTACCGGCACCTGTATAGAGAATACGGCCGCCCTTTGATAACCGCTCAGCACAGGCATCAACAAGTTCAGCAATCGATGCCAGCTCCTTTTCAACCGCTAAAGCAATCTTTTTATCTTCATTATTGATCGCCTTCACGATCTCAAAGCTATTCATCCGATCAATGGACATTGTATCGGGATTTTGCTGCTCTGTCATCAGCTTATCTAACTGTATCTTCATAATGCTCTCCTTCATGATATTTCGTAATAGTGTCAACATAACGTTTGGTTATAATTTCCGGACGAGTGATTGAAGTCCCTACAACTACCGCAAACGCACCCGCGGCCAGCGTCTGTACAGCTTCATCCTCGGTTTTAATCTTGCCCTCCGCAATAATCGGAATATCGGTAATGGCATGAATATCCTTGATTAACTCAAGATTCACCGATTTAACATCTTCACTTTCTTTCGTATAACCGCTCAGTGTCGTCGATATAAAATCAAAGCCCATATCCAAGATATTCTTCGCCTCTTCAAGCGTTGAAATTTCACCCATTACTAATGCGTTGGGATAATGCTCACGAATCTGTTTCAAAATACTGGCCGCTGTTTCACCATTTGGCCGCAGACGGTCCGTCGCATCCATCGCCAAGACATCAACCCCGGCATCAAGAATTGCTTTCGCATGCGCATAGGTTGGTGTAAGATAGACCGGATAACCGGTTATCCATTCTTTATTCAAGCCGATCAGCGGCAGATCCACTTTCTTTTTGATTGCCAAGATGCTGTCAACACCATTCGCCCGAATACCTGCAGCACCGCCCTCAGCCGCCGCCGCCGCAAAACAAGCCATGATTTCCGCCCCATACATTGCCCAGCCGACACGGGCCTGACACGATACGATCAATCGTCCTTTAATTTGTTTTAATAATGCTTCTTTTTCCATTTAGAATAAACCTATCGCCTTTCCCACAATACCCAATACAAAACTTAATACTACACAAATATACATGCCTTTTTTATTCTTATTTAAAATCGTATAAAAACCAAGTACCAGCAATAATGGCAGCAATGATGGAATCAGTGAATCTATTAAACTCTGTACGATAATTTCCTTTTCACCAAATGTCCATGCATAAGCTACATTCAGCTTAACAAAGCCGTTAATCATTGCGCCGACAACCATCATACCAACAATGGTAGAGCCTTCTACAAAGCTGTCCAGCAGACTGCTTTGTTTCATCTTGCTGACAATATTAGTTCCCAGCTTATGACCATATTTAATGAAATACCAGCGGGATAACACATTCAGCAAAACATTAGGTACAATAAAGAGAATTGGACCAAAAGCATTGCCGTCTAATGCCAGCCCGGCGCCGATAGCCGCAAAAATTGTCATAAAGGTTGCTTTGAAGATTGAATCACCGATACCGGAGAGCGGGCCCATCAACGCCGCCTTTGTCGATGAAATAGCTTCTGCGCTGATTGGTTTGCCCATTGCCCGCTGTTCTTCTGTTTCAATTCTTTATCAGTCAGCAAGCCGGCTTCATTTTCAACAGGCATTACTTCCTCATCATCAAAACCAAATTCATCATTTTGCTTGCTGTCCCTGCGCATGATGTAGATTGCTGCCGCAACGCCAAAGGCAATTAATGATATTGCTAAAACATTCAAGCCAAGATAAATCGCTAATACAAAGCCAATCATGAAGAATGGCCAATATTTCTTCATATTCATCATTTTCAGCAGCATAGCCATACCTACTGCCGGCAGAATACCGGAAGCTATCTTCAAGCCATCAGTCAATAACGGCGGCATCGCATTAACGACATTGTTTACAAAATCCGAACCAAAATGAATTGCCAGGAAGGTTGGAATGAAGAATACGAAGAAGAAAATTACCAGCCCTGAAAGATGTGTGAGTTCAACCTGTCTGATATTGCCGTCCGCCAGATACTTATCCGCTCTGTGCATCAGCAGTATATTAATATTCCAAGCAAACATAATCAACAGCTGAGCCAATAAACCAATCGGCAGCGCCAAGGCAATACCAACCTCCGGATTACCGCCGTTGGTAATCGCGAATACCGTAGACAGCATACCAGCAATCTGCGCATTAGGCGGAACACTGCCGCCGATCGGCAGGATACCCATATACATCAATTCAACACTGCCGCCGACAATTAAACCGGTTGGCAGATCGCCCATTATCAAACCAATCATCGGCCCTGCAAAGATCGGTCTGGAAATCATCCAATAACCATAACCATAATTTTCAGTAATAATAAGTGCAATAAAAACACTCAGCAACAATGCTGTTGTAATTCCCATTATAAATTACCCCTTTCTAAAGTAATGACATTAAATCCTGTGATGTGTCTGAAGGTGTAGCTCTTACTTCCAGCTTAACATTCAATGCATGCAATTGCTTAAATACATCAATCATCGCATCATCAACATAGACTGTTTTACTGATCTGTGAGCGTCCCTCCGCAAAATAAATACCCCCTACATTAATCTCTGGAATCACGGCGCCAAGCTTAATCATTTCTAAATATGTCGCGGGACTTTTCGCAACAATAAAGATTTTTTTATTTTGATACTTGGCTAGAAATTCAACCGCCTTCGCAATCGTCAGCACAAAGCAGCGCATGCTTTTAGGAGCCGCCATTTCAAGCAGCGATTTCTGAAATGCATCCTTGGCAATTTCATCATCGACAGCTAAAATAGCATCGCTTTTATAAGCTACCGGCCACGCATAGGCCACCTGTCCGTGAATCATTCTTTCATCAATTCTGGCAACTGTTATCATCTTTCTGCCTCCTTGCTATCATCTTAAAATATGCGAAATATAATGTCAATTAATTATAGGTAATATGAAATGTCATTTCATATTATGAAATATTAACCGCCGATTCTGGTCTTATTAATCATTTCTGCAGCCCGCTCATAATCAGCGCGGCAGTAAAGTGCATAAAGCAGATCCACAATATAAAGCGATGAAATGCGTGATGACATCGCACCGCTTCTAAAAATTGTTTCCTTGCTGCTGACTGTCAGATTATAATCAGATGCTTTGGATAATGAGCTGCCAATGCTGCATGTAACAGCAACTACCTTGATTCCCTTCTGACGCAAAATCTTAGCGATCTCCACCATTTCCTTGGTTTCCCCCGAATAAGAGAAGATAATCCCTAAATGGTCAGCATCAGCATTGACCGCCTGCACATACTGCCGGTCATACAGTGCATAGTTAGCAATATTCTTACCTACCCGCATGAATTTATATGTGGCATCCAATGCGACAACATGGGAAGAACCAACACCAAAGAAATCGAGAATGTAAGCCTTTCTGATTAATTCCACTACCTCATGCAGCTGATGAATATCAACAAGCACCCGGGTTTCCTCAATTGATTTTAAATCAATGTTTGTAATTTTATCAATGATTTCATGCTCAGTGTCATTTTTATTAATCGTTGTGGTATCTAATATCTCAAGATTCATATTATCAAACACTTCATTTTCCTTTGCGATTAAAAGCTTCAGCTTATTAAAACCGCCAACCCCGATGCGCTTGCATAAACGAACAACCGTAGCGCTTGATGTGTAAGTATCCTGAGCAATTTCAGCTGTTGTCATTTCCAGTACCCGCTTAGGATATTTTAATATAAAATTTTTAACTTCCTGTTCAGCTTCCGGTAAATTTGCAAAATCTCTTAATTTAATTAATACGCTCATTATTTCACCTCTGCTTCAATCATACGAAACATCGTTTCATCAGGCAAGGATTTAATTATTAAACAGGATATAATCACAGAATTATAAATGATTTAGGTAAAAGTGCTATTTTTGCATATATAATTGTATAGGACTTTGATGAAGCATAGGAGAGTTCCATGGGTTATAAAACAATTAATGGTTTAATGCGACATTTACGCGATAATGAAATTCAAATCTCTGGAAGTATACAAAAACGACAATTAATGAATACAGGGTATTTTCATGGCTATAAAGGATATCGTTTTTTTAAGTGTGCACAGAATTTATTGCCCTTCACAACATACAAAGAAGTATATGCTACGATTCAATATGATTCAGCTTTAAAAGCATTGTTTTATGGAAAAATAATGTTTATAGAAACAGCTGTCAAAAACATAGTGCTGGAAAGTATTTTGGTTAATGCAAATTCAGAAAATATTCAGGATATGTTTGATAAACTTATAAGCGGTTACAATAATTCACCTTCATCATTCACCATAGATCAAAGGAAAAAACTCCAACAGAATAAATTAAATCTTCAAAAATCAATTCATGCAAATCTTGCTTATGCTTATAAAAGAGATAATCCGAAAATAACACATTTTTATAATAATTCGAGTTATACTGATGTTCCTGTATGGGGATTATTCGAGATAATGACAATGGGTGACTTAGGTCATGTTCTATCCTGCCTAACATATGAAGTTAGAGATGATATTTCCAAACGTCTTGGCCTCAATATTTCATGTGATACATATAGACAGTTAATTTATCAATACATCTATACGCTTAAAGATTTAAGGAATTCAATCGCCCACAACGCAGTATTATTTGATACAAGATTTCGCAGTATAGATCCCACTAATTCAATGAAACGATGTTTACAACTTGAAATCGGTCTGCCTTATATTAATTTCAAAGCTATTGACGATTATGTTATCCTTATGTGCTATTTTTTAAAATTACTGAAAGTATCAAAAGCAGAAATAAAAGCGTTCATAAGAAATTTTGAAAAAATAACCAATGACTATAAGAATTCGGTGAACATTAAGGTTACAGCAATAGTAATACGTCCTGATTTAAAAGAAAGAATGAATTTATTAGAAAATTTTCTTTAAAAATTTGTGGTATTATCTCCTCATAAGCTTGCTTTTTTTCCATTAGAACAGTATAATATAAACATTAATTGGGGTATGTGTTTGCGGATGCATACTTGAAAGAGTCGGAGAAATCCGGCTCTTTCGCGTTATATTCCTATATAGATAGTTTCAATAAGCTATAATTGTTTAACCTTGTCTAAGCAAAGACTGAATGGTATAGTAATGATATAGTTTAAATATTCAGTAAAGGAGATTAACTATTATGAATACAGCAAAAATTGATCTGCATCTGCATCTTGACGGTTCTTTAAATATGCATTGGGCTTGGCAGACAGCCGTAAAACGAGGTGTAGTAGCACCTGAATGCACCTTTGAACAATATTATGATCAAATGCACCGCACTAATTTTAAAACTCGTGAGGAAGGCTTTAAACGCTTTGATTTTCCAATCGCCGTACTGCAGACAAAGGAAGATTTGCGTGATGGTACCTATACATTGATCCGCGACTTAAACGATCAGGGATTGATTTATGCTGAAATACGTTTTGCCCCTCAGCAGCATATGCTTGAAGGATTGACACAGGCAGAAACAATTGAAGCTGTTCTTGAAGGCATTCATGCCGCTGAAAAAGATTTTCCTGACATTACCTGCGGCTTAATCTGCTGCATGATGCATAAGGGAGATTGCGCCGCATTTAATGAAAAGCTCAATTTTGATACAATTGACGCCACTGATATTTTTTATAAGCAGGGAGAGCGGATTGCCCTTGATTTGGCGGGTTATGAAAACACAGGGCCATTCATGGACTACGCGCCTTTGTTTGAAAAAGCCAGAGCCTTAAACATTCCCTATACAATTCACGCCGGTGAAATGGGTGAAGGCTCACATGTACCTGAAGCTATTAAAATGGGAGCATGGCGCATCGGTCACGGTATCAACTGTGTTCAGGATAAAGCATGGCTGAAAGAGTTGGCAGATAAACAGATTCCCACTGAAGTATGTGTTGGATCTAATGTAAAAGAGGAACGGAATTATGCCGCCCATCCAATTCGAGAGATGGCTAAGGCGGGAGTAAAAATTACCGTTAATACGGATAATATGAATTTCTCTAAAACAAGTTTAGCGAATGAACATAATCAATTAAGAGCCATTGGCTTTACAACTAATGATCTTATTCAATTCACATTAAACGCGGTAGATGCGGCTTTCTGTGATGAAGCTACCAAGCATAAACTGCGTGAAAAGCTGGCGGCTGAAGGGATTTCACGTTAATAAACATTGAAAAAGCAAGGATTTCAAACTTCCTTGCTTTTTATATTTATTGGTGTAAGTGAATTGATTAGTGAATTAGGTATGACTTATCAGATTAGTGACAACGAATTTTACATAATGCACAGCATGAATATGCCCCAGTATGCAGTGTTACCGCTGAAGGATTGAAGTGTCGGAAAATAGAAGGGATTCCTGCGGCAGCATCAAAACTCATATACTAGTTGCGGCTTTCAAAAATTAAATGATAAACTGTATCTGTTAGCTGTATACTCAAATGGTAATCAGCTGGTTAAACTCAATGAAGGGAATGCGGTAATCAGAACCGGATATAGCGGTAAACAAGATTGTAGTACCACCGATACAAAAGAACAGCACTCACCAAATGGGATGGGTATTGCAGGCGGATGAAAAATACTTTATACAAGTTTTCAATGGTGAAACGATAGAAAGCTATGAAGTATCTGTCCAACCCTTGTAGTAACATTAATGAATGGTACTTACTACTCTACTTATGAACCTAATGATAAGGAAGAAACGGTACTTAATTCATTCTATCGGCTGAATACCGATACAGGAAACAAGCTCAGACGTACAGGAAGTTAGCAAAAAATAGGATAATGACATTTTTCCAACCTTATAATTGATAAATTAGACATTTTTCCAACTTTTGTAGATAAATGACTTGTCAACAGTCCTATATCTTTCAGCTTCTGCAATGTTAGCTGATATGATATTTAAGTATTATAAACGCATAAGAAGCAGTACCATTATCGAAATGAATGACACTGCTTTATTAAATCTCTATATTATTTTACAATACTATTAGAGAAATTATCATACCGCAAGCAAGCCCTCTTTGTAACAAAGCAAAAAAATGAGCTAGTTTTATTACTTCAAAACAGAATATCGGCTATTTTTAAATCATTTTGACTGCCTTTTTCTTATACTAGCAATGTAAATTAGCACAAGAATTAAACACGTTATGATGATATAAATTATCAAATCCAACAATAATTCAGCCATTCAAAGTCATACTGATCCTTCTCTTATAATATAGAAGATTCAAAACAAACGGCATTTAATCGACACCCTAAACAAAACTCACTTGTTAGAATGAAACCTTTCATCCTCCACCTTTTCAATACTCGTGATCCATGCATCCATATCTGTTAATTTATAAATATAACAAAATAAGCCCAAAAATAAGCAAAGAACAATTAATTGCACAATGAAAGGCAGATTAAGCACTTTACATATACCATCGCATATGCTGCTTAGCATCAAAACCAGAACCATAATCAAAACAAACCTTAATTTATGAATTTTTATCATGAAATTATTCTGGCAAGACTGACACTTGATTACATGATTAAATCTGCCTTTAATTTCATGCTGACATACAGGACATTTCATAATTTTCTCCCTTCGCTACCCTTTTATCTGTATATACTTCATCAATCATAATCATCTCTTCACACACTTTCTGTCTTACCGCAGATTCAGAAACAGATAACATTAAGTAAGATGAGCAGAACAGCAGCAATAATAATAGTTATCAATAATTTCTTTTTATCACCTTTTATGTAGATTTTTTCTATAATGCTTATCAAAGCAAGACCAATCAAGATACTTAGTATTCGTGATAACAAATTCGTATGCGCACTAAAAAAGGAAACACTTACCGATTTTGACTGACACCCATTCAGCGATAAAAAGCACAATGCGTTAAAACCAATCGATAATATAGTTTTGATTCTCATCGTTTTTCCCCCTTGTATATTCTATATCATAACACAAGATTTACTTGTTAGCACTCGCCATCATGATAAATTCATTACTCTTCTGTTAAATAATCACTCACTGAATAGTTCTGACAAATCAATCCTAAAGTTTAATATTCTCATTGTAAGAGACATCAACAGATAAATATACTGTATGCCGCAGTTTTGTCATTTTCCAACATTTATTGTGAAACAGCGATGATAGGTCTTCACTCATATATTTACACTTATTCCATACTAAAACAGGCAGCTTACCCTTTCTATGGTTTGCTGCTTGTTTTTTTATTACGTTTCATTTTAAGCTGTTATCATTCTCAGTTTTGGTAATAATCAGTAATTGGATCAAACTCGATGAGTTCAAAAAATTGACTGATGACTTCTTTTTGTGATTTATCTAATACATTAATTTTACCACTTGTCTGATTATCAATAAAGACAAGATGTATTTCCTGTGGGCCATCTTTCTCCATATTCATATGCATATTCACCCGATAACTAACTTCTACCTGATCATTCTTCATATACTTCAGCCAAATGTAATAATCAGAACGAATTGCCTGTTCCTCAATGTCAGCTGATTCCAGGAGTGCAAACAAGTCAATCACACTCTGTGGGTCATCGATGCGGTTCATTAATTTATTATCCGAACTGATTAATTGAAAATAAGAGCTGCTCTCTGGTTTTACCTGACAACCAGCAGATAAGAACAATACAAATAGCAGTAAAAGCTTTTTCAGAACCTTGTCGATTTTCATTGTTAATCTCCTTTAGTTTTTTACTTTCTTTTTCACTATAATTCATTCAAGGGCTGTTCTAACATATGCTAACAAGTAATTGATTCATTGATTTCCATTCTTAAATAAGATAAGTCCCCTCTTTAATCTGATATTAACACATTTTATCAATATCGGCAATCCGCACTGTTTTGTAACAAGCCCCATTTATAAAGCTATTTGCTGCCAAAACAAAGGACTATCGATCGATAGTCCCATGGTAATTATAAAACTTCTTTAACTTTCTTAACGATTGCCGCTGCGTCTAAGCCATACTTTTCACACAGTGCCTTTGGTGTGCCGCTTTCGCCAAACGTATCCTGTACGCCCACCATTGCCATCTTCACCGGTGCCTGCTTCACTGCCACTTCCGCTACCGCGCTGCCTAAGCCGCCGACAACGTTATGTTCCTCACAGGTGATCAGCACATCATGGCTCTTCGCTAATTCAACGATCAGCTCTTCATCGATTGGTTTGATCGTATGAATATTTACAACCGTTGGCTCGATGCCTTCCTTGCTTAATTCTTCACTTGCTTTCAATGCTTCCTGCACCATCATGCCCGTCGCGATCAAGGCTACCTTGCTGCCTTTCTTTAAGACAACTCCCTTGCCCATCTCAAACTTATAGTTCTCATCAAATACATCTTCTACACCGCCGCGGCCCAGTCTTACATAACATGGCCCATCGATTTCCGCGATACCTTTGATGATCGCTTTCGTTTCTGCCGCGTCACATGGCTGGAACACCTTCATGCCCGGGATCGCACGCATGATTGCTAAATCCTCGATGCACTGATGACTCGCACCGTCTTCACCCACGGTCAATCCCGCATGTGTCGCACACACTTTCACATTCAGATGCGGATAAGCGATACTGTTGCGGATCTGTTCAAACGCTCTGCCTGCCGCGAACATCGCAAAGCTTGACACGTAGACGATCTGGCCGCTCGCCGCTAACCCTGCCGCTACCGCCATCATGTTGCCTTCCGCGATTCCCATATTGAAATGGCGCTCCGGACAGGCTTTCTTCGCATCACTGGTTTTTGTTGATTTTGTCAGGTCAGCATCTAATACCACTACTTTTTCATTTTCGACGATCAGCTCTGCCAACGCTTTGCCGTACGCTTCTCTTGTTGCTGTCTTGCCCATCTTATTCGCCTCCCAATTCTGCGATTGCCTGCGCGCACTGTTCTGCACTTGGCGCGCTGCCATGCCATGCCGCATTGTTTTCCATGAAGCTGACGCCCTTGCCTTTGATCGTATGTGCAAGGATCATCGTCGGCTGACCTTTAGTCGCTCTGGCTTCTTCAAATGCCTTTTCGATCGCCTCATAGTCATGACCGTCAATATCGATCACATGCCAGCCAAACGCTTCGAACTTCTTATCGATCGGCGTTGGATTCATGACCTTCGTGATATCTCCGTCGATCTGCAGACCGTTGAAATCAACGATCGCGCACAGATTATCCAACTGATAATGAGCCGCTGCCATCGCTGCTTCCCATACTTGTCCTTCTTCACATTCACCATCACCCAATAATGTATAGATGCGGTGATCATTCTTCTGCACCTTGTTGGCCAATGCCATACCTACCGCACAGCTGATGCCCTGACCCAATGAGCCGGTTGACATATCGACACCGGTTACATAATTCATATTCGGATGTCCCTGCAGTTTAGAATCGATCTTTCTGAATGTTTTTAACGCTGCTTCATCAAGGATTCCCTTTTCTGCCAACACCGCATACAGTAACGGTGACGCGTGTCCCTTTGACAACACAAAGCGGTCACGATCCTTACTTCCCGCATTTTCTTTTGTGAGATCCATTTCATTAAAATACAGCACCGTCAGAATATCAGCTGCTGACAGACTTCCTCCCGGATGTCCGCTGGCTGCCTCTGTTACCATTTTTACGATATTCTTTCGGATGTTTCTTGCATGCTCTTGATAGTTCAT
>OIWP01003013.1_pt1 | contig 15105 bp, 10 predicted proteins | sample 1587661 | NCBI WGS metagenome assembly OIWP01 (sample SAMEA3888899, study PRJEB22519) | human gut metagenome | biome: human gut; feature: human-associated habitat; material: faeces | place: Denmark | collected 2010 | reverse complement strand
AATAGCTCAAATTGCATTAACTTCTTAAAATGTATAAATAACAGGATAGTTTGGGCTAAGTAATATCAGAAACACTTTTCCGAAAAGGGAGAATAAATATTGGCAAACCAGACGAACTCCCGAAGCGGCAGAAGGTCCTCAGGCAGATATCGGTCTCCGAGTGTGAATTTTGTAAAGCAGTGGATAAAGTGTATCTCATCCGAACGGGCACGGCTCTAGGCGACATCCATGTCGCCGGCCGCCTGTCGCAAACATCGTGTTTGCTCCACCCTGATGGCTCACCACTGCTTAAGAAAATATCAACACGCTCCGACAGACATCTGCCTGAGGACCTTCTGCTACTCCGGGAGTTCTGTTTGTATTTAAAACGCCAATTTCTGCGAAAAAAATACAAAAATATGAAATTTTTATATGTAAAAAGTCTCTATTTTCGCTGCATAAGCAAAATAAAGAAATTCCGTACAAAAATTCCTGATTTAGGAACTTTTTTTGTACGGAATTCATCGTTTTTGGACTATTTACACCAAACTAACCTTTCAGTTACCGTAAAAAGCCGTCTCACATTTTTGTGAAGCGGCTTTTTTAGTGCGCCCGGCGGAGCAGGTTGCTAATCGGTTATTTTTTACTATTTAGTCTGCATTCAGCTGTCCGAGGATCTCGTCTACCATATCCTGGGTAGTCTTAACATAATTGTCCATAGCGGCATCTACATCTCCGCCCTTTACAACAACCTCGGCGATGACTACGTTCTTAGCATCATTGATCGTACCGCCGTAGTTGGTAATACCGTCACAGGAAGCAGAGTGGGGAGCGTCTACGCTGTGTTCGGAGAAGAACTCGTTACATTCCTTGGTCAGATCGGTAGCGGATTCAAAACCATTCTCTAAGGAGCAGATCATGGAAGAAGGATCGATAGCATTCTTTTTCCATAATGCACTGGGATCGGAAGGATTCAGACGCAGATGGAACTCACCGTCCTTGTATTCATAGGTCTTTTCCTTATCAGTGCCTTCGCCGGTGACAATGGTCTCAGCTTCGGTAGACCAGTGGTAGCCTTCTGCACCGTATACCCACAGGGTTTGTACAGTACCGCCGTCGAACATGGTCTCGAAGACTGCATCGAAGATTGCCTGTTCTCTGGAATCATCGCCGTCACCGTCATCAATGATGCAGTATACAGGAGATTCTCTGTTCAGGTAGCCATCCATTTCAGCGATGGGGGCCAGTCTTGCCAGTCCGGAATCTACACCGTTCTTATCCATGTTGTTAACCAGGTTATCGTTCCAGTAACCGGACCAGTAGGTGAAAGCACCGAAGGAACCGGACTGATCGGAAGACCACCATTTTTCACGGACATCCTTGGTACCCATGGTCAGGGATTCAGGATCAATGACGCCGTCAGCGTAAGCCTGCTGTAAACGAAGCAGAGCATCCTTGGTCTCCTGGGTGTTGAAACCGTCATACCATACACCATTTTCATCATAGGTGAAGCTGGGGTATGCGTTCTGCCAGAACTGAGGCAGATAGTTGGTGTAAGGAGCCTCGGAACCGATAAAGCCTGCTGCAGCTACACCATAGGTATCGTTCTTGCCATTGCCGTCAGGATCCTGTTCGGTGAATGCCTTTAACATTGCATAGTAGGAATCCCAGTCGGTAATATCCTCAGCCTTCATGCCGACTGCATCCAGCCATGCCTGCTTTACATAAGTGATACAGCCGCCGCCAAGACCGGTGGACAGACCATACTGTCTGCCGTCGATACGGACATTCTCGTTTACTGCGGGCAGTACCATGTGGCTGTGGAACTTTGCATTATCATAAGCAGCTGTCATATCCCACAGAAGACCTGTTTTTGCATATTCTGCATACTGACCGGCATTCAGCAGAATGACATCGGGGTAATCACCGCTGGCAAACAGACGGCCAACGCCATCTACATAGCTGGAATGGTCTAACTGCTGGATATTCAGACTGATGGGATGACCCAGTGCTTCACTGACAGCTGTGTCCCATTGTTCGACGAATTTGTCCTGATAAGCATCCACAGATGCGTTAAAGGTACCGTCTACGACGAGAGTGACCTTGTCCAGTACATAACCGTCATCAGAAGAAGCGGTGCTTCCGCTATCGGTGGTGGATGCTGCGGGAGTATCGGAACCTTGACTTCCGCAGGCGGTGAGTGCAGTCAGCATGGAAACGGACAGCAACAGGCTTAAGATCTTGTTTCTTTTCATTGTAATCCTCCTTGTTTTCCGAAGGAAAATCCGAGCCCCTATGGCGAGGAGAGGATTTATCCTCCTTGTTTTAAAAATACATCTCTCTATAGCAAATGGTTTACCACCATAATGCTCATTATAAAGTGACCGCGAATACCTGGCCTCTGTTGCCTGTATAGATCTTCTGATCTTCTTCTGTGAGGTCCGGCTGGGAAAATCCCAGATAAAGTGTAGCAGAAGTGCCATCAAATACTCTGTTGCCGGAATTGTCTACCGTGGTAAAGGCCATGGGCGGAATGGTGATCCGGAATTCTTTGCTTTCTCCGGCATCCAGACGGATCCGTTCGAACGCAGCCAGCTTGTGGTTGGGAACTTCGTTGGAAGAACCGTTTACATGGGCATATACCTGTAAAACATCACTTAAGTCACGATCCGTGGGATTCTGGCAATGTATTGTGATTTGTGCGGAAGGAATCTCCTTCGTGTAATCAACTTCAGTTACTTTTGCTTCTGTGATCTGTAATTCTCCGTAGGTGAGTCCGAAACCAAAAGGCTTCCAGGGTCTGCCTTCAAAATAACGGTAAGTGCGCCCGGTCATATGATAATCGGTAATGTCTGGCAGCGGTCCGTCATTATAATAGAAGGTAAGGGGCAGCTTGCCGCCGGGAGATACTTTGCCGAACAGGATGTCTGCAATGGCCCGTCCGCCTTCTCCGCCGGGATACCAGGCATGCAGTATTGCAGGCACCTGATCTTCGTAAGCGGACAGATCGATGGGGCTTCCAGCCAGGTCAATCAGAATCACCGGAGTACCGGTAGCGATGACCTGTTCTACCAGATCCCTCTGGATCTTGGGAAGCAGCAGATCTGGCTTGTCTCCACTGGCAAATGCATTACTCACATCTCCCTGTTCTCCTTCCAGTGTGGAGTCGAGACCGACACATACAATGGCGAGATCACAGGATTCTGCCAATGCCACAGCTTCGGGGATACGGTAGTTCTGGAATACCTTTCGTACGGAAGGGTCATCATAGAGCAGACATCCCTCTGCATAATTGACATCCCAGCCGGTATCCTCGCAGATTCTTGTAATTCCTTCCACTACAGTGATGGAACGGGGCGGGGTACCGTTGTAGTTACCAACCAGTGCGGCATGACTGTCGGCATTGGGGCCGATGACAGCCATGCGTTTGTTATCTTTCAAGGACAGAGGCAGTGTACCGTCATTTTTCAACAGAACACAGCTTTCCACAGCGGCCTGATAAGCCAGTTCCCGATGTTCTTTACAGCCCACCACATTGTAGGGAATTTCGTCCAGGGAACTGTGATCGAAGAGTCCTAACAGGTATCTGGTGGTGAAAAGACGTTCTGCACTGCGGCGGATTTCTTCTTCGGTTACCTTTCCCTGTTTATATGCCTGTAAAATATATTCATAGGTACAGCCGCAGTTTAAATCACAACCCTTTTCCAGGGCAAGAGCGGCGGAATCCTCCGGAAATGCAGTTACATGATGTCCCTCGTGGAAATCACGGATCGCCCAGCAGTCGGAAACGTAATGTCCTTCAAAATGCCATTTGTCGCGAAGCACCTCCTCCATAAGATAGGAGTGAGCACAGCAGGGTTCCTCGTTGGTACGGTTATAAGCACCCATGACAGCTTCCACATCAGCCTGTGTCACCAGAGCTTCAAAAGCGGGAAGATAAGTTTCCCACAGATCCTTCTTCGTAGCTTTGGCGTCGAAACTGTGACGCAGAGCCTCGGGACCGGAATGCACCGCAAAATGTTTGGCACAGGCGGCAGTGGTCAGGTAACCGTCTCTTTTGGTCTGTAATCCTTCCACAAAGGCACAGCCAAGGGAAGCGGTAAGTACGGGATCTTCTCCGTAGGTCTCCTGGCCTCTTCCCCAGCGGGGATCACGGAAGATATTGATATTGGGAGACCACATGGTCACACCTTTGTACCGGGTGCGGTCTCCGAGGCGGGAATAAGCGTTATATTTTGCCCGGGCTTCCAAAGCGATGGAACCGGCGATTTTCTGTAATAATTCACGGTCAAAAGTTGCACCCAGGCCAATCGCCTGCGGATAACAGGTGGCAGTACCGGCTCTGGCAACACCATGAAGGGCTTCATTCCACCAGTCATAGGCGGGAATGCCCAGACGGGGAATCGCGGGAGACGAGTGTAACAGCTGGGAAGCAGCTTCTTCTATTGTCATTTGTGCTACCAGTGCGGTAGCTTTTTCTCTGGCTTCTGTACGATTCATAATATATCTCACTTTTTGTTTTTTAAATTGGAACTGCTTTCATTTAAGCTTATTGTAAGTGAAAAAAGTGTGGACTGCACGACAAAAAGAAATTACATATGGGACAAAAATTGCTATTTTTAACAAAACAGGTAGAAATTCGGGACGGAATATGGTATGTAGAATACAGAGAGCTTTAAATTTTGTGCCTGCGGCCCAAAGTTTGCAGACTGTGAAAGGTATGGGGATTGGTATGAACACAGTAAAACCGTTTTATGAGAGCCGGAAAAAGGTCTATGACTGTCATGTCTGGTGGCACCCGAACTTCCCGTTTCATCTGCATAAACATATGGAATTCGTCCATGTGACGGAAGGGGAGATGGATGCCACGGTAGCTGGTGTGAATTATCATCTGATTACAGGAGACTGTCTGATGATCTACCCGAACCAGATCCATTCCTACAGTTCTGTGGGAGAGGTGGGAATGCTTCTGATCATTGCAGATATGGATTCCATCGGGGAATTTCAGGAAGAACTTACCTATTATGATATGGAGTCTCCCTGTTTTCAGAAAAGCATGCTCAGCCGTTACGGACAGATGGTACTGGACATTCTGGCAGATATTGGTCTGCATAAGGAACTGCGGCCATTTCGGCAGGACAAGGGACTTCTGATGGCACTGTTGGCGGATATGTATGAAAATATCCCAGTGATCAAAAAGGACAAGCCTTCGGATCTGAATATCACGCAGAAGCTTTTGCAATATATCAACGACAATATCACCGGGGAACTGACGGCACAGAAGGTGGCAAAAGAGTTGGGGATTAGTCCGTATTATCTGTCCCATATTTTTTCCTCCCAGTTAAATATCTCTTTTCCTTCCTATGTAGCGCAGCAGCGGATGATCCTGGCCTGCAATCTGTTGAAGGACAGCAGAAAGACGGTGACAGAGATCAGTTACGAATGCGGATTTCCTAATATGCGGACCTTCCACCGCTGTTTTCAGAAAAGGTATGAATGCACCCCTACTCAGTGGCGGGAGCGGAGTCACAAGGGAACGGATGAAAAAATACGACACCAGCTCTGGAATCAGGAAAAAGTGGAAAGTGAAAATTCTCTGGAGTAAAATATTTCCTTTTCTCCGCCCGAGAAGTGTAGTATACTGTCTGTGGGAAAGATATAGGACAAGTGACAGCGAAAGGCGGTAAAGATATGACAGCGGAGATCATCTGTGTAGGTACCGAATTATTACTGGGGAACATTGTGAATACGAATGCAGCTTATCTGGCGGAAAAGCTGGCGGGAGCCGGACTGGACTGTTACTACCAGACAGTGGTGGGAGATAATGTGGAGAGACTGGCAGGTGTGTTGAAATGTGCCATGGAGCGTTCGGATGTGATCCTGTTATCTGGTGGACTGGGACCCACGGAGGATGATCTGACCAAGGAGACTGTGGCGGAAGTCTGTGGAAAGAATCTCTCGGTGGATGATCACAGCATGGAGCGCATTGCCGAATTTTTCGCAGTCAGAGATATTCAGCCCACGGAGAACAACTGGAAACAGGCCATGGTGCCAGAGGGAGCGAAGGTGCTGGATAATGATAATGGAACAGCGCCGGGCATTATTCTGGAGACGGAGAAGAACCGTATTGTGTTGCTGCCGGGACCCCCTGCGGAACTGGTTCCCATGTTCGAACAGCAGGTGCTTCCTTATCTGGATACACTGACTCCCGGGGTGATCTGTTCTCAGATGGTAAAGCTTTGTGGTGTGCCGGAGAGCCAGGTGGAGGATACCCTGAAGGATCTGATCGACGGACAGACCAATCCTACGATAGCTACCTATGCCAAGACGGGAGAAGTACATATCCGTGTCACCGCTTCCGGGGAAGATACCAAGGCAGCTGGAAAAGCCATTAAACCTGTGGTGAAGGAACTGAAATCCCGTTTCGGAGCGGATATTTACAGTACCAAGGCGGAGACTACCCTGGAGATGGCGGTAGCAGATCTGCTGATGGCCAATGATCTGACGGTGACAACCGCGGAATCCTGTACCGGCGGCATGATCGCGGCAAGGATCATCAATGTCCCCGGGGTATCGGAGTGCTACAAGGCCGGACTGGTGACTTATTCCAATAAGGCAAAACGGAAATTCCTGGGAGTGCGTAAGAGCACGCTGGACAAATACGGTGCCGTCAGCAGCAAGACTGCCTCAGAGATGGCAAAAGGAGCCGCACTGTTAATGAAATCGGATGTGGCTGTGGCAGTGACCGGAATTGCGGGACCGGACGGCGGAACCGAGGAAAAGCCGGTAGGACTGGTATATATCGGATGCAGCATAAAGGGAGAAGTTACGGTGAAAGAGTATCATTTCTCCGGAACCCGCAGCCAGATCAGAGAGGCAACTACCTCTGCAGCACTGATTCTTATGCGCAGCTGTATTCTGAAATACTTCAGTAAAGTTACTTTTGGTAAAAAGTAACAGAAAAATATTTTGTGAGATACCCTCAAAACGAAGGGGTAAAAAATTGTAGATAGTGACGAAAACACAGGAAATGTATCATGCGTCCTTGCGGGAAGCGGGGATGTGTGATACATTCTTTTTGTATCTTTTATCTCTGATTATCGACAGACATTTCAGGATGTTCAGGCATTCGCCAAAATTTCAGACGATCATCGGAACGAAAAAAAAAGGGGAATGCTTATGAGGGAGCTTTAATGTACACAAAATATGTATAATAAAAATAGACATTGACAAACACGAACAAATGTTTTATCCTAAATAAAAAGCAGAACATTTGTTCCTTGAACAAAAAGGAGATTGACATGGAAAAAGACGATAAGCTTAAAGCATTGGATGCGGCGCTGAGCCAGATCGAGAAGCAGTACGGAAAGGGCGCGGTAATGAAGCTGGGAGATCCCACGGCACAGATGAATGTGGAGACCATCCCCACCGGTTCTTTAAGTTTGGATATAGCGTTAGGACTGGGCGGTATTCCCAAGGGAAGAATCATTGAGATCTACGGACCGGAATCCAGTGGTAAGACCACCGTTACCTTACATATGATCGCAGAAGTACAGAAAAGAGGCGGTATTGCCGGATTCATCGATGCGGAGCATGCTCTGGATCCTGTCTATGCGAAGAACATTGGCGTAGATATTGACAACCTGTACATTTCCCAGCCGGATAACGGTGAGCAGGCACTGGAGATCACGGAGACCATGGTACGCTCCGGAGCCATTGACATTATCGTAGTGGACTCCGTAGCCGCACTGGTACCCAAGGCCGAGATTGACGGTGATATGGGAGACAGCCATGTGGGTTTACAGGCACGACTGATGTCCCAGGCGCTGCGCAAGCTGACCGCTGTGATCAGCAAGTCCAACTGTACGGTTATCTTTATCAACCAGCTGCGTGAGAAGGTAGGTGTAATGTTCGGTAATCCTGAGACCACTACTGGCGGACGTGCGCTGAAGTTCTATTCTTCTGTACGACTGGATGTCAGAAGGATCGAAGCTCTGAAGCAGGGCGGTGAAGTGATCGGTAACCGTACCCGTGTCAAAGTCGTTAAGAATAAGATTGCACCTCCTTTTAAGGAAGCAGAGTTTGATATCATGTTCGGTGAAGGTATTTCCATGGTAGGAGATATTCTGGATCTGGCAACCAGCTGTGACGTTGTGGCAAAGTCCGGTGCCTGGTATGCCTACGAAGGCAACAAGATCGGACAAGGCCGTGAGAATGCCAAGCAGTATTTAAAAGACAATCCCGCCATCTGCGATGAGATTGCCGAGAAGGTCAGAGATCATTACGGACTAAAGGCAGATGTCACTGCCGCAGCAGAGAAGGAAGAGTAGATCCATGCTGGTAACACAGGTTACGGAACTTTCCAAATCGAGAAGCAAAGTATATATTGATCAGGAATTCGCCTTTGTATTGTACAAAGGCGAATTGCGTCTTTACCATATAAAGGAAGGACAGCAATTAAGCGAGGAAGACTATCGGACTATCATGCAGGAGGTACTTCCCAAGCGGGCGAAGCTTCGTGCCATGAACCTGTTGCAGGGAAGAGAATATACGACGGCACAGCTGCGGACAAAATTACAGCAGGGCTTTTATCCGGCGGAGATCATAGAGCAGGCTATCGTCTATGTGGCGGGCTTTCATTATATTGATGATCTTCGATATGCCGTGGATTATATTACTTACCATGAGGACAGCCGCAGCAGGCGGCGGATCGAACAGGATCTGCAGGGCAAAGGAATCTCAGCAGCTACCATGGAAGAGGCCTGGCAGGTCTGGCGGGAGAACGGTGGGGAGCAGGACGAACAGCGTATGATCCGGGAACAGCTTCATAAGAAGCACTATGATCCGGAAGCAGAGACAGACTGGAAGGAACGTCAGAAAATCTACGCTTTTCTGGCCAGAAAGGGATTCTCCGCAGAAGCTATCCGCAAAGCCATCGGTGGCATGCATAGCGATGATTTCTGAGAATACCGGACGACACATAACAGCAAGAAATAATGCACAAAGATTGTTTTGATATAGGAACTATTTTTGGACTAATTGCGACTTGTACTTGACATGGGTGTAATTTCAGTTTACACTAATACTGTTGTGAATTGCTTGTTAGAATGTACATAAATTGCATTCTATTATGAACGATAATTTGTATTATCGGAGCAAAATGTACAATGAAAATTTCATAAGGAGGTGCTCCTGTAGTGGACACTAATATTGTAATAGTATTAGTGGTTTCTGTTATTGCCATTATAGCTGCAGTGCTGATCACAGCAAAGGTTACCACGAACCGTCTGAAGAAGAACGCGGAGGGAACCATCGGCAACGCAGAGGAGAAGGCAAGAGAGATTATTGATGAAGCTCTGAAGACTGCAGAGAACAAAAAGCGCGAATCACTCCTGGAAGTCAAGGAAGAGTCCATTCGTACCAAGAATGAACTGGACAAAGAAATCAAGGAACGCAGAGCGGAAGCCCAGCGGTATGAGCGCAGAGTTCAGCAGAAGGAAGAGAACATCGATAAGAAAGCAGATGCCATCGAGAAGCGCGAGGCAAGTTTAGCATCCAGAGAAGAATCCCTCAATCGCATGAAGGAAGAAGTCTCCAGACTGAATGAGCAGCGTGTGCAGGAACTGGAACGAATTTCAGGATTAACCTCTGAACAAGCAAAAGACTACTTATTGAAAATTGTTGAAGATGAAGTGAAACATGAATCGGCCGTGATGATCAAGGAAATGGAGAGTCGGGCCAAAGAAGAAGCAGACAAAAAGGCAAAGGAATATGTGGTTAACGCTATACAGAGATGTGCAGCAGACCATGTCTCTGAGACTACAATTTCCGTTGTACAGTTACCGAATGACGAAATGAAGGGACGTATCATCGGACGTGAGGGACGTAACATCCGTACCCTTGAGACCATGACAGGTGTAGACCTGATCATAGATGATACACCGGAAGCAGTAATCCTGTCCGGATTTGATCCGATTCGTCGTGAGGTAGCGAGAATTGCGCTGGAGAAGCTGATTGTGGACGGACGTATCCATCCGGCTCGTATCGAGGAGGTGGTAACGAAGGTGAAGAAGCAAGTGGAAGACGAGGTCGTAGAGACTGGGAAGCGTAACGTGATCGATTTGGGTGTGCACGGTTTGCATCCGGAATTGATCCGTATGATCGGTAAGATGAAGTATCGTTCTTCTTATGGACAAAACTTGTTGCAACATGCTCGTGAGACGGCCAACCTTTGTGCCGTGATGGCTTCTGAGTTGGGCTTGAACCCGAAGAAAGCGAAACGTGCCGGATTGTTACATGATATTGGTAAAGTGCCCGATGATGAGCCGGAATTGCCGCACGCTATCTTGGGTATGAAGCTTTGCGAGAAATATAAGGAGAAACCGGATATTTGCAACGCCGTAGGCGCTCACCACGATGAGGTGGAGATGCAGACGCTGTTGGCTCCGATCGTACAGGTTTGCGACGCTATTTCAGGTGCTCGTCCGGGCGCACGTCGTGAGATCGTAGAGGCTTATATCAAGCGTTTGAATGATTTGGAACAATTGGCTTTATCGTATCCGGGTGTTGTCAAGACTTACGCTATCCAAGCGGGTAGAGAGTTGCGCGTAATCGTTGGCGCTGATAAGATTGACGATAAGGACACCGAGAACTTGTCCGCTGAGATCGCTAAGAAGATTCAGGATGAGATGACTTATCCGGGACAGGTTAAGATCACGGTGATCCGTGAGACTCGTGCGGTAAGCTACGCTAAGTAAGAATATATTTAATATAAATAAAAAAGGCCGGCTTGTGTAAGTCGGCCTTTTTTATATCTGTCGCTATCGATTTCCCAGATCGTCGTATAAAGTTTGTAATAGGACTTTTCCTTTCTCCAAGCGGGTCTCGTTTCCGCTTTCAGGTTCTTCTACTAAAATCTTGTTCCCTTCATTGTCGTATACGGAAACACCGGATTCGTCTATAAAGCCAAATCCATTATTGAATGTATAAAAGGCGTAATGCGGGACGCAAGGATTCAATATATCTTTGCTGAATGAGAACTCATCCGTGGGGAGACCCATCTGATTTAATAAGGTGGCTGCCAAATCGGTTTGGTTCGCATACGTATCGATCACTTTAGGTTCGGCGATCGCTCCGCCTAGCCATAGCATAGGTATGTGGAAACGTAAAGGTCCGTACTCCTGCATGTTTTCAGGGTAACGGTATCCGTGGTCGGAGACAAAGATGACTACCGTATTTTTCCATGCCGGCAGTTCCTTGAACGTATCAATGAAATTACCGATACAGCTATCCGTAAACGCGACGGAGTTTAGATAAGGATGCTCCAAATGGTGAAACGGGACCTCGAATGGCTCATGGCTACTTAATGTCAGGAATGTACTTAACCAAGGTTTGCCGTCGACTGGTCTTTGCTTGATATCCTCGTAAAGATGCGAGAACGTGATATCGTCGTTTGCTCCCCATTTACTCAGACGGCTGCTCAAGGGAAAATCACGGTCTGCCGTTATCTTGCTGTAGCCGGAACTATAGAAATAACTTTGCATATTCGTGAAATTGATATCACCTCCATAGAGCATATCCGCCGTATATCCTTCTTTGTTAAGACTCTTTGCGATAGATGGAAGGGTCTGGCTTTTCACCGGATACTTCATGATGGAGGTGGTGGGTTGGGCTAAATAGCCGTTCAATACGGAGACTAAGCCTCGGTCGGTACGGAACGAGTTGGCATATAGGTTCGTGAATAATACACCTTCTTTGCTCAGCCGATTCAAGTTCGGCGTAATTCCCGGCTCACCACCAACAGCCTCGATAGCATTTGCCGTGAAACTCTCCATGATGATAATGAGAATATTGGGACGAGTCGTTGTCAATAGCTTGACAGGCTCTGTAGGTATGGAATCTCCCGGGCATAAGGAGTCTTGGGCTTGAATGAGCGTATCGAATAAGGCTTTCCGCTTTTCCTCCGGATAGAAATCGAATTGCGAGGCAAAATCCTGTTGCTTACTCAATGAGGCTATCAGACTGAAACACGGGTTGATCGCCGAATGATTCAAGAACTGGTTCTGGCTGAAATAAACCATGCCGACATTTGCCGTAGACGTAGTTACGCCTCCCCGGATCGGAATAAACAATATTCCCCCTGCTAAGAGGATGGCGAAAGTACTTCCCAATTGTTCCAATCCCGTAGGTGGAAAGCTAGGCTTTACTGGCGCGAACCGGAGGATGAAGGTGAACCAAGCATAGATACCTAGCGCATATGCCACGAATACCAATAATTGGATAAAGAACATTCCCAGCGGAACGCTCGCCATCGCATCGGCGGGCGATTGTAGGTAGAAGAATAAGGTAGCGTCCAACCTGAATCCCCAAAAGCTATATAAAGCCACATCTACGGAAAAGATCGCGGATACCAGAATTCCCATGATCAAGAAGTACCCTTTCAATACCTTCTTTAGCCAAACGCCCGGAATCCAAACTGATACTAAAGTCAATAGGAGAGGGATGGCCGTAAGGTATCCCGCTATCGTACAATCCAGCTTCAGCCCATGAAGCATAACCTGTAGGAAGTCCGTGAAGGTACAAGCCTCGGACAACGCATGCTGATAAAACATAAATACCGGTTTTTGAATAACAAAAACCGGTAGCCATGCGATAAAAACGATTAGTATGAATAATAATCTTTTTTTCATTTCGAATATAGCTTTTCCCGTAACTCAGCGATAGCTGGATCTGTGATGTAATCATCGTAATCCATCATCTTATCGATGATACCGTTAGGAGTCAGCTCGATGATACGGTTCGCCACGGTTTGTATGAACTCGTGGTCATGGCTGGAGAACAGGATATTTCCCTTGAATGTCTTCAATGTATTATTGAAGGCTTGGATGGATTCCAAGTCCAAGTGGTTGGTCGGAGTATCCAAGATCAAGCAGTTGGCGTCGGTGAGCATCATACGTGAGATCATACAACGCATCTTCTCACCTCCGGAAAGTACGCTTACCTTTTTCATGAGCTCCTCGCCCGAGAACAACATACGTCCGAGGAAGCCTTTCAAGAATACCTCGTTAGTATCCGGCGAGAACTGGCATAACCAATCGAGCAGGTTGATATCTGTATTGAAATATTTGGAGTTATCGAGAGGAAGATAAGAGGTCGTGATCGTCTGTCCCCATTGATACGTACCGGCATCCGCTTTCTCCTCACCGTTGATGATCTGGAACAAGGCGGTCATGGCACGAGGGTCGTGACTGATAAATACGATCTTGTCATCCTTCTCCACGAAGAAGTTCAAGTCCTTGAACAATACCTGTCCGTCGATACTCTTCGACAATCCTTTCACTTCAAGGATCTGGTTGCCCGGTTCGCGGTTAGGCGTGAACAAGATTCCCGGATAGCGGCGTGAGGACGGTTTGATCTCCTCGATATTCAGCTTCTCCAACATCTTCTTGCGACTGGTGGTCTGCTTGGACTTCGCTACGTTGGCACTGAAACGGCGGATAAATTCTTCCAACTCTTTCTTCTTCTCTTCAGCCTTCGCCTTCTGGTTCTGCTGCTGACGAAGAGCCAACTGGCTGGATTCGTACCAGAAACTATAGTTACCGGCAAACATATTGATTTTTCCGTAGTCGATGTCTACGGTGTGCGTACATACAGAATCGAGGAAGTGACGGTCGTGACTCACTACCAATACGGTATGCTCGAAGTTGGAGAGATACTCTTCCAACCAGGTCACTGTCTCCATATCCAAGTCATTGGTAGGCTCATCGAGCAAGAGATTGTCCGGATTTCCGTACAATGCCTGCGCCAGCATGACACGCACTTTTTCCTTACCGCTCAACTCACCCATCAATACATAATGCTTATCTTCTTTCACGCCCAGTCCGCTCAACAGCATGGCTGCGTCGCTTTCCGCATTCCATCCGTCCAACTCGGCAAATTTCTCTTCCAACTCGGATACTTTCAGTCCGTCTTCATCTGTGAAATCTTCTTTCGCATACAATTCTTCGCGTTGCTTCATGATGTCCCACAACACAGTATGCCCCATCATCACAGTATCCATAACGGTATAAGAGTCCCACTTAAAGTGGTCCTGGCTCAACACCGAAAGGCGTTCGCCCGGTCCGAGCGCAATGGTACCCGTTGTCGGGTCCAAATCTCCGTAAATCGTACGAAGGAAGGTAGATTTTCCCGCACCGTTAGCACCAATAATACCATAACAATTACCACTCGTAAACTTCAAGTTTACGTCATTAAACAACACTCTTTTACCAAACTGTACCGAAACGTTCGAAACTGTAATCATCTTCTTTATTTACTATTTTACTAGTTACTATTTTACTATTTTGCTAGCTACTATTTTACTATTTCGTTAGTTACTATTTTAGTATTAACTATTTTAGCGTGCAAAGTTAGACATTTAAAATGAATTATGAGCTATCTGATATGTGCCAATCTGACATAAAAGTGTTACCTTTGCTGCGTTTTTTGGCAAAACAGCCAACTTGGCAAAGTTTTTGCAGACAAAATCAATGACATCCGGTCAGCCCGGTATGTTTATTGGCGTTATTTTACCAAGTAAGATAACGTGTGTGTTAAATAGTAAATAGTAACTAGTAAAATAGTAAATACCAAGATGGATCCGAAAGAAAAAAAAGTGAAGGAAGAAGAACTGAACGTTGAGGAAACTCAAAACCATGCGGAAGACCAACCGCAAAACGAACAAACGGAGGAGTCTGCTCCGCTGACTCATGAAGAGGAGTTGGAAAAGGAACTGGAAAAGGCTCAAGAAGCGCTTGAAGAGCAAAAGGATAAATATCTGCGCTTGTCTGCCGAGTTCGACAATTATCGTAAACGCACTTTAAAGGAGAAGGCCGAACTGATCCTGAATGGTGGCGAGAAGAGCCTTGGCAGTATTCTTCCGGTAGTGGACGACTTTGAACGTGCCATCAAGACGATGGAAACGGCAACGGATGTCAATGCCGTAAAGGAAGGGGTGGAATTGATTTACAATAAATTTATAGCTGTCTTGGCTCAAAATGGCGTGAAAGTCATCGAGACGAAAGACCAACCGTTAGATACTGATTACCATGAAGCCATCGCGGTAATCCCCGCACCGTCGGAAGCACA
>OIWP01003006.1_pt1 | contig 15150 bp, 9 predicted proteins | sample 1587661 | NCBI WGS metagenome assembly OIWP01 (sample SAMEA3888899, study PRJEB22519) | human gut metagenome | biome: human gut; feature: human-associated habitat; material: faeces | place: Denmark | collected 2010 | reverse complement strand
TAAGCACAAAGGCATAGCCCCATTACGGGTTCTATGCCTTTGCGTTTTCCGGAAGATTGTCATTAACTGCATCAAATTCAAGATTCTGTTCCCGGCACCATTCGACAGCTTTCGACAGAGCTTCACCGGCGCGGCAGGTCCAGAGAATGAGTTTGTTGCCATTGCGTTTCCATTCCTGGAGATATTCGATTAGTGCCTGGTTTGGCTGACCAAGCTCCGGCCATTTGCTGTAGCAGAGAGTGCCATCAAAATCAACAGCGATTGTCTGGAAATCTAATATTTTTTTATTATTCATTCAGATCATCTCCTTTAGATGGAGTCTGCTGAACACCAGGATGATAGCAGAACAGGCTTGTTACCGGTTTGTGAAAAAAATCTGCAATTCTCATGGCGTATAGCAGAGAAGGAATATGCTGTTTTGACTCGATATTGGCAATAGTTTTCAGACTGATGCCGGTTGCTGATGCAAGTTCTTTCTGGGTAATGCCAAGATCTGCCCTGGCTTCAACAAGTCTGCAGGTAATTGTGTCTGTCACAGTGTTTATGTCTATATCCATATCAGTATTCATATATATGCACCTCCAAATTCAGAATTGTTCAGGTCTGTTCCACTATAATAATCCTACAGTTTTAAGTGTCCCAAAAAAAGGACTTATGAAAGAACACGGCCGAATATTTTGAAGGAACTGTTCTCTGTAACCGGGATTGGATCATATTTTTTATTCAGTGATATGAGGTAGGTTCCGAGTCTGTTATTCTGAAATTTCTTCACATATGCGTTTCCATCAAGATAGAAGATACCTATTTCGCCATTATCAAGGCATGCTGTCTGTTCAATCCAGATGAGATCCTTATTATGGTATTTAGGTTCCATACTGTCACCATCTACATATACGCCAAATGTGGCAGCCTCCGGAATGTCAGGAGAGGAGAATATCTCATATTCGTCACCATCAAGAAAAGAGCCGGTACCAGCGGAAACGGTATTGTAAAATACTTTTCTTTCCCTGATCACATGGATAGGAATGATCTCTGCCGGTTTATAGTTGCCGGTACTTTCCAGATCGCTGATATATTCAAGCACCTTGTTCATTCCATTTTCATTCAGGTTCCGGAATGGATTAAGAGGACTCTGACCGATAAAATCCGTATAGATATCATAAATTTCGAGTATTTCACATAAGGCAAGAAACTGTCTGGCATTTGGTGTTGCTGTGCCAAGTTCCCAGGCACTGATTGAATTCTGCTTTACATAGATATCATAGTTTTCCAGTTCTTTTGCAAGCTGGCTCTGGTTCAGCTTGTGTTCTTTTCTGTATTTAGCAATGGTCTTTCCTAAATCTTTCATAGTATTATGCCTTTCTAAGTAATCATATCAGGTATGATCTCCCTATGCGGGATATATCAACTTTAGCACAGGAATCCCTAAAAAGCAATTGAAATATCAATAATATTGATAATATATAATAAAGTACCATTGAATAGCAATATAAAAAGTATTATATTATGCCATGTAGACGGATGGCATATCATCCGGCAGCAGGAAAGAAGGTGATTCAGTGAACCGGACAATACTGCATAGTGATTGTAACTGTTTTTATGCATCAGTAGAGCTTCTGCATCATCCGGAGCTTCGGGGAAAGCCTGTAGCAGTAGGCGGTGATCCTGAGGCGAGACATGGAATTGTGCTGACCGCTGATTATACAGCCAAGAGATATGGTGTAAAAACCGGAATGGCATTATGGCAGGCAAAACAGGTATGCCCGGACATAACATTTCTTCCCCCAAGGATGGACCTGTATCTCAGATTTTCCAGAATGGCACAGGAAATTTATGCTGACTATACAGATAAGAGGGAACCATACGGAATTGATGAGTCCTGGCTGGACGTGACAGACAGTGCAACTCTCAAGGGAGACGGATTTCACATTGCACAGGAAATAAGCAGCAGGATGAAAAAAGAACTTGGCATTACGGTGAGCGTGGGTGTGTCGTTCAACAAGATATTCGCCAAGCTTGGATCTGATTATAAGAAGCCGGATGCCATTACTACTATGTATGAGGATGAGTTTCAGAGAAAAGCTTGGTGTCTTCCAGTTTCTGATCTGTTATATGTGGGAAATGCAACGAATAAAAAGTTATATAGCATGGGAATCCGGACTATCGGAGATCTGGCAAAATCTGATGAAACCCTGCTGGTCAGAAAACTTGGCAAGATGGGAAGTATTCTGTGGGCTTTTGCTAATGGATATGATGAATCTCCGGTAAAGCTGGAAAATACATCAGCTCCGGTCAAGTCTGTAGGCAACAGTACAACAACGCCCAGGGATATGGAAACAGATGAAGATGTCAAGATTGTGTTATACATTTTGGCAGAAAGTGTAGCGGCAAGACTCCGGGAGAATGGGTTTCGGTGCCGGACTGTTGAGATCAGTGTCCGCGACAAAGAACTGTTCCATTTTTCAAAACAGGTAAAGTTACAGAATGCGAGCAATATCACCAAAGAGATTGCAGAGGCTGGATACAGGTTATACAAAGACAACTACAGACTACCGGCGGATGATAAGGAACTGAAAAGCAGCCGGCCAGAGTTCTTTCAAAAGCCACTGCGGAGCATAGGAATACGTGGAACGGATCTTGTGACAGATTATTTCTGGGAGCAGCTGGACATGTTCATGGATCCTCAGGCAAGAGAAAAACAGATGAAAATGGATGAGACGGTTGATATTATCCGCAAAAGATTTGGATTTTACAGTGTCCAGAGAGGGCTTATGTACCGTGACAGAATACTGTCAGCATGTGATGCAAAGTCTGATCATACGGTACATCCGCATGGGTACTTTGGATAGACAGGAGGGATTGAACTATTATGGAAAGCAGCAAGGTATATGTAAATGTCATGGCTGAATTTACAAATGACGGAAGGCTTCTACCAAGGAGCTTTATCTGGAAGGATGGCCATGTATATGAGATTCAGAAAGTAACAGATGTAAGAAGAGCGGCAAGCCTGAAAGCAGGCAATCGATGCGTGTGAGAATAAATGGCTCAAAGTAGCATTTCATCTGGCATTCGCAGCAATGGTCCGAATAGGAGAGCTGCTTGGGCTGACATGGGACTGTGTGGATATATCAGAAGAAGCTATTTCAGAGAACAGGGCATATGTCTTTATTAACAAACAGGTGGAGCGTGTATCAAAGGAAGCTGTTGAGGAGCTGGATTCAAAAGAAGTCATTCTGATCTTCCCCTCACAAAGGAAGAATAATAAGACGGTCAGGGTGCTGAAAACACCAAAGACCGATACCAGCGAGCGCAAAGTTTATATACCGGGATTTGTGGCACAGTGCCTTATTGATATAAAGAAGGAACAGGATGAGGTAAAGGAGGCACTTGGCAGTGAGTATACCGATTACAACCTGATAATGGCGACTACTTTTGGAATGCCGATCAATAGCAGCTATATTCGGGATCAGCTGCAGAAAGTAATTGATAGAGAAGGTCTTCCGGATGTGGTTTTTCATAGTCTGCGCCATACAAGTGTCACATACAAACTGAATGAGCAGAAAGAGGAAGAAAATAAGATTACCATACCGGAGGGAGTAGGTCCCGAACTGCTGATGAAAGTACTTGGCAATCCGGAGATGGCGGCTTTGCTTACTTCTCTGGCGAAGACAATGAAAGTATAAATATAGAAGAACGATATTGTGTGGAGTAAGAAATCTATGCAGTATCGTTTTTTTCGTTTCTTGTGAAAAAACTTTTTTGAAAAATTTTGCGTTTTGGGTGAGAGTTTTTTCGATTTTTTGTACCTATATAAGTGAAGGGGTTTTTAAGCCGCATTTCAATAAATCCAGAGAGAAGGTTCAAACGAAATGTACGATACCGCAAAACGAGTCGCACTCGTCAAGCAGCGGGTGCGGGAAAACACCCGCCGGAGGCAGTGGCGCGGCATATATGGGCTGAGCGCAGCGTGTATGCTGCTGTTCGCGGTGATGATGCAGGCGGCGGATGTGTTTGCAGTGCAGGAGCAGACAGCCGCATGGGGCGTGTTCGGCGCGATGCTGCTGCGGGAGGACGTGGGCGGCTATGTGCTGGTGGCCGTCGTCTCCTTTGCAGCGGCGGTGGTCGTTACCGTGTTTTGCACACGATTGAGAAAAAACAATAAACAGCAGGAACAAACCAAGGAGGATGAGGAAACATGAAGAAAAGATTTTTAGCGGCGCTGCTGAGCCTGTGCATGACGCTCACGCTGCTGCCAACTACGGCGTTTGCAGCGGTGAGCGATTCGCTAGGCAACACACCCGAGGAAAATCAGGCGATTTTGGAGCAGGTCTCTGCCCTGACCGGCGATAGCAGCGACCAGGTGCTTTCCATGCTGAACGCTTTGGGGCTGCTGGATGAAGACGGCAATTTCAAGGTGGATCAAACCATCACGCTGGACGGTCAGGTGTTGACACTGGCGGCTGTCATGGAGCTGCTGGAAAATCCCGCCACGGATCTCACCCGTATAGCCGACGTGGATGGGACTCCGGTGGCGCTGGGCGATTTGAAGACCATGATCCAAATCGAACAGGAGTTGCAGCGGATCAAGGACACCTATTTCTCCGGCAGGGAGTTTACCGGGGAAGCTCTGGAGAATCTCAATAACCTGATGGAGCAGTTGGAGCTGCAGGGCATCAGTTTGCAGTATTCCGCCTCTGCCACAAAGCCTGAGGGCGTTGAGACGGTGGATATGAGCGGCATGATGAGCCAAACGCTGGGGGAACTCGCAACCAACAGCTGGAGCTCCGGGACTTTTACTGTATATGGCGGAAAACCGGTCGGCTTTTCCTACCGCATTCAAAAAGGCCAGCTCAGCGAGTATATCACCGGTGTGGAGGTCTCGATAGGCGAGACGAGTGGGGTCGCCCAAGGCGACGGGTCCTACAAGCTGACCTATGACGTAGGCTCGACTTTCAGTTTAGATGGTTGTAAAATCACTGTCAAGGTTACAACCAAAGGAGGGAACCCAGACTGGCTCGAGGGTTCTTATTCCTATGGCGACCTGCTGGGGATGATTGAATTTTACGATGCGGAAAATCTGGTGTTCTATGACGGTGCCGCTTATGCCGACCACTGTCAGCTCAAGCTAAAAAAGACGGTTGACGCCCCCACAATACAAACATCAGTGAGCGCGCCGAACTATGAGGAAAGATACGAAAGTACAGAAACAATACAGGGGGATATGTATATTCCTTTGCTGGCAAATGAATACAATATCGGCGAAGGTGCCAACAATCAGGACTTCGTTGCGCTAAGCGATACCATCAGAATTTTGGAGGGTGCCCGCAACTCGGTGCTTCCCGTCGACTCCGACCCATTTTATCAGCCATACAAAATCGATGCCAGCATCGAGTTTAACTGGAGTACCGATGTAGAGACCTATAATGGCTTTGCGCCGTATGGCTATAATAGTGACACACAACCCCATGCCCCATTCTATCTGACGGAGTACATGTTCAATGGAACATCTCTGGAGCTCAGCAGCGACAAAACGAGAGCGCTGAACTGTACGATTAACAAGGGCGAAACGGTCAACATCTCCCTGCAGTCTACCACGCAAAACAGAGGGAATCAACGGTACTGGCTGCCCTTCCGACTGTATATGAAAAGTGTACAGGGCGAAATCCAAAATTCCTGGGCCACCACCAAGAACAGCAATGTTACAGCCATGCTGGTGGACACGGACAATCCCACCATTCAAAGCGTCACGGCCCAGGAGGGAACCTATGCCAGCGGACAGCACGTGCCCATCACAGTTACCTTTAACGAGTTCGTGAATCTTAGCAACGCCACCGTGACCATCAATGGCAAAGTGTATAGCGCCGCTGAGCTTTCCATGAACAACTACGGCGTCACGGCAATGCTCTGGTACCCAGTGCAGGATGCGGATGACACCACGGTCACCGTCAATGGTATGACCGGTGTGGAAGATGTTTTCGGTCATACGCTGGATACCTCACTCTATCCAAGCAACTCGATTGCCGACGTTACGCTGAAGAGCGTCTTGATGCGTAACGCTCCCACCGCACTGACCGCCGACTACGACAACGGCAAGGCATCGTTCACGATGAACGCCAACATGCAGCAGGTCTACAAGACCGTATACAGCAATTATCACACCCCGGCAGGCACAGACCCGAAGGAAGCCCCGTTCCGCCTCGAGCTGAGGTACGACTCTGCGGGTGAACCAATCCATCTGCAGGTCTATCTGGACACAGAGAAGGAAGCCTTCACCATTAGCGACTATGCAATCGCACCCTCTGCTTTCGATCGCACCTACACGGTGACGCTGCAGGCCAACGAGGGCACGAAAGCCGATCCTGACTGGGTGAATGTTCTTCCCATGACCCGGCAGTTCACGGTGGCAAAGAAAGTTTCCGCGCACACGGTGAAGGTCTTCCCGGAAGCGAATGACGCCGACTATACGATTTCCCTCGGCAAAACCACCCGCCCCACGCTTAAGGCAGAGGTTTTGGGGGCAGGCGGTGAGACGGCCAGCTACACCACCGGCAAATGGAGCAGCAGTGACACGCTCATTGCCACCATCAACGAGGATACCGGCGTTGTTGCCACCACAGGAACCAAGGTGGGAGCCGTCACCTTTACCTTTACGGCGGACAACGGGACTGAGGACACTGCCGATGATGTGACGGGCAAGTCAAAGCCCTATACCGTGGCGGCAGGCGATTCCCTGGCACTGGTGATTCCCGGCGGCGCGTCCATCGTGACGCGGGTAAATCAGCCCGCCACCGTGCTGTGGAGCTCCAACGCCGCGCTGATGGCGCCGAACAAAGAGTTCAATTACAGGATTGACCTGTATGAGGGCAACTACGCGAATGAGGCGGCGCTGAGCGGCCGCAAGCCCGTTGCGACTTATACCGCCGGCAAGGATAAAAACAGCGTGCGGATCGAGGAGAATGTGCTCTCCAAGCTCTCCAACGGCAATACCCCTGCCTACACGGTATTGGTCTCCATGCCGCACCCCAATGCCGGCGGTGAGGACGTCCGCCTGTCGGCACTTGCTTGGATCATCGTGCAGGCACCACCTGCCACAGCCAAGCTGACACCGCCCCAGAGCATTTACCTCAAGGATACCGACGGTGCCGTCAATATCGACTGGTCGGTGGAAAACACCACTGAGGGCGCCCCTTTGCAGCCCACGCTGACCATCACCCGGGTCACAGAGGACAACACCACCAAAGTGGTGGACAGTGAGCGCCTATCCGGCACCTCCGGGAGCGTCTCCCTGTCATTACAGAGTGTGAAAGCCGGCAATCTGAAGGACACCTATCAAGTGGTTTTGAGCGTGGAGAATCCTGGTGAGGAATCTCCCAGCACCGACTCCTTCCCCCTGTATGTCTACGATGCCGACGCACTGAAGGTGCAGAACGACAAAGGAGAAACGATTTCTAAGCTGACCATGGACAATACCTCCAAGGTCAGCGGCAGCCTGCCCACCGTTACAGCTGAAATTTTGCAGCTGCGCCAGGAGTTGGGGCTGATCGAGTACATAGGCATCAACTATGACGAGTACGGATGGAACTCCTTTAAAGACGGCATCCGGTGGCTCTCCAGCAACAACAATGCCATTTCCGTCAACTACAAGCAGGGCGGACTGTATGAGGACATCAGAAACTTCTCCTTTGATTCCTACCTTCCCGAAACCAAAATGGCGCTGTCCGGCTTGGCCAACGGCACCGCAACCGTCACGGCTACCCATGCCGCCACGGGCATGAATGCCGCCGTACAGGTGACAGCGAAAACGCTGCAAAATAAGTTCTATCTCTTCCAGCTGACGCCTGCAGCGGAAACTACGCTGCAATACACCGACGGCAAAGGTGTGCCCAAAACGGTCACGACCAACAGTGAAGGCGTGCTGGCGCTTTACGAACCCAACGGAATCGCCAGTGAGGTGTCTCTGCGGTCCGGCTCCGGCGCGGATATTTATCTGGGCACCATCTATAAAGAAAATCTGCGTTCCGGCGAGCGGGATGCCACAAAACTGCAGCTTTATCCCTTGAATACCTTCAGCCTTCGGCGAGTTGCCCGGGCATCTGTGACGCTCATCACGCCGGGCGGCGATCCGCTGGCGAACAAGACGGTGACCGTTCGCGGCGGCGTTTATAAAAACGGAGGCTACTGCCAGACAGCTCTGCTGGGCTCCAGGGCAGGAGCACTTGTCAGCGGCATCACCGGCGACACCTATACCACGGATGCGGCGGGAAATATAACCGTCTATCTGGATTCCACCCAGTTCTGGTCGGCCGAAAAGGGCGAGAGCAACACCACGGCGCTTTCCGCTCTGGATCAGCTGGAGTACATTCTGGAGATCAGCGCAATTGACGGCGACAAGTACTATCCGCTGCTGCTGACCGTCAACGGCAAGCTGGGCGTGGACGATGTAATGCGCACCGCAGAGGGCGTTGTCTCTCTGGAGCGTGTGCCGGCGGGGGAGGAAAACAAACCCTTCATTGTGGCGCAAAGTGTTGATTACGGTCTAGCCAACGGTCAGAAGGTGGATGTCCGCAGCTCGACTGGGAAGATTGGCCCTAACAGCAGCTTTAAAACAGCAAGCCTGCACACCACCATGTTCCTCTGGGGCGAGGATATTGCCAACGCGCGGAATTACAGTCTCAAGCTGGCGGACGAATACGGCATTCTTCCTGCCGCCCAGAGCAGCAGTACCAAGCAGTATCCCTTCTCATCCATCCCCGTAGCGGAAAACGATCTGACCCTCACCGAGGCCACCATGACCACCTCTGGATGGATCGCCGACGGCAAGGATGTGGGTATGAAAACGCAGCTGAGCCTGAACGGCAGCCTGCTGCAGGAGAAAATAATGCCCTTCCGGGTCGTTGATCTGACCCGAGTGCCCAAGGTGACAGAGGATGACCGCGTCACCGGTATTCTGGCGACGATGGGAGCCTCCAGTATAGTGAAGGGAGTCGACTTTGGCGGAGTGGGCGACAGTAACATTCTCAAGGTGCTGACCGGACGGCTGGATGATCTGAGCGGTCCGGTGGACACTTCCGTGTTCAAAATGATCATCACCCCCAGCGAAGATCCCTCCGTGTTCCGTGCCATGATTTGGGCCGGGTACAATACGCTGGAGATGGAGGACATGGACTATTCCGAGGACGGCGTGGCGTTGGGTGCGAATGTGCTGACGCAGGACCTGGAAGTGGGTATGCCCAGGACCGGGGACCTGAGCCAGATGGCCCAGGGCACCTATGATCCCAAGGGGGACTACAAAACCAACTCCATAGCCGACAATGTCACCAGCACGGATCTCAACTTGCAGTTGGAGGGCTTTTACGAAGCGGAGATCCGCTATAACGCCGAAAAAAAGGAGTGGGAGGTTTTCACCGTAGGCGGCGGCTTTACCGCCGGTGTTGGCGTGGGCTTCTCCTTCAGCGTGAACGCCATGGCTGGCCCCGTGCCGTTGACAGCAACCTTTGAGCTGGGCGGTGCCATTCAGCTGGATTTCCGTACCGCAGTGCGCTACGGCCAGCAGGGACAGGGCACAGAGCTTGCCTGGAGCGATCCCACGGCCACGGCAGTGAATGACTTTTTGACCACGCTGCGTATCAACGCCTATGTCCACGCGTTTGGCGGCATTGGCTTTGACTATTCGATCGTGGCGCTGAAGATCGGCCTATTCGGCAATTTGGATGTGGACAGTCAGAATAAGTTCCTTTCCCGCACCTATCTTGCCGACGAGACAAAGCGCCAGATCAACGGTCAGGCCCTGGGGATCCAAAGCGAAGTGGGAATCAAATTTGTGGCCACCTTCCTGTTTATCTCCTACGAGGCGGTGATCGCCTCCGGAACCCTTGGAGCCACCAGGACTTTTAATGACTGGAACACAATCGACGACTACTGGAATAGCGCCACCAGTGGGCTGAGCCTTGCTTCGCTGCGGATGGCGGCGGCCCAGAGCGGAATGCAGGTGGCTTCTGGCAGTGCAACGCTCCAAAGCCGGGACTATCTGGAGCAATATGCCCGTACCTGGGGCCAGCCCCAGCAGCGGATGATGCTGTTCTCTCTGAACTCCACCAGTGGGCTGGAAAACATCCAGACCAATGCCAACCCCACATCCTATCCACAGCTTAGCGATGACGGGAAGGTATTGGTCTACATCAACGACGGCAACAGCAGCAGTATTTACGACAGCCGGGCACATTTCTCCACCCTCAATGGCAGCGTCTATTCTACCTCCAGCAAAATTGACGATCCCACAGGGTTCTCCGGCTACGGCGACACGAGCGTTTCTTTGTCCGGCACTGGCAGCTTCGCGGCGGCGGCTTGGGTTCGCATGGGCACCGACCTGCCGGGTAAAAATGCCGGTGATGCCGTGACATTGGAAGAGCAAAACCTGCTGATGAACAGCACGGAGATCGTAGTGTCCGTCTATAACGGCACAACCTGGACTTCCACCCGCCTAACCAACGACGGCACGCCGGATCTGGCCCCAGCCACGGCAGTGGGCGGCGACGGCAAAGCCATCGTGTTCTGGCGCAACGTCTACACCCCCGATCCCGGTACGCAGGGCAGCAACAACCTGCTGAACTTCACGACCAGAGATTGTATCATGTACAGCTGCTATGACAGCACTAACGGCACCTGGAGCAAGGAAAAAATGCTTTATAACGGTGCTACTGGCAGCGTGAAGGCGTTGCAGGCGGCCATGCTGCCCGACGGAACCGCTATGGCGGTTTACTCGCTGGACCGCAGCGGAACCGGAGATACCTCCGCCTACGAGATCGCCTATTGTACCGTGGCTGCTGATGGAACTCCCGGTACAGCCATGCTGGCGACCTGTGACAGCAATCTTGACGAAAACCCCCAGGTCGTTGCAGCCAACTTCGGCAGCGGGGATGACCGATTTGTCATCGGTTGGCACAGTGTCCGAGACGGCAGCAGCGATATCCAGCTGTTGGCTGTGGACGGCAGCGGCACCATGTCCAACAGTTTTCCCGGCTCTCTGTCTGCCCTGACCAGCAGCGGCAACGCCGTCGTGGGCGGAGACTTCCGCTTCGCTTCCCTCAGTGGGGATCATCGCAGCCGCAATGATCTTACCATCGTCTGGAATGAGACTGTCAATAATGCCAACGGTGCGGTAGATCACGGCATTTTGAAGGCGGCCAAGCTGCGCTATGCCACAAATACCTACACTCTGTCCGCACCATTGGAACTGGCAGAGCTGCCGGATCGCACGCTGGCTGACCACTTTGATGCCTATGTCAGCGGCACCAATCAGGTGCAGACCGCCATTCAGGCCACCCGGTATGACGATGAAAACCCGCAGGTAATCGGCGGCGTGACCGTTCCGGGTGAGGAAACGATCCTCTATACCGCTACCTCTGATTTTGTCACCGATGCGGTGGCAGTGGAACAGATCGGTGTGGATTATGCAACGCTGGCGCTGAACAGCCTGACACCCATTCGCTTTACCATCCGCAACACCGGGCTGAACGATGTGACAAACCTAACGGTCAGCCTTGGCAGCGGGGAAACCGCTACCCTTACGGAAAAACTGCTGCCCAATGAAAGCACCACCCTTACCGTCTGGCACCATGTGAAGGACCGCGTGACCGACCCGAGCTATACCATCACCGCCGCCGGCGGCATCAACGAAAACGGCACAGTGTATCTGGATTATCCCGACATTGGCATCTCGCAAATGGAAGTGATTGCGGAGAGCGCCGGCAAGCGCACGGTGCGCATGACCCTCTATAATTCCGCTGCCGCCACGCTGGCCGGCGGAAAGAGCCGCGAGGTGAAGCTTGCGTTCTATGCGGATGATCTGCATACCAAGCCTGCAGAGGTAGCCTGCACCACAAACGGCGTATCGGTTAGCGGTAATGAAATCACCGTTTCCGGAGACAGCGCCCTCGCCCGCATCGATCAGGGAACCTTTACACTGGACCTGACCTATGATCTGGGCAGGTATATGACATCCATTGGCAAAACCGAGATCCCCAATGTGGGTACCTATCTGTACGCCGAGGCGTGGGCGGAAGGCAAGGTCGGTGGAACGGGAAGCAATCAGCGCCTGCCGGAGTATAACGGCAGTGACAGCGAGGCCAGCGTCCATATGACCGGCGCACTGGCTCGCACCGGAGAGCAGCTGACGATGGATGTGACACAGGGGAACGACGGCAACGGTCACAGCACCGCCGCCATTACCCTGCGCAACAACTGCCTGCAGTCTCAGACTGGCGCAGAGCTGGTGGCCACGCTGCTGGATGCTGCCGGGACCGTTCTGGAAACGAAAAAGACCAGTATTGGCGGTGCCATCTCCGGGGAAACCTTCCAGACAGAAACCGTCACCTTCTCCCGGCTTGGCACCCGCGTAGTGGTGCGAGCCGCAGTGCCCGGTAATGACCTTCTGACCTTTGAAGGTCTGGCAGTGGGGCTCGGCGATTTTACCGCCAACGGAACAAACTATACCTATACGCTGCAAAATGATAGCGGAGCAACATCTACGCTAGTCACAGCGGTGTCTGGAAACGGCGAGCCCGTGAGCATCAACGGACAGGCTCTGTCCACCGGCGGCAGCGCAACCGTTGCCATCCCCAACAGCGGCACAACCGACATTGTCGTGAGAATCGGTGCTAAAACCTACACGCTGACGATTCTGCGCAATAGCGGCACAGGCGCGAATCCCTTTACCGATGTTTCTGAAAAGGATTGGTTCTATGGCGATGTGATGTTCGCCTATGAAAATGGGCTGATGATCGGCACGGGCAACGCGCAATTCCGTCCGCACGGGACGGCGACGCGCGGGATGATGGCGACCATTCTTTGGCGCATGGCGGGCAGCCCCGCGCCGAAGGGCAACAGCAGCTTTACCGATGTGGAAGCCGGAACGTGGTACACAGACGCGATCGCATGGACGGCGGAGAACGGCATCTTTTTGGGCTACGGCAACAACAAAGTCGGTCCGAACGATTCCATCACCCGTGAACAGCTTGCAGCCATCTTCTTCCGCTACGCAGACTACAAGGGCTGCGATATGACCGCCAAGGGAGAGCTTGACAAGTTCCGGGATGCGGGCAAGGTCTCAGATTATGCAAGGGCAGCGATGCAGTGGGCGGTCGGCAGCGGTCTGATCCAAGGGAAGCCCGACGGGGTGCTTGACCCGCAGGGCACGGCGACCCGCGCGGAGATCGCCGCGATGCTCCACCGCTTCCTTGAGAAGTAAGAGCTGGTGCAGGGCAAGGCTCCCGGCGTCTGATGCGCCGGAACATCCCGAAGCAGCTGCAAGCCCCAAAGGCCGGCGGCAGCAGCGTGTTCGGCTTGTGATGGCGCTCCTGCGCTGCACCTCTTGCCGGAAGTCTTTCGCTGAGCACATGGCAGATCAGGCGGCGTGAGGAAGAAGCGCTGCAAATCATCGAAAAGGAAACAGGCTCACCTTTCGGGGCGCGGGCAAATAGCCCCGCGCCCCTTTTCGGTTTCCTTCGTCAGGAAAGGCGGTTGTTTCTTTTGGCTCTATGCTCAACCTTTTTTCGTAAGAAAGGGGCCGGGCAGTGAGCCCCAACAGTTATTATAGAACCGCAATGCCTCCAAGTTTGTCATTGGGCTTGTCTCAAAATAAAATTTTCTAAAATTAGCCAAACAATTAAGCCGTGAAAATCCAAATGAACCTGGATTTTCACGGCTTTTATCTAACTTTTAAGGGGGGCTACACTCTTACAATCCGCATTTTGAGACAGCCCCAATCTCGGGGAGGCAGCTGCGTTTTCGCCGATGGCTTTCCCGCAATTCAGCCGGGTACTGCGAGATTGCACCCCAAGGGCACTTCCTCGCGCTTCGCGCTCAGGGCGCCACGTCGCTTCGCTCCTCGCAATGACAAATCGGAGGCGATCACCATTTTAACGGCGGCCGGTACGGACTGGAAGTGCGCAGCCGGGAGCGGCATGCCGCTCCCCTGCGGCGGCCTTGTAAAACTTTCCGCTTTCCGGTTTCAAGTTTCCACTTGCCGCTCCCCTGCGTTTTACTTTTTATGCTTTGCAAACAGGAATGCGCCGATGAGGGCGGACAGGGGCACGGCGAGGATAACGCCGACGGAGCTGGCGATGGCCTGCACCATCTCCACGGAGAAGAACGTGCCGCTCATGAGCTGGGAGAACGACGGCTCGAGCGACGAGAGATAGATCATCAGCACGAGCGAGCTGCCGACGAGGGCAAGGATGAGCGTATTGGTCATCGTGCCGACCATATCGCGGCCGATGTTCATGCCGGAGCGCAGGAGCTGGCGGCGCGTGAGCGCCGGGTTGACGGCCACGAGCTCATTCATGGCGGAGCTGATGCTCATGGCTACGTCATTCACCGCGCCGAGGGCCGCGATGACAATGCCGCCGACGAGCAGATCGCCGAGCTGGAGCGAATGCATGGGATCCTGCCCCTGCTTGATCTGCAGCAGGGCCTCGATGGTCGGCTCGGCGGAATACATCTTATAGCCGTTCACGCGCAGCAGGGCGCAGGCCAGCTCGCCGAACAGGGCCGCGAAAGCAACGCCGGAGATCGTGCCGAGGATGGCGCAGAGCGTCTTACGGTTCACACCGCCGAGGATAACGAACTCCACGACCGTCACATAGGCGCACATGCCGAGAATGGTCGGCAGCGTCGGCCAGCCGCCGAGGAGCAGCGGGATGAGGATGGAGAAAATGCACACGACCGTCAGGCCGAGGCCGAGCAGCGACTTTGCGCCGACCCTCCGGCCGACGAGCACCGTGACAACAAGGAAGGCCAGCACCACGAGGGCCAGCGGCACGGTGCGGTCATAGTCCTGCAGCGTCATGCTGCTGATCTCCCCGTCCTCCTCCGTAACGGCGACGGTCACGGCGTCGCCCGCTTTCAGGATCGTGCCGTAGAGATAGCTCAGCTGGTTCGGCAGCTCATAGACCTGCCCGCGGTATTTGCCGGAGCGCAGCTCCACGCGGACGGTCTGCTTGCCGACCGGGATGTCCTCATAGTCCTGCTGGCCCTGCCAGGCGTTGTCCGTGACCTCGACGACGCGGCCGCGGACATAGTGCGTGGCCTGCTGCACCGTCGACATCGGTACCGAGGGGGTCTGCTGCGCAAGACCATAGAACACAAGGAACA
>OIWP01002998.1_pt1 | contig 15199 bp, 16 predicted proteins | sample 1587661 | NCBI WGS metagenome assembly OIWP01 (sample SAMEA3888899, study PRJEB22519) | human gut metagenome | biome: human gut; feature: human-associated habitat; material: faeces | place: Denmark | collected 2010 | reverse complement strand
GGCCGCGGGCCCGCACAGGGCCAGGGCGGCCGCGAGCGCGAGCGCGGCCGCGGCCCCGGAAACTCGTTTCATGGAGCGTCTCATGGAAAATCCCCCTAATCTAGCAACGGTTTAGAGTCTACTAGATTGGGGGAACGCGAGCCAAGCCATGGTGCGCCGAACGGTTAGCCACAAGATCACCTTCGGCGCCAATGGCCTCATCCGTATAACCTTTGAGTTCCAGATGACCAGCATCGATCCACACTCAGCCAACGCCCGAAACACCTGGCTCGTAGCACGCAACGTTGCCTATAAACATGCTCTCCGGGTCCGCGGTAAAAGAAGGCCCGCCCAGCAAAACGCACGACCAGGCCATAGCAACAGGCAATTCGACGCAAATCGTTTGAGCAGGCGGCGCGGGGAAGGAGCGTATAAGGCGGTTTTCTGCTGGCCGTCAGCCGCGGCATCCTCATGGAAACCTAATTGTCGCCGGAATTAAAGTCCCCGGCGCGGACTCACCTTATCTCCCCGGTGCGGGCTCGATATCCTCTCGGATATCTAATCGTCTTGGACTTTTACCTGCCCAAGCACAGTACAGCTTTTACGTGCCGCCACACGGAGCATAGCTCGGGACTATTTTCTAAAACATAGACCTTCAAAGCAACTTAGACACAAGCACGGACAAGAATAATACAGGCCTTGAATTCAGCCCTCACAATCAATCGCATTCGATACCGACCAACAACGCCCGTTTTGTGCGTGCGACACAATCGTCCTCACGAACACCACGCCAGCATCCCGAAGGGACCAACGTGTTAACAATTCACTATGGTGATATGGAAAACGTTATCTACAATACGTCGGTTTACTTCGATAACGTCTATTCGCCCCAGTGGTTTCAAGATGCCTTTGCCCAAAGGATCATTAAATCCATCGAAAAAGGTATTGTGGTTGGACCATGCGCAATTGATACCAAGATGCTAGGCATCATCCCTCCTGAAAGGCTATCGGGAGGCGCTAAAACACTGCTGCTCATGTACTTTATGCCTCAGAACGTATACAACGCCACAAACTGCAGCGATAATTGCGCTTACTAGATCATGAGAATCACCGCACAGCAAGATCTGACAATCAACCTCTACCATCTGATTGACTTTAGAAACGGCAAGTTCACGGCAACCGTTGCAAACACGGGCGATGTCGTTCACACGATGTTCAACCTTGTCCCTATAGCCGCAAAATGCCTAAGGTGAAACTCCTGACACACCATTCGAAATCTAACAGTTTAGATAACAGATAATTACCGAGGGCCCTGCGGCCCCCAAATGCTATGCCCTTCCCAGCCAAATAGAAAATTTGCCCGAGCTTTGTTTGGCGACAATCCTTCCATGTGGGCGTTCAGGCGGATGGGACAGATCCATATGGGAAGAGCGAACCCCTTCAGGGCGCTCGCGGCGGGCCTCACCGCCGACGAGCTCCTGCCGCTCAGAGAAGCCGTCGACGAGAGGCGCTGCAGCGATGAGGTCGGCGCCGGCACGCTCGCCGAGGCCGTGCGGCCTATCGGCAGGACCCGAAGTGCCCGGGTTGCGGCGCCCGCAGCGCTTGAAGGGACGGCTCAGGAAGCTGCTGCCGAAGGGCCGGGAGCTCAGGTTCGACCGGCTCGCGCCGGCCGACCTCACGCTCGCGATGTCGCACGTGGATAGGCGCGCGGGGGCCATTCGGCTGAGCCTGGGAAGCGGAGCCGAGGGGCTGGCGAAGCATGGCCCCGGACCCGTCGAAACACATCCCCACCGTTCCTTCAACTGGGGAAACGACGGCCCGGGGCCGCCTCGCACGGTCCAGGGCCGTTCGGCTAGGTGCGGAAACACGCTATCCGTTCAAAGTGCTCGCTGGGGCTGAAAATCAACCTACAAAAACAAAGGCATTTGCGTATTCCGACCGAGAGAAAACGCGTCCACGTGTCATCTCTTAGTCCGCGTAGGCACTTCTCTGTAGGCTTTTCTCTGTATGACGTTTATGAACGCTTCAGGCACCGCATGGTCCCGCGCTTAGTCTTTCCCTCAAATAAGCGCTCCGAGTATAGCAAGAGATTTGCCAGCCTTCTTCATGCTACTGGCAACACAGCTGTAGCGGATGTGATTTGCCCCCGGTTAACACCCTATTTCAACCTGCGATAGATCATCCTGCCCCGAGACGCCTTGAGGCTGTTGACTATGCAGAGGGTTTCGAGAAAACCGTCAATATATGGAACATATTATTTGTTATCCGCTAATAGCCGCTAATAGCTGTACGAGATGCTATATGCGTCCATACCAAATGGTAGACAAGTATTCGTTATAATTAAATTAATAACATTGGCAATTATAGGAGTTCGTTATGCTGGAGTACATTGAAGATGCACGCAGAGCGCTAAATGCTAAAGCTTATTATTCAGCTCTATGTTTTTCTCTCACGCTGCCAGACGTCTGCGCTCAAGTCGAGTATCCAAACGAAAAAACAGTAGGAGATCGGTATAGCCGTTGGATCAACCAATTTGTTGACACTTCAGCTTTTATTCATGACCAAAGTATGCTAAACGGAAATGATTTCGGAAAGTTCATCTATAAAATACGTTGCTCAATTGTTCACAGCGGAAATTTGGATCTAGATTTGAAATCTGGGCACGAAGTCAACTTCCAGCTAATCAATCCAGACTTTGGAGACGGAAGGGCTTTAGCGATTAATATAGACGCTGACAATCCAATTATCGAATTACCCATTTGTGACCTAATCACTGAGCTACTTGATAGCGTTGAAGACTACTATTCCTCGCAAAATGATAAGACGCAATTTAAAAAACACTTTGTTAACCTAATAGATCCATTAATTATTGTAAAAGACTAGCCCAAAGGGCTAACGACTCGTCACCGTTACAGGCTCGTTAGCCCCCCTATTTCTCAATGTCTTTCATATCAACAGACAGCCAACTCCCGAAGGACATTTCAGCAATCTAAAGCGCAAAGTATTCGCTTTCTGAACTGAGGTTTGAGTTAAGCCATGGATCATTGCCAACAAAGTACTCGGGCCAGCGTTGCATAAAGAGAGCCAGCTCGCACTTCCAGCGGCGCAGCTTTTCTTCGTTGGCCTCTTCCCTGCCGTACGAGGTGAACACGTAGTGGTACAGCTCGGCATAGGGCGTAAAGATGGTGCGGTAGCCCGCCTCCCACACGCGCAGGCAAAAGTCTGTGTCCTTAAAACCGACGGCGAATTTCTCGTTATAGCCTCCGACTTGCTCAAATACGTCGCGTCGGACCATCTGACAGGCGCCCGTTACGACGCTAAAGTTGCCCGGGCGCACGGCGCGGGCAAGATAGCCATCACTCTTAGTGAACTGCCTCCCATTTCTTGGACATGAGAAATGGGAGGCTTTTATGCGTGTCGACTTGAGGGTGAGGTGACGCATAGCTTCTTTCGTAAATTGACAACCATAGATCGATAAAATCTATTCTGTTTTATCCACAATCTGAGCAGTTAAAGAACTAACGGACAATTCGACGTTCTCGTCATATATCTCATACCCAAGCACGTCATCGTCTGTTTCTATCGATTCTTTCCCGTGTTTCGGAATATAGGATATTTGAATATCAGCCTGCTGCGCAAAAGGGCACCCAACGATGTTCTCATATCTGAATAAAAGCAGTACGACTCCCTTTTTTCTTAAGCTTGCTAACGAAGCTGTAAATGTATAAACCCCGTCCCGAGGAACGCATAGACGATGCTGATCCATAGACGAAGCCTTGCCAAAAGCCGAATCATCCCTCAGGCGAAGTCGACAGGCCGGCCCATCCCCAACATTGCGAATTTCGATAGAGAGACGCACGGCCTCATCTACCGTGCTTGTCCAAATACCCTTATCTCCATCGATGTCGACAGGTTTATCGTCAACCAACACCTTATCGATTATAAAAAACGGACGCTTAGTATTTTCCCGTTTAAACTCATCTTGTTGCCTCTGCAGATTACGATCAAGCTTATTCAATCTCTCGGTCTGGTAGACCGAATACAGCGCAAGAGAAATGGAACCGGCGCCAACAGCAGCAGAGCCGATATATCCAAGCAAATCCCCTGAATCAAAACGCGCTTCAAAGACAGCGCAGGGCGCCTTATACATAAATAGAACATTCACCAACAACGGAGCACAAAATAGAAATGTCACTACAGTAATTAAGATAAATAGAAGCCTATGAGTTGTCATTTTCATTAGCAAAAATACTCCCGTACGAGAGGCTTCTTAAGAGTCTCAAGCATTTCAACCTGTCGTTTCATGTCAAATCGCATCTTTATATTCCTATCGTAAGTTATATCGAGATTTATCGGTTTTATAAACTTGTATAAGCTTATCGCGGAATATCGTTTGTTTCGGCCCGCTAAATCCAACATATCGAGACAGGCAATTACCGCAGGATAGAAGGTTGTTACACCTGTTAAAGTCATCGGTTCGTTCTAACAGACATGTTAATTGACCCGTTACCCACTGCTTAAGGGAAATCGACCCCAACATGGTAAAGTAGACGCAACAGGCAACCATGGAGGAACAATGCTCAGCATTCACTACGGCGACAGAGACGATGTGATTTATGATACATCGACATTCTTTGATTACAGCTATTCTCCCTCTTGGCTGCAAGATCCCCTGTCACAGCGCATTATCAAATCTATTGATAATGGCACTGTTCTTGGCGCAAACGCAATTGACACCAAGGTGCTTGGCGTTATTCCGCCAGAAAAACTATCAACGGGCACCAAAACACTTCTACTGATGCTCTTTATGCCTCAAAACCTCTACAACGCCTCAACCTGCGGAGATAATTGCGCCTATTGGATCTTGCGCATCGCCTCCAAACATGACATCACCATCAACCTCTACCATATGATGGATTTTGGCAAAGCGCGTTTTACAGCCCGTGTCATCAATTCCGGACAGATTGTTCATACCATGGATGAGCTTGTCCTTATCTCGGCAAAATGTCTGAGGGAGGCTCGAGCATGAGAGGGGAATACCAGCTGACCGTAAGGACCAATAAAGTTCAGGTCAAACTCACTATTCGCCGAAACCTCACCATCATCCAAGGCAAAAGCGCAACAGGCAAAACCACCCTGTTGGACAGCCTCCGTGCATACGAAAACCTAGGAGCCCAAAGCGGGATAATCGTTAATTGCGCAGCCCCCTGCCGTGTCATCGGCGGCAAAGATTGGGAAGCGCAACTCGGCCGCATCGATAACAGCATCGTGTTTGTGGACGATACGCAAAAATTCGTAAGGAGCCATGCATTCCAGCATGCAGCTCGACACAGTTCCAACTACTACGTCATCGTTGCGAGGGACGAATTGCCCCAGCTCCCCTATAGCGTGGATGAGATCTATGGCCTCAAAAACACCAACAGGGCCACAACAAAATATCCTGTCTACACACGCACGTACACTTCTACCTACCGCATTTACGGAGACGAGCTCTACGATGGAGATCGGCCAGAAGAAGTCATCGTCGAAGACAGCAATGCCGGCTATGAGTTCTTTAAAGTCCTGTGCGCCAAAAGTAAAATTCGCTGCGTAAGTGCCGGCGGCAAATCAAACATATACGAAACCGCTCTGAGCTCCCCAGCCCAAAAGTTGCTCGTAATTGCAGATGGGGCCGCTTTTGGGCCCGAGATGCCCTATGTCTATTCGCTCAGGAGATTTAAGGAGATTGAGCTCTTTTTGCCGGAATCGTTTGAATGGCTCGTGCTGAGATCGGGACTCTTCAACGATGTCGAAACGCAAGACATGCTCCTTCATCCTGCCGATTTCATCGACTGCGAGAAGTTCTTCAGTTGGGAACAGTTCTTTACTAAACAGCTTAGGGAGCTGACCAGGGACAGCTACCTAGCCTATAGAAAAGAAGCTCTCAATCCCGCCTACCTACAGCAACATGAGCTCAACACGATTGCTGAATCGCTACCCAAACTCGGAATCACTTCGCGCTAGATCGAGAAATACTCGCTCTCAGCGGATAAGTTCGGCCCCAACCACGGATCGCCCGTCAAGAAGAACTCCGGCCAGCGCTGAATGAACAGCGCCTGTTCACGTTTCCAGCGGCGCAGCTTTTCCTCGTTGGCCTCTTCCCTGCCGCGCGAGGTGAACTCGTAGTGGTACAGCTCGGCATAGGGCGTAAAGATGGTGCGGTAGCCCGCCTCCCACACGCGCAGGCAAAAGTCTGCGTCGTTAAAGCCAACAGCGAATTCCTCGGTATAGCCTCCGACTTGCTCAAAAACGTCGCGTCGGACCATCTGGCAGGCGCCCGTTACGGCGCTAAAGTTGCTCGGGCGAACGGCGCGCTTATAGTAGCCCTCGCGCTTTGCCGAGAAATCCTGGTTGGCATGGGCAAGTGCGCCACGCACGCCAACCAAAATGCCAGCGTGCTGCACCAGATGGTCGGCAAAATAGAGCTTGGCACCCACCACACCCGCATCGGGACGTTGCAGATAACCCATCATCTCTTCGATAAAATCGGAGCTTATGACCTCGGTATCGTTGTTGAGCAGCAGAAGGTAGTCGCCCTTGGCGTGCTTCACAGCAAAATTGATGATCTGAGAGTAATTGAACTCGCCCGGCCAGTACACAACGCGCGCGATGCCCTTGCCTTCTGATGCTGAAGCCACGCGTTCCGGCAGGGTTTCGTAATACGCAAACGTATCCGGGGCTTCGCTGTTGTTCTCCACCAAGACGATCTCATAGTTGGCATACGTGGCCTTCTGGGCAATCGACATCACACAGGCATCGAGCGTCTCAACGTGGTCCTTGGTGGGAATCACAATGCTCACCAGCGGCGCAGACTCCGGCAGCTCATAGCGCATGCGATAGACAAATGGGGTCTCAGTCTCCTCGACCGTTCCGCAAATGTCCAGCGAAGCAAAACGCCTAGCAAAGTGGACGGACCGCTGCGACGTCATCCAGGGCTCACGCCTAGACTTCGACGACGGCGCCTTCTTTTGGCAGTACCAGCTCATCCTTTCACTTGGTATCCCCAACCCTATCGCCAAGTGGGACTTGGGCCCCGAGGGCTACCGCGCCATGAACCAGCTATGCTTTGAGGGCGGTCTGTTTTCGCGCCGCGTAGTCGACAAAATCGGCCTGCCCGATGCGCGCTTTTTCATCTACGGCGACGATGCCTGCTACGGATATGTCGCCAGCCAGCACTTCCCCGCCGCTGTGGTTGCCGACGTGGTGCTCAAGCGCGCCCGCGCCGTCTCTAACTGGGATATCGCCGGCAAGCGCCAACTCAACTCCACGAGCGACACCAACCGCTACTACATCATGCGCAATCGCGGCTTCCTCGCTCGATATATGCAGATTTATGGTGACTAACACCCCATGCTGTTCCGTCTGGGCAATGTCGCAACCTTCTGCAAGGAATTCATTCGCCTGGCTGCGGTCGACAAGTGCTTTAAAACCGGCATTCCGGCGCTGCGCCGCGGCATGAAGGACGCCCGCAAGATCATCAAGGATCCCGACTGGAAGCCCATGCCGCCCCTGGAGGACGCGGAGTAACAGAGGCCGAAAACATCCCGCTGCTTAAAGCCGCTGGCACACTACGGACACGTGCTGCCCGTCAAAGCCAAAGCCCCAGCGCATGCGACCCACGCCGGGTCGCGGCACGCGAATCTCGTCGATACCGTCGCGTTCGATGTCGAGCAGCGCCTGAACCGCCAACAGCTCCAGACCCAGGGCATCCACGTCGGGGTCATACATCATGTTCATAGTGACAAGCGGACGTTCGTCGAGCATGCCGAGGGTATCGGCCACATCGAGCATCCTTCCCGTAGGGAACACCTGGATATCCCAGCGATCCGCCCCGTGCTTTCGATTGGATGACGGATTGGCATACCCCGGCATACCAAAGCAGAGTCCTTGCAACAGCAGGTGGCATGGCAACGGCGAATCCATCTCGACCGCGCCGACTCCCGCGTCACTTAGAATTCGACGCAGCGCCTGCCTCACCGTGTCTTCGTTACCGCGACATAGCCCGTCACGAAACGCATCGACGTCCCGCACATCCTCGGCGGCGCACTCAAACCATTCAATAATCACGAGACGCACCGCCTGACGAAGCTCGCCATTGGGCAGTCGCAGAGCACGGGAGCGAGCGCCGTTTCCCGGTTCCTCAACCATATCCGTCGTTAGGAAGCCGGACAGGCATAACGCGGTCCAAACATCATCGACGCAAGCGTCATTCGACACGACGGCGCCCAGACAAAGCGGGGTTTCAACGCATCCATGCGGTTCAAGTAAATCGAACAGAGTCGAAAGCCTCTCGAGATTCCAGTCTCCAGCCACCCTACTCAGGCAGTCGGCAAACCCATACAAATCGGCCCGCACCGGCGGCGTGCAACCGCGGTTCAAGAAATCGATCACGCGCGCCGGACTCGAGCAATAAAACCTGCCAAATCGGTATCCCTCGAACCATTCACGCGCGTCATCCAGGAATTCCGCGCGTCCAGCACGATTCAACAGAGCGTGAACCTCGTCATCCGAAAAGCCGAACCACCGGTCACACCACCCCGAAAGCGGAGTCGACACGCAGTACGAACACCCGCGCAAAGAAAGCGCCGTCTCGGCAGGACCGGGATACTCCCCCATAAGACACGCCAGCCGCAACGAATCCCCCGCAGCGGCAATGGCATCAAACAGTACACGATCGAGCAACCCTGCCGGACAGGAGCCACAAGCATCCCTCATAGCAAAACGCCTCAACCGCGCCGCGTCGTACCCATCAACGAGCAGCACAACCTGTTCGTCGCAAGCCATCTCCAGCAGCTCAATGAGAACGCCTAGCACCGAGTCAACCTCGGCCTCGCTCGCCACACCACGCGCAACGCGTTCGATGTGGCGCACCTTGTCTCGGGACAAATCCGGAGCCTCCAAGAGCGCCAACAAGCGAGCGCACTCATCCGAAAGAGCGTTACGCACGACGCCGACAACGTTGGCGCCACACCTCACGGCGCCGGAAAAGTCCAGCGATATCACAGGGTAGCAGGCAAACTCATCTCGATATCGCCCGCCGCCCGCATCCCAAATCTGGGAACCTGCAAACAGGCCCCGATCGACCTGCCCGACCGTGGGTCGTTCCAGAAAAGCCTTAAGCATCGACAGGTTCATGCTCTTGCCAAAGCCTTCGGGCCGGCAACACGCCACAACGGAAGCATCAGCATCCAAGACATCGGCAATAAACATCGTCTTGTCGACTAGCACGCATCGATCCATGGCCTCGGCAAAGTCATGTTCGCCGACCGGTAGCGCCCCGTTACCCGAACGGTTGATCAACTCTACACCATAGTAGGCAGTATCGCCGTAAATCGCCTGTTCAGACACCGTAACTTCTCCCTAAAACGCAGCACGATGCCCATTGTATCGAGCAACTCAAGCGCAATGATGCCGTCATGCAGACATTTCGGGCAACGGTAGCAACAAGAACCCCGATGGGGCATAACAAATCGTTGCACAACAAAACGGGGCCCGATGCATTCGCACCAGACCCCGTCCTAGTTCTTAGATTATCGGGCGACCAGGAACTTACTCCTCGGATCCATCCTCGCCAGCGGACTTCTTCTGCTGATCAAGCTTGTGCTTGCCACTCACAATGGACGTGGCGCCAAGCGTCGCCAAGCTCGCGCTGGCAAGACTCGCCATCACGATGATGTCGCCCGTCTTAGGCATATTGCCACCCGAGGCCTTGGTCGTCGTAGTCGTCGTGGTGGTCGTAGCGCCACCCTTGTCACCGGCCTTCTGAGCATCGGCGTCGGACTGTTTTGCACCCGCATTGGCGGAAGCATCAGCGGCGCTGTCGACATTAGAGCCGGAGCCCTGCTCAGACGCTCCCTCATCAGAAGAAGAGCCGCCGTTAACGCCCGCCATCAAAGACGAGCCCAACATGGAGCCAAGCTGCTCGCCGGCAAAAGGCCTGTTTTCCGTCGAGGAATCGCCGGCATTGGGGCCCTCGCTCGAATCGCCCTCGGATGCACCGGAGCCAGAACCGTTAGAAGAGCCAGCACCGGTAGAGGAATCGCCGGCACCGTTAGAAGTGTCCGCATCAGTAGAGCCAGATGTCGTGCCATCCGTAGCGCCGTCGGAGCCAGAAGTCGACGAATCGCCAGAAGCGCCACCGGCCGCAGTGCCACCAGACGTAGCCCCACCGCTACCGGTATCATCGCTGCCCGTATCAGTCGAGGGCGCATCGGTATCGCCACTATCGCCCGCATCGCCATCGGTACCAGGTGTCGGTGCGGCGGGAGCAGCGGGCGCCATGCTCGGACCAGGCGCCGGCGCGGGCTCAGGATCGGGCTCCACAGGCGTTGCCGCAGCAGCCTCGTCCTCGGCAATGTAAACCAGGCAGTCCTTGAGCTCGTTCTTATAGCGATTCTTCCAACCCTCATGGTACTGAGGCTGACTCGAATACTTCCGCGCCACGTTATCAACCACGCTGTTGGAAAGCGCCGTCACAAACTCGCGGTCCGTCATGCTGTTAGAAAGATTCGCCCAACGGAAAAAGTCTTGGCAGCCACCCGTGCCGCACATATTGGTGATGCTCCACACCATGCCCTTGACGCAATCGGCACGACCGGAAATATCAATGCCCAGAGCGTTCTTAAGCCACGACTCGGTCACCGCATAGTAGGAGTTGTACGCATAGGCATCCTGCAGCGCCGAGAACTCAGCCGGATCGGTGTTGTAAGCACCCAGGAAGGCATCCTGCGCGATGTGACCCAGCTCGGTGAGCTGGCCGTTCGCGTACATGGGGTTGCTTCCGTTGGAAATCTCGCTGCCGCGATCGATCGCGGCCTTAAGCATGCCGTACTTAGCAGAATCGTAGTTGTAGACCTGCTTCATAAACGGAATGAGCGACCATCGACGGTCGAACTGGTAATAACCCAGCGCGTTATAACCGTCGCCATACGAAAAGCCCTGGTTATAGTTGCCATGGCTCTCGTACTTGGTAAAGTACTTCATCTCGTCGGTCACATTGACAAACGAAACGCCCTGAACCGACCTCAGCACGCCCGAGAAAGACTGATGGGTGTACAGGCCCTTATCGATATCGGTGGCATCCGAGGCAACGCCCGGCGTGGGCTCCTCGGCTATAGCGGTTGCGGGTGCGGCAACGGCACCAAACGAAAGCGCCAGCGTCAGGCCCGCAACAATAGCGGAATGCTTGGGTTGCATACATCCTCCCTGCATTGGTGCGGTTAAAGTGCAGTTTGCAAAGATGGATACAGTATTACAGCTCCCCGTTTGTTGCACAACAACCCATCGGTAAACGGCAACAACCCTCCGCGAAATCTTAAGGAATTAAACAAACTGGTCGTCGGGCGCCATCAGAAGCTCGCCGTATCGCTCCATCAGCCCGTCCCTCAACTGACAGAAAGCGGGGATATAGACGTTCAAGATGCGCTGAATCAAATCTTGAGCGAGCTTGTTGTCGTAGATATGGACGTTCGTATTGCGGTCTCTGAGCATGTCTAGCCAGGCCGCCTCATCAATACAGTCGTAGAATCGGTACGACTCCTTCAAGATGGCACGAGGAGACCCCGACGCGGCAAGCGTGGCGCCCTCATACTCGAGCAGACGCTTAAGGAGCTTCCAGCTCAGTTCAAATTGAAGATTGAACTTATTAATCAATCCACTCTGAACAAAATCATTGTTGAGATCCTGATTGGGCGCATCCTCAAGATTCGCCAAGGCGCTAACAAAGTTCTCATATTTTTTCATACAGAATCACACCATCCCTGGCAATCTCATCGAGCAATTGCTGCGATAAGGGCTCATCGAGATTGACGACATCTACATCTAAAAGAGTATCAAGACGCTCCTCGATCAAATATGACAACCGGCCGAAATCCCGGCAACCTGCTACGGCGATGTCAATATCGCTCTTAGGCAAGTTGTCACCTCGAGCGCGGGAGCCAAACAGCACAACCTTCTCGGCGTCACATTCCCGAGCAAAAACTTCAATTTGCTTATACACCTTGTCGAGAGATGCCATTTGCAGCCCTACAGCTTAATGTCGAAGTTGATTTCGGGGACGGCGGCCAGGTCGGCCAACGTCACGCCGTCGACATAGTTCTCGATGACCTCGTCAAGGCCACGCCAGAACTTGACGGTGGAACACAAGTCACTGCGGGCGCAGCTGTTGTCGATGCCATCGCACGCCACCGGAGCCGTGCTGCCCTCAACGGCACGCAAGATGTCGCCGGCACGCACCTCGGCCGGGTCCTTGGCCATCATGTAGCCGCCGCCCTTGCCACGCACGCTCTTAAGCAGGCCAGCCTTCATAAGCGGACGAACCAGCTGCTCCAGATACTTTTGCGAGATATGCTCGCGGTCGGCGACCTCGCGCAGAGCAATCTTGCCCTCGGCGTCACCAAGCGCTGCGATATAAATCATCAAACGGAGGGCATAGCGGCCCTTGGAAGAAATGAGCATACCTACCCTTCCATAACGCTGGGGACAAGCACTGCCGATGAATTTGTCCCACAATCTAAAAAGTCGAGTGGATTAGTCGGGTTTTCCCTTGACTAACGCCGAACCCATAGTAACTTTATTCCGAGAAGATTCCTAGGGTTTCGTACACCCGTGAGTACACCATATACAGAGAGGAAGAGCATGAGCGCAAATCCGCTGCTTTCCATCGAGGGCCTCACCGCCTCCGTGGACGAGAAGACCATCCTCCACAACGTCAACCTCAACGTCGCCGCCGGCGAGACCCATGTACTGATGGGACCCAACGGCGCCGGCAAGTCCACCCTCGGCCACCTGGTCATGGGCGACCCCGTCTATACCGTCAATGACGGCCGCATCGTCTTTGACGGCCAGGACATCACCGAGCTCACCACCGACAAGCGTTCCCGCGCCGGCCTGTTCCTGAGCTTCCAGGCACCGGTCGAGATCCCCGGCGTGCCGCTGTCAAGCTTTTTGCGCGCCAGCATCGCCGGCCGCCCCGGCCTGGAGATGAAGGGCAAGGAGTTCCGCCGTCGCGTCAAGGAGCTCGCAGCCGAGCTCAACATGGATACCGCCTACCTCAACCGCGAGCTGGGCGTGGGCTTCTCGGGCGGCGAGAAGAAGAAGGTCGAGATGCTCCAGCTTCTGCTGCTGCAGCCCAAGCTCGCCATCCTTGACGAGACTGACTCCGGCCTGGACGTCGACGCCCTGTCCACCGTCAGCCACGGCATGGACGCCTACCGCAAGAGCTGCGACGGCTCCATGCTCATCATCACGCACAACACGCGCATCCTGGAGCACCTGGATGTCGACCGCGTCCACGTTATGGTCAAGGGCCATATCGTGCGCGAGGACGATGCCTCGCTCATCCCCTGGATCGACAAGAACGGCTTTGAGACCTTCGAGCGCGAGGCCGCCGAGCAGCGCGCCCAGGCCGAGGCCGCCGATGCCGAGCAGCAGGCGTAAAGGGGCGACGCAATGACCAAGAACCGCACCGAGGTCGCGGACATCGACCGCAGCCTCTACGACTTCACCTATGGCGAGGAGGGATTCGAGCGCCTCGACGCCGGCATCACGCCCGATATCGTGCGCGAGATCAGCGCCAAGAAGGACGAGCCGCAGTGGATGCTCGACCTGCGCCTCAAGTCCCTCGAGATCTTTAATCGCTTCCCGGATCCGACGTGGGGTCCCTCCATCGAGGGCCTGGACATGGACAACATCGTCACCTACGTCAAGCCCAACACTGACCAAAAGCACGACTGGGAGTCGGTGCCCGACGACATCAAGAACACTTTTGAGCGCCTGGGCATCCCCGAGGCCGAGCGCAGTTATCTGGCGGGCGTCGGCGCACAGTACGACTCCGAGCTGGTCTACCACAACATGCAGGACACCGCGTCCAAGATGGGCATCGTCTACTCCGGCATCGAGGAGGCCCTGCACGACCCGCAGTGGGAGCCGCTCATCCACGAGAAGTTTATGACGCTCATCCCGCCCACCGACCACAAGTTTGCGGCCCTGCATGGTGCCGTGTGGTCCGGCGGCTCGTTTGTCTACGTGCCCAAGGGCACCAAGCTCGATTTTCCGCTGCAGAGTTACTTCCGCCTTAACGCCAAGGGCGCCGGCCAGTTTGAGCACACGCTCATCATTGTCGAGGACGATGCCGACCTGCACTTTATCGAGGGCTGCTCCGCACCCAAGTACAACGTGGCCAACCTCCACGCCGGCGCTGTGGAGCTCTTTGTGGGCAAGCGTGCGCACCTACGCTACTCGACCATCGAGAACTGGTCCAAGAACATGTACAACCTCAACACCAAGCGTGCGCGCGTGGACGAGGACGGCGACATCGAGTGGATCAGCGGCTCCTTCGGCAGCCACGTGGGTTATCTCTACCCTATGAGCGTGCTCAACGGCCGTCGCGCCCGCTCGAGCTTTACCGGTATCACCTTTGCCGGTGCCGGCCAGAACCTCGACACCGGCTGCAAAGTCGTGCTCAACGCGCCCGAGACCTCGGCAACCGTCGAGACCAAGGGCATCTCCAAGAGCGGAGGCATCCAGACCTTCCGCAGCTCCATCGTGGCCACGCCCAAGGCGGAGGGCTCCAAGGCAACCGTGAGCTGCCAGTCGCTCATGCTCGACGACCAGAGCCGCTCCGACACCATCCCCGCTATGGACATCCGAGCCAAGAATGTAGACATCGGCCACGAGGCCACTATCGGCCGCATCGGCGACGACAAGGTGTTCTACCTGATGAGCCGCGGTATCTCGGAGGAAGAGGCCCGCACCATGATCGTCAACGGATTTGCCAACCCGGTCTCCAAGGAGCTGCCGCTGGAGTACGCCGTCGAGATGAACAACCTGATCAAGCTCGAGATGGAAGGAGCGATCGGATAATGAAACAGGAAATCAACACCGCTGCCACCACGCTCGAGCAGGTCAACGCGATGCCGGCCGCCACTTGGGGTTGGCTCAAGATGAACCAGACCAAGCTCGAGCTTTCGGACGAGCTTGCTGCCGCCCCCGCCGAGGCCGTTGAGGTCGAGGACCTGGACGAGCAGTTTGCCGGCTCGGACGACGCCTTCGATGCCGCCATGGAAGCCATGGCCGAGCGCTTCCCCGAGCGCCGCGCCGCCGCCCCCGGCGATGCCGCCGACCGCGCCCGCATCACGCCCGAGACCGAGCTCGACGTGCCCGCCACCTCCGTCTACCAGGC
>OIWP01002989.1_pt1 | contig 15229 bp, 12 predicted proteins | sample 1587661 | NCBI WGS metagenome assembly OIWP01 (sample SAMEA3888899, study PRJEB22519) | human gut metagenome | biome: human gut; feature: human-associated habitat; material: faeces | place: Denmark | collected 2010 | reverse complement strand
AAAGTCCGCCCATTGTCTCCGGTGTGTCGGACATGCCCCGTCGGATTGTCCAAACGTGGAAGAGACACGGAATCAGATGCAAACATTCCGTCGGAAGAAATGCTCACATTTTTCTCCAACGAATTCCCAGTTGCATTTCCACATGAAATCCTCAAGTGTGTTTCTTATAATATTACTTATCACTTATAAAAGAAATGTGTACTTTCCTTCCGATTAGATATAATACATATTCTGCTCGGTCTCGTACTCACGCACAAATTCATTCACCAGATCCGCCAGCGTAATGCTCTCTAAGATCCGCTTCGTCTCCTCGTTCACGCGATCCCACAACAGCGTGTCCATCACCTTTGACACCGTCTCGCAGAGTGCATCCTCGTTCACCGATTCCGGCTCGATACTGTAGCTGCCCTCCAGCGCGAGGATCATCTGTGCAACCGTAATATTTTCCGGCTTATCCGCAAGGACGTAGCCGCCCTGCGCGCCTTTGACGCTCTTGACAATACCACCGCGCTTTAAGCTGGAAAACACATGCTCCAGATAGTGCACAGAAATCTGATTCCTGTTTGCAATATTTACCAGCGACACATGACCATTGGTGGAATTCACCGCCAGATCAATCAGCGCACGGATCCCATAGCGTCCTTTCGTGGAAATCTTCATATCAGTTCCTCCCTTTATACCCTATCTCCAGATCTTTTTCATAGTAATCTTATATGAATACTATATTACCATCTGTCTTCTCGGAAGTCAACCGCTTTATAAAAAGAATACGCGCTAAGTAATATTATAGGAAGTATGTCCTGCGATTTCGGGTGGAACTGCATGTGGAACATTCGTTGAAAAAAATGTGTGTATTTCTTCCAGCCGGATGGGCTGCATCTGATTCCGTGTCTCTTCCACGTTTGAACACTCCCGGAGGGTGTCCGACAAGCCACAGACAATGAGCGGACTTCCTGGTGTCCCTAATGGCACCACTTCACAGACAATATAAAACCGCGCGAACCGAAACTCGTTGGCATCTGCTATTGAAAACATGGCAGATGCCAATTCAGACATCGGCTTCGCGCGGTTATGTTTTGTTCAGTGGTGCCAATAAGGGACACGCACAAAAGTCCTAAAATTGTCTGCAGTTTGCGGACACCCTCCGTGGAGTGCTCCAAACTTGGAAAGACACGGATCATCACAGATGCAGTCACCGGCTGGTTAGAAATGCCGCATTTTTTGAACAGAATGTTTCATAGGCATTCCACCAGAAATCTGCATGTAATGCTTCCTATCATATTACTTATTGCAAAAGGTCCGATACTTATATGTTATTCTACGCTTCGACCGTGCGCTCTCCCGACTTGATCTCGTCCAGGATTTCCGCTACGGCTTCGCGCTCGTCAAAATGATATTTTACACCCTTGATCTCCTGATAATCCTCATGCCCCTTGCCGAGCAGCACGATCATATCCCCCGGCTTTGCATGCGTCATGCAGTAGGCGATCGCCTCCTTGCGGTCGTCAATCTCGATGTATTTTCCGTTGCTTTTTGCCAGACCAACCTTGATGTCGGCATTGATGTCGCGGATTTCTTCATCGCGCGGATTATCGCAGGTCAGAACGCACAGATCTGCAAGTTCTCCGGTCACCTCGCCCATATCGTAGCGTCTTAACTTGGAGCGGTTGCCACCGCCTCCATAGACACAGATCAGGCGCTTCGGATGGTACTCTAAGAGTGTCGTCAGAACGCTTCTCGTGCTCACCTCATTGTGCGCATAATCGATAATCATCGAATAATCCTTCGAAACCGGAAGGATCTCCACACGCCCTTTGACCTGAACCTTCTCAAGTCCGTCGAGCACTGCCCGGTCCGGAATACCGGCAAGGTTGCACACCAGCATCGTCACCATCGCATTGTACACAGAAAACCTGCCCGGAATATGCACTTTTACCTTGCAGTCCATGCAGCCGCTCACGGTAAAATGCATGCCGAGTCTGCCGCCCTCGTTGATATAACCGATGTCCGACGCAAACAGATCCACCACCTGGTCTTTCACATCATTTCCCTCTGCGGAAAATGTGCGCACCTGACAGGTGTGTCCCTTTAAAATCTCCTCCCAGTGAGGATCATCCGCATTGACGATGCCGACACGGCACTGCCGGAACAGAAGACTCTTGCAGTACAGATACTCCTCGAACGACTCATGCTCCGCCGGTCCGATGTGATCCGGGGAAAGGTTGGTAAATACGCCGTAATCAAACAAGATGCCCGCCGTGCGGTCCAGCTTCAATCCCTGTGAGGACACTTCCATGACCACATACTCGCATCCGGCTTCCACCATAGCCGCAAACATCCGGTGAAGTTCATAGGACTCCGGCGTCGTATTTTTCGACGGGATGTGCTCATCACCGATCATCGCGCCGATCGTTCCGATCAGTCCGACCTTCTTCCCCGCCATCTCAAGCACACTCTTGATCATGTAGGTCGTCGTCGTTTTTCCCTTTGTACCTGTAATGCCGATCGTGACCAGCTTACGGTCCGGATGTCCGAACAACGCCGCCGACATGTAGGCAAGCGCACGTCTGGCTGATTCCACCTGAATGACCGTGATTTGATCCGGAATCTGCTGCACCTCATCGGCGCGCTCGACAACGATCGCCGACGCCCCCTTTTTCACCGCATCCGGGATGTATTTATGTCCGTCCGTCACAGCTCCCACCATGCAGACAAACACCGTTCCTTCTGTAATCTTCCGGGAATCATAGATGACATCCCGCACATCGACATCCATGCTTCCCGAGAGACACTCGTATTTGAATTCACTGCAAAGTTCCCTTAACTTCATTTTATCTCCATTCCTGCGCCACAATCGCGCATCTTATGCACTGCTGCTTATCTGCGCCTCTTATCCGATGATGTGTGACGCGTCGATTTCCGACTCGAATACCGTGTGGGAAGGTCCCGTCATGAACAGATGATTCGTCTTCTCATCCCACTCGATGAAAAGCGGTCCGCCGATCTGCTCGACCGTCACTTTCCGGTCTGTCCGTCCGGTGAGGACGCCTGCCACAACCGCCGTCGCACAGCCTGTCCCGCATCCGATCGTCTCGCCGGTTCCTCTCTCCCACTCGCGGATCTTAATATAATCCTTCCGCACAAATTCCACGAACGTCACGTTCGTCTTATTCGGGAAAATGGATGTCATATGTTCAATCGTCTTTCCATAGCCTTCCACATCCAGATCTGCCACAGAATCCACATACATGGCGCAGTGCGGATTCCCCCAGGATACCGCCGTGATGTGGAATGTCCGGTCAAGCACCTGCACCGGCTGCTCCACGAACTCGGGCAGCTCCGTGACTACCGGAATCACTGCGGTGGACAGTCTCGGCTCACCGATGTCCGCGCGGATATTCGATACCAGCCCGTCGGTCACGGTGAGGGTCAGATGCTGCATTCCGCCAAGTGTCTCGATCACAAGATCTGTCTTGTCCGTCAACCTGTGATCGTATACATATTTTCCGACGCTGCGCAGAGCGTTGCCGCACATTTCCCCCTCCGTGCCATCCGGGTTGAACATCCGCATACGGAAGTCCCCTTTCTCGGACGGACAGATCAGTACCATTCCGTCCGAACCGATTGCAAAATGACGGTCACTGACAAACCGCGCCAACTCCGGCAGATTCTTTAATTCCTGATGAATCGCATCAATATACACATAGTCATTGCCAAATGCCTGCATCTTTGTAAATCGCATCTTCTCACCAATCTCCTTTATCAGCCGTTCATTGCGCGATCCAGATCGGCAATGATATCCTCTACGTTCTCAATTCCCACTGACATGCGAAGGAAGCAGTCGGTGATACCGAGCTTCTCCTTGATGTCTGCCGGCGTGTCCTCATGTGTCTGTGTCGTCGGATATGTGATGAGAGTCTCCGTTCCGCCGAGACTCTCCGCGAACATAATCATGTCTACGCCCTTTAAGATCTTCTTCACTGTCTCAAAACTGTCCACGGTGAAGGAAATCATACCGCCGAATCCCGTGGTCTGCTTTCTCGTCACCTCATAATCCTTGTGATCCGCAAAGCCGACATAGTAGACTTTTTTCACCTTCGGCTGTGTGCGGAGCCACTCGGCAACCTTCATCGCATTTTCATTGTGACGATCCATGCGGACTGCCAGCGTCTTGATTCCGCGCAGCACCAGCCAGCTGTCCAGCGGCGCGAGCTGACTTCCGTGGGACTTCATATGAATATGGATCTGATCGGCGATCTCCTCGTTGTCTTTTATTACCACAATGCCAGAGATGGTGTCGTTGTGTCCTCCCAGATATTTTGTGGAGCTGTGTGTGACAATATCCGCGCCAAGCGTGAGCGGCTTCTGGAAATACGGAGTCAGAAACGTGTTATCCACCACCGTGAGTGCATTCACGCTCTTTGCGATCTCAGAGACTGCGTGGATGTCCGCCACCTTCATCATCGGGTTCGTCGGTGTCTCAATGAAAAACATCTTCGTATTCGGCCGGATCGCCGCCTTCACCTCATCCAGATCCGACATGTCTACATAGGTATGCTCAATACCGTATTTTCCAAAAACGTCCCCAATAATGCGGAAGGTTCCGCCGTAAATATCATCCGATAAAATGACGTGCTCGCTCGGATTCAACAGGGAAAAGACAGCCATGTTTGCCGCCTGTCCGCTGGAAAATGCGAATCCCTTGATTCCGCCCTCAAGAATTGCCATCGTGCGCTCCAATTCCTGTCTGGTCGGATTCTCGAGACGGCTGTATGCAAAGCCTGTCGACTCGCCAAGCTCCGGATGGCGGAATGTCGCCGCCTGGAAAATCGGCATGCTGACTGCTCCGGTAAGCGGTTCCGTTCCCAGTGCGCCGTGCACGGCCTTGGACTCAAAGTGCAGATTTTCCTTTGTATCAAAATCGGTATAATTACTGAAATTTTTCATGTTATTTCCCTCCATCTGTTTGGACATGCGTTTCCTCATATACAACTATTATACAAAACACTTTTTATAATATATAGTCTCAAAGTGCTTTTTATATTGCAAAAAGTGCTTTTTTATAATACAGTAATAGAAAAAGGAGGACGCACGCGATGCCGGAATACAAAAAGGTCGGATACTTAACCACCAGCTTTAAGATGTTTCATTTAAAAGATACTTCCCGCCGGGAGTTTCACTACCACTATCACGATTTTCACAAGATCCTAATTCTTCTCGGCGGTGACGTGACCTACTGTATTGAGGGGCGCACCTACCAGCTTGCCCCGGGCGATATTGTCCTGGTCAATGCCGGGGAAGTACACAAACCCGAGATCCACTCGGATCTTCCCTACGAGCGCATCATTTTATATGTCTCCCCGGATTTTCTTACGGAGTACGCCGGGGAAGACTGCGATCTCTCCTTCTGCTTTAAGCAGGCGTACCGCGAGCAGGCACACATCCTCCGTCTGCAGGATTCCAAGGGCGGCAGGCTCGGCGCCTCCATCCGCGCGCTGGACGCCTCCTTAAACGACGACGACTATGCGGCGGCGCTGCACCACCGGCTTTTATTCCTGGAATTTATGATTCAGCTCAACCGCGCCGCCCTGCACCACCACATTGAATTCGTGGGAGACTCCGCTTCCAACGAGAAGATTCTCTCGATTCTCACCTATCTAAACGCTCATCTGACCGAGGATCTCTCGATCGATGACCTGGCCTCCCGCTTTTACTTAAGCCGCTCCTACCTGATGCACACGTTCAAGGCGCAGACCGGCTACACCATCGGCGGCTATCTGCTCACCAAGCGGCTGTTTCTCGCCAAAGAGCTGATCGCCGCCGGCACGCCGATCACGGAAGTATGCTATTCCTGCGGCTTTCAGAATTACTCGACCTTCTCGAGAGCATACAAAAAAAGCTTTGGGGAATCCCCGAGGGATTACCGCCAAAGCCTTTAAGCCATGCCCGCAGAGCGGGCTATGTTCACAGAGCGGGCTATGCTCACAGAGCGGGCTATGCTCACAGAGCGAGCTACGCTCGCTCTGACATCTCATTCATGAGTGTAGGTATCATCTGTTTCTTACGTGAGATAATGCCGTCCAACAGGATGCCATCCGCATCCTCCTGCTTCTTGAACGCATGCGCCAGAATTTTTCCGGCATCCTCCCCCGCAAATATAATCTTGGAAGATTCCTCCAAAATATCCGTCAGCATGACATATACCATATTTAAACGCTTCTCGCCGAGCACCTGCGGCAGGAACGGGCGGAGCTGTTCTCCGATCTGTTCTAATTCCTCTCCGCTCATGGCGCTGATCTGGGCAACACCGAAATCACAGTCTTCCGTGTGGAAAATCTTAAAATCCTGATAGAAAATCTCTTCGGTCGTCTTGTTCTTGAAATCACTTCCGGCGCGGAACATTTTCTTCGCATGATCCTCAATATCCACATCCGCAATCTCTGCGAGCCGCTTTGCAACGCTCTTGTCAAGCGGCGTGCAGGTCGGTGAGCGGAACATCAGCGTGTCGGAAATGATCGCCGAGAGCAAAAGTCCCGCGATCTCTTTCGGAATCTCCACCCTCTGTTCCTGATACATCTGATAGATAATTGTCGAGGTACAGCCGAGCGGCTGATTCCGGAAATAAACCGGCGATACGGTCTCTAAGCTTCCCAGTCTGTGATGGTCGATGATCTCTAAGATCTCCGCCTCTCCGATTCCGTCCACCGCCTGTGACTTCTCGTTGTGGTCGACAAGAATGATCTGTTTTTTCTGCATATTCATGAGGTTACGTCTGGAAATCATTCCGACGTAGTTGCCGTTTGAGCCGAGCACCGGGAAATCTCTGTGGCGCACCCGCGACATGACATCCTTGACGTCGTCCACATAATCGTCAATGTCAAACGTGACGAGCTCCCGTCTGGTCATGTACTGCTTGATCGGCATACTCTGATTGATCAGACGCGCCACGGAAAATGTGTCGAACGGCGTTGTGATAATCACGCAGTCCCGCTTCTCCGCAAGCTTTTTGACTTCTTCCGCCACCTCGAGACCTCCGCCGATGATGATGCAGCTCGCGTTCGACCGGATCGCCTGCATCTGCGCCTCCTCGCGGTCGCCTAGGATCACCAGATCGTCATCCTCGATATAATCCGCCATGTATTCCGGGTTGGAGGTTGCAATCACAACTTTTCCGCGCACAAAATGTGCATGCTCATTCCCGGCGTAGACCTCACCGTCGATCGTCTCCGCAATCGTCTTGTACTGTGTGCGCGCTTTTGAGAGCACGCAGTTGTCCAGCACGTCCATGTAGGACGTCGCAATATCCTTGGTGACGATCACACCTTCCAGCTTGCCGAACTGATTGGTGACCGGAAGCGTTACAACCTCCAGCTTTTTCATCAGCTCCCATGCCCGCTTCAGCGAGATCTGATTGCTGACACCGGCCGTCTTGCGGATATTGATATCCTTGATCTGTGCACCGGCATAGGTCACAAGCGGCGGTTCCTCCACGCCAAAGCGCTCTAATACGTAGCGGGTCTCCTCATTCACCACGCCCGCACGCTTTGCCACATAAGTCTTCTTGTCCCCGCTCTGGTTTTTCAGATATGCATAAGAAATCGCGGCGCATATCGAATCCGTATCCGGATTCTTATGCCCCACGACCCACACTTTCTTTGATTCTGTACTCATATGATCTTCTATTCCTTAAAGCTAAAAATTAAACACACCGAGAGAATACAGGATGAATCCGATCAGAACAACAAAGTTCAGAATTGCAAACCAGGAAAGACATTTGACATATCCCTTCACCGATCCGACTCCCTGCTCCATCTCGTCCATCTTCTCGATCTTGGAATCAAATTCGTTGAACAGATCCTGAATGTTGCGGTAGCACTTCACGTTCTCCGAATGTACCTTCTCGGAGAGATCTGTCTTGATGGATTCCAGCTGTGCTGTCGCATTCTCAAGCAGCGCCTTGACCTCGGCGATCTGTCCCTCGGAAAGCTTCTTGTTCGCGATTGCCTGCTCCTCCAAAAACTGCTTGTTTGTCGCAAGCTGCTCCTCGGAAAGCTTTTTATTTGCAGCAATCTGATCCTCATTCAGCTTGCGGTTCGATGCAAGCTGCTCCTCGCTCGCACGCTTTACCTCCGCAACCTGCCCCGAGATGCTTGTCTCAATCTCGGTCATCTTCGCTGTCACACGGTCTGCCAGATCATCGACCTTCTTCGTGAACTCTGTCACGATCTTGTCAGCTTCCTCCTGGCGCTCCACCAGAATGTGCTGCCACTCCTCGGCCTTGCCTTCCCGCTCGTTGACAATCGACTGCAGTTCCTGTACTTTATTCTCCTTCGCTGCAAGCAGATCCTGCAGCTGTTTCGCCTTCTCACGAAACTCGTCGATCTGACTTAATAAGAAATCTTCCTTTTCCACTTCTGTCTGTATCCTTTCCCGTTCCTGCGTGCTCTCCCCGGTCTCTAAAACCCTGGTCTCCCGAACCTTATTATTGCTCTCGCGCTTCGGGTGTGTCTTATATCCCTCCGCCCGTTCCGGCTCTCCTGCAGGTCTTCCTTGTCTGGGGTGAATCTGCGCCAGTAAAAGCTGAAACAGGTTTGCCATAAACGCTTCCTCCCTTTGTGTCTTCCGAACAAAAAACACCTATGGGTATTCTATCATTATCATTTTTCTTTGTAAAGCAGGAAAAAGCAACCGCCTCCCGCTCACTCTTTCCGGCGGAAAAGCAGTGGTGTCTCCGCCGCCAGCATTGCCAGCCATCCGATCAGGTAGGCAACCGGCAGTGCCACAATTCCAAGCTTCATGGAAAATACCAGCGGAACGGCTGCCGCCACCCGCACTCCCATGTTGATAAAACTGCTGCTGAGCGTCACCTTAAGGTCGCCCATTCCGCGAAAATATCCCTGAATCCCGTTTGTGGCCGCCGGCAGAAAATACATCGCCGCAATCGCATGCAGATAGATCACTCCCAGGGAGATCACCTCCTCATCCGTCACAAACAGCTTCATCAGCGGACGCGCAAACACAAAGCAGACCACACAGATAAAGAGCGCATAGATCATCTCGATCCACAGCCCGCAGCGGAATCCCTCCCGGATCCGCTCTTTTTTGCCGGCACCTTTGTTCTGTGCCAGCAGCGCGGTCATCGCATGGGCGATATTCTGCTCCGGAGTGTAGGCAAAATCATCAATGCGGTTTACGACTGCAAACGCCGCCATGACAGAGATTCCCATTGTATTGACAATCGCCTGGATTCCGATCTTGCCGAGCTGTACCGTCGCCTGCTGCATGGCGCTCACCCAGCCAAACTGCACCGTCTTATAAAATAACCTCCGGTCAAACACGCGCCACTTGCGCCCCAGGCAGAGAATCTTTACCTTTTTCTTAATATATAGCCCGCACAGCAGACAGCAGAGTGCCTCGCTTAGCACCGTCGAAAAGGCACATCCGTTGCTGCCCCAGCCTAGCACCACCACGAAAAACAGGTCTCCCGCCACATTGAGTGCAGCGCTGATCATCAGAAAATAAAGCGGCGATCTGCTGTCGCCAAGTGCCCGCAATGTGCTCGCATAAAAGTTGTAAATAAACGTAAAGATCAGTCCGCAGAAAATAATGCGGAGGTACCCCGTAGCAATCGGAAGCACTTCCTCCTGCGTCCTTATCAGCCGAAGCAGCCACGGCGTCAGAAAAACGCAGACGGCTGAAAGCAGGACGGAAAACATCAGCCCGCCGATCATGGTTGAACTGATCTGCCGCTCCAGGACATCATAATCCTTTGCGCCGTAGTGCATTCCCATCAGAACGCCTGCTCCCATGCACATGCCACTGATAAACAGAATCGCAAGCGTCATCAGCGGACTGCTCGTACCGACCGCGGCAAGCGCCGTCTCCCCCACAAATTTTCCGACAATCATACTGTCGACCGCATTGTAGAGAAGCTGAAACAGATTTCCGAGAACAAGTGGAATTGTAAAACCTACCAGAAGAGGCGGTATCGCTCCTTCCGTCATATCCTTTGTCATTGCAGATGCCTTTCTATCTTTTGTTGTTCTGCTTCAGGATGTGTATGATCCTTCCCTCATAATACACCGCAATCGCTGCAATCAATACCACGATAATCAGGCTGTATCCCTGTTTTAATTCTTTCCCGAGCGCATCACAGACGCTGGTGAATAAAAGTCCCTCCACAAAGACAAGCTTGACCATCCGAACCATCCGAAGCGTATACTGTCTGATCTTACCGCTGCATACCTCCCTTGTCAATCCGTTCACACGTTCCGGGTAGACGGCAAGGAGGGTCAGACCCACATATACCAGAATCATAAACACAAGATTCATCATCAGGTTCACCGGATTGACGTGGAACGCGATCCCGTAATAGATCTGTAACCCGAGATAGGCGATCGCCGATACGATACCGACTGCCTCAATGAGCATCACCTGCCATGTCATCTCATTCTTTTTCATATGTCTCACACCTCCTTTTCCCTCTCTTTTTCTTACAGCAAAAGTTCCTGCGCCCAGCACTGTGTCAGCCGCTCTAAATTCCATGCGGCATTGGCAGGACTCGTAGACGGCAGCTTCTTTACTTCCGGCATCTCCGCGGTCAGACAATATTTAGAAAACAGGCGGTACGCCGTATCCCCGTTGGCACAGATGCGCCGGATGTCCGCCGTCTTTAAGATCACTTCCATGTCATTCGCCGTCACATTGCGGATCGAACTGTCCGATGATCCTGCAATGTCACAGGAGGCAATGACATCCCAAAGCGCAATATGGTGCTCTAACAAAAACGCCTTTTTCTGCGGAATCGTCTCCGGCAGCGTATCCTCAAAGACCGCTGCCAGCACTTTCCAGAAACGGTTCTGCGGATGACCGTAATAAAACTGCTGTTCTCTCGACTTTACAGACGGAAAGGATCCCAGAATCAGAATCCGGGATGCATCGTCATAAACAGGTCCAAACGTATGTGTCACATGCGTATATTCCATTCTCTTACACCAAAACGGCATCAGTGCAGACCGCACTGATGCCCTCTTCCCTCTCTATTACTGATAATCTGCCACATTGGAACTGTCCACCTTCTCGAACGGTACCCAGACGTAAAGTCCGTCGTCCGACAGGCCTTCCATTCCCTGCGTCGTTCCTCCGGAACCGAGTGCGATTGCCGCCTTGACAGCCGCCTCACCCTGTCCGCTTCCCGACTGGTATACGGTAAATGCCATATCCCCCGCCTGGATTGCCGCACAGCCATCTGCTGTCGCGTCAATTCCAAGAACCGGTACTCCCGATATGCCATTCTTCTTGCAGGAATCGATGACTCCAAGCGCCATGGTATCATTGTTGCATACCACCGCATCAAACTGCTTGCCTGTCTGCAGGAACAGATCGAAATAATCTTCTGCAATTCCCTGCTCCCAGTCTGCGTTATCCTCAAACACGACGTTGATCTTCTTGCCGGATGCCTTAAGCGTATTTTTGAACTCCTCGGATCTTCCCTTGGTTGCGGAATGATTCTTCGGTCCCTTTAAGAGTACCACATTGATCTCGTCCTTGTCACTCATCTGATCCAGAATATATTCTGCCTGGTATTGTCCGGCAACTCCCTCATCCGATCCTACATAAATGTATTTGTCCGGTTCCAGCACCGATGCATCCGGACAGCTGTTGTAAAATACAATCGGAATATCTCCCGCCAGCGCTTCCAGTTCCAGCGCAGTGTCCGCATCGACCGGTCCACACATGATCGCATCATAATCTTCCGCAACCGCCTGTTTAATCTGCGCTACCTGGTTCTCAATGGAGTTCTCCGCATCGTACACCACGATCTCTGCTCCACTCGCCTCCGCTGTCTTCTTTGCCGCATCGATCAATGTATTACGGAACGCATCTGCCTGTGACAGTGATACATAGATCTTCACTCCCTTGCCATTCACCGCGGTATCTCCTCCTGTGCTGCCCGCCTGACAGCCTCCGAGGCACGTCACTCCCAGCGCAGCCACGAGTGCTGCACTCATCAATCTCTTCATATCTGATACCCCCCTTAAATGCGAAACAGCTTAACCTGATCTGCCAGCTGTATGGATGACTCTGTCAAGCTTCTGGATTCTTTTGCCACGTTCTCACTGTTCTCTGCAATTCCCTTTGCCTGCGTCAGCATGGACTCTGATGTTGCAAGAATCTCATCTGAGCTTGCCGCCTGCTCCTCGGAAATTGCAGCAACGTTGGTTGCCACTTCATCTACCTGGTTGATCTTGTCCACCATCTGGTCGATCAACGCGCTTGTCTGCTGAATATTATCATAAATCTTGTCAAAGGTATCGATTGCCGTATGAATCAATCCACTGCTCTCATTGATATTGTCGGCGCTGTCGCCTGCCTGACGCACTGCATCCGCCACAAGTTCATTGACCTCATGGATGAGCTTTGAAATATGCTCTACCGATGCGGTACTGTTGCTTGCAAGCGTTCCGATCTCAGAAGCGACGACTGCGAATCCTCTTCCTGCCTCGCCCGCTCTCGCTGCCTCAATGGAAGCGTTTAAGGACAGGAGGTTGGTCTCCTCCGCAATATTTCCGATCAGCTGTACAATCTCAACAATCTCACCGGATGCTGTACCCACTTTATTTACCGCCGCTTCCAGATTCTGGATAGAGGTGCGGATATTCTCAAGCGCCTCGCCGACATGCTCCATATCCTCGCGTCCCTTCTGGGATACCTCAACGGTCTCGCGCATCTTGTTGCCGACATTCACGCTGTCGTCCTTCGTGTCTGCAACCACACCGGCAAGCTTGGTCGCGTTGTCTGCAATCTCATTGACGGAAACGGACAGCTGATCCACCGTCATATTCAGTTCGCTCATGGACTGGGACTGGACATTTGCCGCCGACTGCATCTCTCTGGACACACTGTCGCTCGCATCCGCCTGCGTTCCCAGTTTTCCGGAAATGTCTCCCATGGACGCAATCATCTGCTTCATGGATGCGATAAAGCGCTCCACGCTGCGGCTCATAAGCGCAATCTCATCATTGCCGCTGCTCTTGACCGATACGGTAAAGTCGCCGTCCGTCAGCGCCTTGATGACGTTCGTCAGCTTCCGGACAGGTGCGATCACAACGTGCGTTGTGCGCTCAATCACTACACACAGAATCAGAATGGAGATCACACTGATCAGAATCATCAGATTCCTGAGGTTCGCAAGGTCTGCCAGTACAGTGCTGGTCGGAATATAGGAAACCAGAATCCAGTTAGTTCCGGATACCTCCTCAAACACGGTCATATTGCCGTCCAATGTGGAAAAGCTGTAATCACGATCCGCAATCTTCGCCGCTACACTCTGCTCGAATGCACTGCTGCCGTCGCTGCCGAGCGTCGTGGAAATCTTCGCGGAATCACGGCTTGCCAGAATCGTTGCCGTATCCTTGTCCACGAGGATAGCCTCCGCATTCTTCATCTCGATAAACGCGTTTACAATGACGGAAATGCGGTCGAGCGTCATATCCGCAGAGATGACTTTCATCTTGCCGCTGCCGTCATTTAAAATACCGGATGCACTGATGACACTGACGCCTTCTGAATTAACATAGGAAGATCCGATCGCCATATTGACTCTGGTCAGTCCCTCCTGATACCAGACACTGTTGACCGGGTCCGACTCACTCATCGCCGAATCCGACGCTTTCCAGAGCTTTCCGGTCTCATCCGCGATGTAAAGTCCCTCCGGATAATTTGAGTTATAATTATAGTAGGAATCCAGCATGGTCTGTAATTCCTTGTCGTCCGGCTTCGTGTTCTCTATCGTTGTCTTCACTATCTGGAACGCCCCGATATTCTGTTCCAGCCAGCTCTCAATCTGCGACGCCTGATTCTCCACCGATGACTCCAGCAGATTCTCGGAATAGCTCTCAATCAGCCCTGCCGACGTGCGGTAGGCGATCAGTACGAGCACCAGAATGCTGACAATGACAACCGGAACGATCACACCTAAAAGCTTAACCTTAATCGATACGATTCCTTTTTCCTTTTGCATGTGCCTCAACTCCTTTTCTCTTGTGATACCCCAGATTCTATGATAATTGCATAATAATCTTGTCAATATTTTCTCATTTTTGCATATTACTGTCAACATCTATCGACGGATTCCCGCCCTGAAGTCGCATGTTTATACCATTTCCGAGCGCCCTTTCGTCTCAAATTGTATACACGTATTATTTTTCAAATACCTGTATCTTTTCTTGAAAATGAACTGCCCTGTGCTATAATTATTTAGGTTAATGTCTACGCTTTTGCGTACACAAGAGAGGAGAACCCCAGATGGACAATTTAATCATTCCAAAAGATTATCATTCAGAATTGAATTTGCATGATACACAGATTGCGATCAAGACGGTCAAGGACTTTTTCCAGGGACTGCTTGCACTGCGCCTGAATCTGTCCCGTGTATCCGCCCCTCTGTTTGTAGACCCGCTGTCCGGTCTCAACGACAACTTAAACGGTGTGGAGCGCCCGGTCACCTTCGACATCAAGGAGCAGAACGGCAGAACCGCCGAGGTCGTTCAGTCGCTCGCCAAATGGAAGCGCTACGCGCTCAAAAAATACGGCTTTTCTTACGGGGAGGGTCTTTACACTGACATGAACGCCATCCGGCGCGATGAGATCACCGACAATATCCACTCCATCTTCGTGGATCAGTGGGATTGGGAGAAAGTCATCAAGCAGGAGGAGCGCACGCTCGACACCTTAAAGGAAACTGTGAACACCGTATACAAATGCCTGCGCAAGACCGAAAAATACATGGCGATCCAGTACGATTACATCGAGGAGATCCTGCCGCACGACATCTTTTTCGTCACGACGGAAGAGCTTGCGGAGATGTTCCCGGACAACACGCCGAAGGAGCGCGAATACTATATCACCAAGACCAAAGGCGCCGTGTGCATCTTAAAGATCGGCGATACGCTGGAAAACGGCGAGCCGCACGACGGACGCGCGCCGGATTACGACGACTGGGCGTTAAACGCAGACATTCTTGTATACTATCCGGTACTTGACATTGCCCTTGAGCTTTCTTCCATGGGAATCCGCGTGGACAAAAAAGCCCTGCTGTCCCAGCTTAAAAAGGCAGGCTGTGAAGACCGCGCGAAGCTTCCGTTCCAGAAGGCGATCATCGACGGCGAGCTTCCTTACACCATCGGCGGCGGTATCGGTCAGTCCCGTATCTGTATGTTTTTCCTGC
>OIWP01002972.1_pt1 | contig 15301 bp, 9 predicted proteins | sample 1587661 | NCBI WGS metagenome assembly OIWP01 (sample SAMEA3888899, study PRJEB22519) | human gut metagenome | biome: human gut; feature: human-associated habitat; material: faeces | place: Denmark | collected 2010 | reverse complement strand
TCATCAGCAAGATACGTGCCGAAGGACATTCGTCATACAGTTCACGTATCATATTGATAGACAATTCGTTGAATCCGATCAGTACATAATGATTTTTTATATTACGGTAGGTCATTCGCCCCGCGTATACCACTCCCACACGCCGCTCTATAATATTAGAGATGGTAGAGATGAGCACACCGCCCAGTAAAACGGATCCCGAAATACTGATAAGTCCCACTAATATCCTGTTAGGCCAGGCAGTCTCTTCTATTTGGTTACCGGGATCGACAAAGTTGTTGTACACTGCCCAGAGCCTTTCTCCCCATTCCTCGTGTCCATGCAATTGGATGGAAAAGAGCATCGCGATAATAAAAAAGATAGCCAGCGCCGTAGCAATGGTAACGAGTAGCAAGGTGAGCTGTGACTTGATACCGCCCGAAATGGTGCGATCTATATACTCTTGCGAGAATATCTTCTTGTAGTAGTTTGCAAAACGGTTCATAGTAGTCCATATAGATTTATGTACAAATATAATGTATTTTTCTATAAATCAAGTAGTTTTCCACTAAACTATTTCAGCCATACACTTTACCTTGTTACTGTGCGGAAAATTAGAAATTCTTCCGGAAAGTACATCCATTTCTCCATTCCGAACACCCGTAAGCAGTCTTCCCTTTAATGATGGTTCCTTTACCACAAAGTGGACAGGGTTGACCTACAAACGCATCTACCTCACCTGCCGCAGAAGGAGTTGAAGCTGCCATGGCCACCGGAGCAGGAGAACCGGGCGAATCAGTCTTCACTTCATTCGTCGTTTTTTCCGCTTTTGGTTTCTTTTCTTTCGGTGTACTCGGTTTTCGTTCACGCTTTTTAGGTTCTTTCTTCTCTTTCTCTTCGGCTTTTGCAGCAACTGCGTCCTGAATAGTTATGCGTCGATTCGTATTATCAGAAAGTACACTCATTACGATCTCTGAAACCATCTGCTTTAGTTCTTCGAGGAACTGGCGGGCATCGTATGTTTTCTTTTCAATCTCACGCAACTTCTTTTCCCAAATACCTGTCAATTCTGCCGATTTCAATAATTCTTCGTGAATGAGCTGCACCAACTCCACTCCTGTCGGGGTGGCAATCAGGTTCTTTCTTTCCTTACGGATATAATTTCGCTTGAACAACGTCTCAATGATTGCAGCACGGGTAGACGGACGACCGATACCATTCTCTTTCAAAGCATCGCGAAGTTCATCATTGTCCACCAGTTTTCCGGCTGTTTCCATTGCACGAAGCAAGGTTGCTTCAGTATAAGGTCTGGGCGGCTGTGTCCATTTTTCATTCAGGTCCGGAATATGAGGACCACTTTCACCCTTCACAAAAGCAGGAAGTACATTTTCATCCTCTTCCTCTTTTTCTTCAGTAGGGTCTTTTACTTCCTTGGCAAACACGACACGCCATCCCGGTTCCAGAATTTGTTTTCCGGTTACCCGAAACTCTATCTTATCCACTTCTCCCATCACAGTGGTAGTAGAAATTTTACAGTCTGGATAGAACACGGCTATAAAACGACGGGCTATCAAGTCGTAGACACGACGTTCCATATCCGTCAAGTTTTGAGCATAGACTCCGGTTGGGATAATGGCATGGTGATCCGTCACTTTCGAGTTGTCAAATACCTTTTTTGATTTAGGAAGTGTAGTGCCGGCTAACGGAGCTGTCAAGACTTCGTAATCACGAAGTCCTTTCAGGATAGCGGGACATTTCGGATAAATATCATCACTCAAGAAAGTGGTATCCACACGCGGATAGGTAGCCACTTTCTTCTCATAAAGAGACTGGATCAGTTTCAGTGTTTCATCGGCTGAATAAGCGAATTTCTTGTTACATTCTACCTGAAGGGAAGTCAAATCGAACAAACGTGGAGCGTATTCCTTCCCGTCTTTCTTGCCGACATTGGTGACTACAAAAGGTAGGTCTTTCATACGTTCTACCAATGCTTCGCCTTCTTCCCGGTTGGCAATAGGGTCGATGCCCGGGTTATCTATTTTCTTTTTTCCGCCGTTCTTTTCCTCTTCCGCGGCAATTTCTTCATCACTTTTGCGAATGAGTGCAGAGAAAGTGGTATTACGATAGTTTGTTTTCAGTTCCCAATATTGTTTGGGTTCAAAATTGGCTATCTCCAATTGACGGTTGACAATCAATGCCAGCGTCGGTGTCTGTACACGACCGATAGAGAGCACCTGTTTGTTTTGACCGTATTTAAGGGTATAAAGACGGGTAGCGTTCATTCCCAACAGCCAATCACCCATCGCACGGGAAAGACCGGCTTCGTAGAGTGATTGAAATTCAGCTTGGTCTTTCAGTTTCGAGAATCCTTCACGAATAGCTTCTTCCGTCAACGAAGAAATCCACAGGCGCTTCACCGGACAGCGTGCGCCAGCTTTTTGCATCACCCAGCGCTGAATCAATTCTCCCTCCTGCCCGGCATCACCGCAATTGATGATTTCATCCGCATTCTGCATCAGCCACTCTATCACATGAAACTGCTTCTCAATACCCGGATCATGCCCAATCAGCTTGATACCGAAACGTGGCGGAATCATCGGCAGACTGCTCAAGCTCCATGATTTCCAGTTAGGGGTGTATTCATGTGGCTCCTTCAGGGTACAAAGATGCCCGAATGTCCAGGTCACCTGGTATCCGTTTCCTTCTATATATCCTTCTTTTCTGGTATGAGCGCCGAGTACTTCGGCTATATCACGTGCTACAGACGGCTTTTCGGCTATGCAAACTATCATTTTTTCTCTTCTTGTTTTTATACTAACAGTCTACAAAGTTACATGATTATTTCTCACTGACCGCATAAAGACGAAAAAAACAGTAGCATGACTCATTTACGATAGCCCCCGTACAATGACTTTCGGGTCATCATACGAGGGCTTCCGGATATTACCAGTCTTTCTTAAACGCATAATAATCTGCTGCCGCCTTTCTAGTTTCCATATTGGAACTCCACATATAGGAACCGTCACCTATCATTTCCGGGTCGGGATTCATATCATACAGCATCATGGTGGCATACATCATTGTACCCACTACCACGCCTTCTTTTCCATAATCCATATATGGCATATCACCAAAAACATAGAATTTATTGTTGATCACCGTTTCTCCGTCGCACAACATCATCAACTTTTCATCGACTTCCATCATCTCATCTTCAGGCAATTCCATCATTTCCGGTATAAAGACCGAGGCATACTTTTCCATCGGTATACCAAGTATCGGTTTCAATTCTGCATCTGCGGCATAAGGATTCAAAAAGTCGGTGAGCGAGCTCCAAGCATAATCCAGATAGTCTCCGGCACGTATCCCTGCCTGTTCTTCACAAAGAGACTGAGTCGTTTCACGCGTATCGACCATCGTCAACAATTTGTCGGGCATGCCCGTTTTCAATGCTTTTATCAACTTAGCATACGAGGTATCGTTGACAGGGGATGCTCCTTCCTTTTCGTAGCCGGCTCCTTCATCCCACAAGTTCACCCCGTCCAGTTTGAAAATGGCGACAGCGGCTTTCACCTGTGCGACAAAGTCATTGATCTGACCATCCGACAGATTGGCAAATCCCAGACCGGTACCTCCACCTTTGATTACCAGACAGACTTTCATTCCGGTCTGCCTCAACGGCTGAAGATAGCGTGCATTGTTTTTCAGGACATGCTCCATATCCAGCGTATACGTCAGCATGGCACGTCCTTGCGTCTGTGTCAGAAAAGCTGTGCGGACGTTTACTATATCTATGGTAGGACATCGCAGTACCAATTCTTCTGTCCACGGGTTAAAATAGAACTTGCTCACTGTAGATATATACTGGTCGGCTATCAGTGGATTCATGACTTCCGTATCTACATAAGCAACAGCCAAAAACTGCTTTCCTTCACGTGACGGAGGCACGATCGCAGAAATGATATATTCTATCTTTCCATACATTTCACCTGTCGCTACATCCGTAGCAAAAAATGGGAACAAGACATCCTCTCGCCCGAGATTTTCATTTTTAAAAAGGAGTTTAACTTTCGCAGACTGACGTTCACCGGCAGCAATAGTCACAGTCGTCTCACGCCCTCCGTTTATCAGGAAGTTATCGGCCAAAGGAATGGATATTCCCTCTATTGGATCGACAGCGTTGGCGGATACCGTCATATTATGCTCTTTCTTGAAATCTATTACATACTGCATGGCATACGGCGATACATATCCGCCTTCGTCCGGTTCCAGATAACGTTCATCCATTGCGATTTTCAGTGTCAGATCCTTTTCTGCCGGCTTGCTCAAAACAAAACAGACTTCATCTTCGACTCCTGCATCGGTCAGACCTCGATTTTCTTGTTCCGAACTCCCTGCTATAAGTTGTATGATCGTATTTCCCGGCGAAGTGGTACTATTAAAATACCCAAGCTTGTTACTGTTTCTTCCGGCACGGTCGACTTGTCGTGTCCGACATCGGGATTAAGCAGTGCAGCGTCTTCCTCACAAGCGGTCATCACCGACAGAAGTAACATTCCGACTCCTATATATGATAATATTCGTTTCATAATTATGTTGAGTTAATTAGGTTATTGTTCTTGATTCACTTTAGGCACTTCGATTCCGCTAGGCCATAGTTCCGCATCGGTCTTGGGATATGTCTCCACGTGCGTTGCATCTTTCCAGTAAGGAATCACTTTCGCATCATTTCCGTTGCCTGTACGGTCGGCAATGGTCATTCCTGTGCCTTCGTCAAACTTCCAGTATGCACACAGGTTCGCTTCGGACTGCGGTTCGGGAATATCATACATATTCTTGTAGATTTCCTCCTGTGTCCGTGCTACCTTCCAGATACGGGCTTCGCAGATTTCTCCGTCCAGATGACGGCTCGGATCACTCGACTCTCCGTAAGAACGTCCGAAGTAGAAATTGAAATCACCTCCGTTACCAAATTCATTATCCGCTGCTTTATCTCCCAGATTAAGAGTGGTCAGGTCGGACTTTCCATGATTGTTATCTATGTGCTGTAACTGTCCGTTTACATAAAAACAGATGGTCTTTGCTGCCAAATCCCATGTCAGGGCTATGTGATACCATTCTCCGGCCGTCAGTTGTTTGCGCTTGTCCTCACCGGGGAATTTGCCTACCGGCGTCTGCACTTGCAACTGCTGGCGCGGGAAACTGGAATCACCAAAACACATACATAAATATTGTTCGATTCCCATAATAGAGGAAATCTCTTTCTCAAACTGATTGACCCGAACAATTACTTCCATCGTAATAGCAGTCATATTATTTACCACATCGGCTGTCGGACTCCCCTTGTCGAATCCGGGAACAGCCACATATACATTTTTCAGATTGATGGCAGTAGTAATGGCACTCGACCGCCGGACCAGATAGTACATAGTACGAGAGCCGTTCATCAGTCCTACTTCATTCACTCCTTCGATAGTCAACGGACAAATATAGGTCGCGTCAATTTCCAGTTCATCCAGTCCGGTGAATTGAATAGCCGCTTCCGATGAAGTCGTTTTTCCTGCCGGAATGGTGACGGCTTCTGCTGTCAGCTTATAATGCCTGGCGGGCAATACTTCATACTGAGTATCATTCTTTGCATTGTACGCATCTGCCAGAGAAGGGTTTATCTGTAAGCGGACGGTTACGTCCACCCCAACCGGATAAGTCAGCTTGGCGGTAAACTTCTTGGTCTGCTCCGTCACTCTCCGGTTGAAAGTGAACGATTCTACATTACGAATCTCAGCCACACTAAGATAGGCAGAATTATCAAACGGGGAATGATCACTATAATCCGTATTATCGCAGGCGGTAAAGAGCATTGTCCATACACAGCCTGTCAGTAAAAAGAGTTTTCTCATTGTTTCCTCCTTACTTTATTTACCCTTTGCGGGGTTCAGCTGCTGAATAAGCCCGCGGGTTTGTTTATAAATAATGTCACTGTTATAATAGTCAGTACCTACATCGTAGATACCCACTCCCGCCAGTGGTCCTGCATTTTGGGCAAAATATGCCGCCCGATTCAGAGAAGAATGAACTGTCTTGTCATTGTCGGTCACTGTACGCCCGTGTACACTTCCCAGCATCAGACGTTCGGCGCTTACTCCCCAGTTCAAAGCATGATTGATGGCCATTTCCAGATCATAATCATCGGCGGCTGCGGAAACATCGACGATATAGTAATCGAATACGCTGCGCTGTACTTCGGACACCAGCAACGGAGTTCCTTCGAATATCAGCAGGCAGTCTGTCTGCCCCAAAGCATCCGCCAATGTTTTCACCACAGACTCATCTACAGAAGATGCGGAAGCTAACGTCACACCGTCAAACGTTCCGGCACGTACGGCATCAATGGCAGCAGAGAGAGCAGCGTTCAGCCCTTCGGCAGCCGAAGCGTCAACGTAATACAGTACCTGTGTTCCGTAGTCAGTACGTACCAGTTTCATATCTTCACGGTCGAACCCGGAAAGACGGCCGGCATTGCGCATGGATACCAGATCGATACTGTCCGGCAACGCACGCAGGAAGTCTTTCTCACTGGACGATACTTCCGGCGCATTGTCCAGCCGTGCATAGACCAGTGCGTGCTTGGCGGCCTTATAAGCCCGCAGCTTCTGGGTATAAGCGGCATATTGCTCCGGATTCTGTTCCTTGAACCCGTTTATCTCACTATCATGAATTTCCATCTCCGTCCAGTCATCGCAACCGACAGGAACCATCAACAGAAAGACAAACAGCAAACACAGATTTAATATTGGTTTATATTTCATAATCTCATTGATTTAAGAGGTTCTATAAAGTTCATTATTAATTCCCCGAATGATTTTTCACGTCCCACCAAAGCCGTGTTCCGGCAGCATCGGGTCCGTTCAGCATTTGTACGGCTTGTCCGATGTAGGTCGGATTCGAGTTATACTCATCGGCCGGGAAAGGCAGGCGGCGGGGGCCGATAGTCACGTTAACGCTGTTGTTGGGATCTTTATTTTCCACCACAGGCAGCAGTTTGGGATACCCCGTACGACGGTGCTCAGCCCATGCTTCCACTCCGAGCGGAAAGATGGCAATCCACTTCTGAGTGATAATACGTTCCAGATTCTTTTCAAAGTTAGCGGCACCCGGTTCCCAGGCTATAGTAATAGTGCTTACGGCATCATGGCTGTATTCTCCCATCGGATCGACATAGTCAGCGGGAACTTTCTCATCATCTTTCACATACGCATCGGCTCCCGACGCTTTGCGCTCGTCAAATGATAAGGAGACTGCTTTCTCGTACAACGCCTGCGCTTCTCCGCCCATTGCCCAGCCACGTAATGCGCCTTCGGCACGAAGGAAAGTCACTTCGGCAGCATTCATCCACAGATAAGGGTCGGTGCTGCTGATGATCTGTTTGGAGTAAAGGTTAATCATATCATCCTTCTTTTTGGTGAAGATGCCGATGCGTACTCCATAGAAATCGTACACGTCCACCTTCTCGCCCTCCTGATCGACCGTTTGCACGCCCTTGACAAGCATCTTGTCCAGTCGGGGATCGTCGTAGCCTTTCATAATGGATACGAGGTCGGCACTGATACGGTAGTCACTCCAGTTATTGAACAGCAATTCGGAGCGATTCTCTGCCACGTGCAGCGCTGCATTATCATCGTTCGATTCTATGACGCCGGCGGCTACGGCAGCTTCTGCCACACGCTGCGCTTCCGCAGGTTTCACGTAGCTCATCCGCATGGCGATGCGCAGCTGCATGGAGTGCACGAATCTGCGCCATTTCGTTATATTTCCGTAGTAAAGGTCTTCCAGCTTGCGGAAAGCTTCGGACGAAAGGTCTTTATTTTCTTCCAGCACTTTGTCCGCTTCTTCGAGTTCTTTCAGCATCTGCGTGTACACCTGTTCCTGCGAATCGTAGGCTACCGCAAGGTCTTCACCTGAGTTATCATCACTCATCATGTTGGAGTAAGGAATCGGACCGTACATATCCGTCACCCGGTGCATGATACATACGCGAAGTACTTTTCCGAAAGCCAGCGCCACGGGGTCGTCCGTCTTGTTCAGCATATCGCGGTATTGCGGATACATCTCCGTGATAGGGTCGGCAAAAGGAGATTTGAGCCATCCCTGTTCGGGGTTGAAGGTCGAAAACTTCATCACCCAAGTATCTACGATGCCTTCCAGATAACCTCCGTAGGCTCCTCCTGCCATCGCATCCATAAATTGGTACAGGTGTTCACGGGTCGGGATCACCAGTCCCTGCATTCCTCTCAGTGTAGCGCCGACGATATGGTTCTCTCGCTGCATCTCTTCCGCATCCGCCTCGTATATGCTACGATTGATTTCACTGTCGAAACAGCCGCCCAAAGGCAGCATAAATACCGAAAGGATCATTATTTGAAAGTAATATATTTGTTTCATGCCAATCATAGTATTTAGAAGTTTATCTTAATGTTGAATCCTATATTCCGGGTACTCGGCATCATGAAGTAGTCGATTCCCTGATAATAGTTGTTCGTAGTAGCTACTGCTTCGGGGTCGAAAGGAGCTTTGCAGTAGATCATCCAGAGATTTTTGCCGACAAGGGAAACATTGACGTCACACACATTGCCCAGCCAACGGCGGGGGATGGTATAGCCGATACGTGCTTCCTGCAAGCGAAGATTGGTTGCACTGTAAGTATAGTAAGTAGGCAAACCGCTTTGCGACGCTACTACCGAATAAAAACCTTGCGGATTCACCCGGCTGCGTCCGTTGATCCATACTCCGCCCGCATCACGTGCGGCGGCAGAAGTCTCGGATACGCCGTAAAGGTCGAGATAAGCCTGTGTAGCCGAATAGGCGATGCCGCCCAGACGGGCTGTCAGCAGGAATCCTACATTGACGCCTTTGTAAGAGAAACTGTTGTTCCATGCCAGGTTCGCTTTGGGAAGTACACTACCCAGTTTGATGTCACCGGCATTGTCTATCGCAGTCACATTGCCGTCATTGTCCACCAGTACATTGCCATTGATATCCCGTTTCAAGTCGGCATGAGTATAAAGGTCGCCCAATGTACCGCCTTCTTTCAGGATAAACTTCGCTTTTCCGAATCCGCGTCCTTCATCGGTTTTCAGCTCCAGTTTGTCGACGTTATATGTTTTTCCGCTTTCCGGGTGGATATAGTCTTTCACCAGTTCCACGATTTCATTCTTATTGGTCGAGAAGGTGAAACTGCTGTCCCATCCGAAGTCTCCCCAACGATGCCCGTAAGACAACATAGCCTCAAAACCGTAGTTACGCACGTATCCGGTCTGAACATACAGTTTGTCGTATCCCGAAGATACGGGGAGTTGCGGATCGAATGTCTGATTGTAGGTATTGGCATAATAGAACGATCCGCTTACTTTCAAATCTTTCCATAAAGTTGCATCCAGCCCTATTTCCCACGAATCGGTACGTTCGGGATAGAGCTTCCCGATGGGATAATGCGTCTGTGATTTCCAGTCCTGCTTGTTGGCGTCATAAGCATAGGTAGGATAAGTGAGGAAACGCGGATAGGGCGTACCAACGGAACTGAACGAACCGCGTACTTTGAGATAATCGATCCATTCCGGGAGTTTCACCATTTCGGAAATAACCGCCGAGAGTCCCACAGACGGATAAAAGAAAGACGCCTGCGGAGAATTGGTCAACTGGGATGCCCAGTCATTACGTCCGGTCAGAGTGAGGTAGAGCATACTCTTCCAGCCCACTTCCGCACTGGCAAAAACAGATTCCGTAGCTTCACGCCAGCCGACTTGCGTGGCACGTTTCTTGGCATTGTCCAAGTCATAGACGTTGAAGAGATTCGGAATACCTGTATCCCGTATCGGACCGGCATAGCCCAGTTCCTTGCTGGTGACGCCGCTATAGCTGGCACCGATATTGGCAACGATGGTAAAGTCCTGAATACGTTTATTGATATTCACAAGGACGTCCGCATAAGTCTGCGAGTATTGCCCGTTGTTTACGGTGTAATGTCCCTGCGTGCTGCCATCCGTCAATGTGGTGCTGGTGCTTGCATAGAGTTTGCCTTCATATTCGCTGTGAGTATTGTCTATACGCACTCGTCCGGCTACATTCAGCCAGTCAAGAATCTGATAACTCAGGCCTGCCGATGCCATATAACGCTTCTTATTGTTAAGCCGAAGATTGCGGTAAGCAATCCAGTAAGGATTCTGCATACGAAGATCGCCTTCGCCCTGCGGCCAGAACTGGACACTGATCTTTCGCGCCTCATCCCAGCGTTCGAAGTTCTTTATCAGCGAAAAGTCGTCTCCCCGCGGGAAGAGATAAGCGGAAACCAGCGGATTGGAATACTGTCCCTGATTGGTCATATTCCGGTCGTTCTGAAGAATATAACTGGCACTCACATCCAGTTTCATCTTATCATTCAGGAAACTGGTCGTATTGCGGAAAGTAAAATTATAACGGTTATACCGGTTGTTCGGAACCATCCCCGCCGAATTAACGGCTGCCGCCGAGAAGAAGGTCTGATTCTTGTCCGTACCGGTAGATAAAGTGACAGAGTTGGTATATACCGCACCCGTATCGAAGAAGTCCGTTGGTTCGTAACCGTTCTGAGCTGCCGGATTCAGCTTCGGTCCCCAACTGTAAATGCTGGAATTGCCGGCTTTGCCATTACTTCCCGTCCCGTAACGCCCTTGAAAATCGGGCATCTTAAAAGGATTCAGCCACTCAAAGCCGCTCGATACTCCTACCTGCAACTTACCGATTTCGCCCTTTTTCGTAGTAATCACAATAGCGCCATTCGCCGCATTGCTACCGTAAAGGGCAGCCGCAGCCGCTCCCGTCAACACGGAAATGCTCTCAATATCTTCCGGATTGATATCCGCAATTCCTTCACTGGCACCCTTTGAACCAAATTCCGTATCGCCTCCGCCTCCGAAATTGTACATCGGAATACCGTCGATGACGTACAAGGCATTACTGCTCTGCTCGATGGACTTCGTACCGCGCATCACGACTCTGCTGGCTCCACCGACTCCGGAAGAACTCGTATTAATCGTAACGCCCGCCACTTTACCGTTCAGACTATTAATGAAGTTTGCATCCTTTATCTGAGTCAGTTCATCGGACTTCACCTGCTGCACATTGTAACTCAACGCTTTCTGCTCGCGTTTGATACCAAGTGCCGTTACCACGACTTCACTTAGCAACCTGGCGTCCGAAGCCAGCTGAACATTATACGTATTCTGCACCCCCACCTTTACTGTTTGCGGAGCATAGCCTACATAAGTGATGCTGAGCGTACTGCCAACGGGGGCTTCAATTGTAAAGTTACCGTCCAGATTGGTGATCGCTCCGATGGTCGTACCTTCTACAAGTACGTTTACACCGATCAGAGGTTCGCCCTGCTCGTCCAGTACCTGTCCGGTGATCCGCTTGGCAGATACCGGTTCGGTTGCTTTCTTTTCTTCCGGAACGATGATGACATATTTTCCTTTCAACTGGTAGGTATAGCCCGTACCTTTAAGGATTTCTTTCAGAGAGGTTTCCAAGGTCGCTTTTTCCAAAGCGAGATCAATGGAAGGCTTGTTGATCAACTGTGATTCGTTGTAGCCGACAGACAATTTCGTCTGCTTCTCCACTTCTTTCAGTGCCTCGATGACGGATATATTTTTCTTATGAATCGTAATCCGTGCATGGTTGCCTTGAGAAAAAGCGGGGGTCGATAAAAGCAGGCAGCACAAAAAAAGCATAAATACTCGACTCATTGCCTGCTTATTGACTATAAATTCATAAATTTGCTGCATCTTCTTAGTATTAGTTTATACAGATATAGTTAGATTCTCGGATTTAGTAGCGTCTGGGTAACGCTAATAGTAAGAATTTTGATTTCACATCCGGAGGAAGCTGCAACCTTCTTCCGGATATTTTTTCAACATAGGCTTTCTGTTTTTCAAGGTTAATGAATCAGGTTTATTCAGTCAGATGACTCAGATAGCATTTGTCCCCCACAATCTTATACTCCAGATTTCCCGTCACACGGGCAATAATATCCAGTACCTCTTCTATCGATGCATTCGGTCCGAAGCTGAGATTGAACCGGTCTTCCCTCAAACTGCGGAAACTATACACAAAGGTATACGGATATTTGCGTTCCAGTCGGGTGAAAATCTCCTCCATCGTCATACTGCGGAATACAATTTCACCCCGATGCCAAGCCGTAACATCCTGCATATCGGGACGGAGCACACTGCCCGAACGGGTATGCTTGTTATATGCCAGCTGTTCGTTCGGTTCCAATATCTTCTGTTCTTTCTGATCGTTATACTCTACCAATACCTTTCCGGAAATTAATGTAGCCGTCACTTCTTCCTCTTCCGGATAAGCGGTCACATTAAATTCTGTTCCCAAGGCAGTAATCTGGAAGTCAGATGACTTCACGATAAAAGGATGTCGCTCGTCCCGCTTCACTTTAAAGTCTGCCTCGCCTACCAGATATACACAGCGTGTATCACCGGTAAATCGCTGGGGATAAAGCAAAGTGCTTCGGGAGTTGATCATCACCTGCGTGCCATCCGGCAAAGTAATATTCCTTGTCTCGGCAGTAGGGATATAAGCCTGCAATACGTCCGGTGCCTGCCGGTTCTGCACAGCCAGATAGACGGCAACCGAAGATACGGCGATCAGCAATGCTGCCGCCACTCTCCAAGCAACCAGTCGGGTATGAAGAGTACGAATCCGTCGTCTTGTACCGATTCCGGTCAATTCGTGCATCCGCTCCAAAGAATGCTGATAATCAGGCGTCGTTACCGATTCGGTATTTTCCCAAAGTTCATTCAGGGTCTGTTCTTTTTCATTGGTATGCTCTTCGTCAGTCAACCATGCACGAAAGTCCTGATCGACTTCTTTCGGGTAGTCGTGTTTTATGTAACGGCTGATAATATCGTGAATATAATTCTTCATAAAAGTATTTATTGGTTTATAGAAACGCTTACATAAATACCACTACTCAGAAAGGCAAACTACGGGAACAGAACGGGCAGTATAACAAACATTAACACTTTGCGCAGTTCTGTCAATGTCTTATAGATATGGTCTTCTACCGTGCGTACAGGGATTTGCAGTTTTTCGGCTATTTCTTTATGAGAAAGTCCTTCTATACGGCTCATCTCAAAAACCTGTTTCCGGCGGGGAGGCAACTGATTAAGTGCCAGTTCGACAAGCAGCACGATCTCTTTATAGTAAAGATTTTCGAGAAGGGAGGTGTCTTCATCGCACAGTTCACCGATTAATTGCGAACGGATGATATGACTTTCATACTCCTGTTCCACCTTTTGATGCTTGAACAGGTTGAAGATTTCATTTCGGGTAACTGTATAAAGATAACCTGTCATAGACTCCTGCCCCTGCCACAGATCGGGACGAGTCCACAACTTTAGAAAAATATTCTGAGCGATATCTTCCGCATCTTCCTCTGACTTAGTCAACAAGCGTGCAAAGTTCTTGACACGCGGGAAGTTGGCAGCATAAAATTGCTCAAAACGGGCATCCATGTCATTTGTCTTTTCATTCATTCGCTTAGTTTTTGCAATGAAGGGGTAGACAAATATAAGCAAATCTCAGCTATGACAAAGAATGCTGGAAAAAAGGTATCCCGTCCTGTCGGTCTGGTATAACCGAAGGGCGGGATAAACTATTATTTACAAGAAAAAACGTTGTGTTTATTCTTCATCCATCAGGATTTCCAGAATCTGGCAAGCAGCCTTCGCTACCGGAGTACCGGGACCGAAAATAGCAGCTACACCTGCCTTATACAGGAAGTCATAATCCTGTGCAGGGATAACACCGCCGGCAATTACCACGATATCTTCACGACCCAGCTTTTTCAGTTCTTCCATGATCTGCGGAATCAATGTCTTGTGTCCGGCAGCCAATGAAGAAACACCTACTACGTGAACGTCATTTTCTACAGCTTCGCGGGCAGCTTCCGCCGGAGTCTGGAACAATGGTCCCATGTCTACGTCGAAGCCACAGTCTGCATAACCGGTTGCTACCACTTTGGCACCACGGTCGTGACCGTCCTGTCCCATCTTCGCAACCATAATACGAGGTTGACGTCCCTCTTTCTTAGCAAACTTCTCAGCCAGTTCACATGCACGCTTGAAGTCGCCATCGTTTTTACTTTCTGATGAATACACGCCTGATATTGTTCTAATTATTGCTTTATAACGTCCTACAACCTTTTCGCAAGCATAGGAGATTTCACCCAGCGTTGCACGAACACGAGCAGCTTCTACAGCCAGTTCCAGCAAGTTACCCTTACCGGTCTCCACGCATTCGGTGATGGCTGCCAGTGCTTTGTCCACTTCTGCCTGGTTACGTCCTTCTTTCAAACGTTTCAGGTTCTCGATCTGTTCAAGACGAACTGCCGTGTTATCAATCTCAAGGATATCAATCGGAGCTTCTTTTTCCAGACGATATTTGTTCACACCAACAATAGTCTGAGAACCGCTGTCGATACGGGCCTGCGTACGAGCAGCAGCCTCTTCGATACGCATCTTAGGAATACCGGTCTCGATAGCTTTCGCCATACCACCCAGTTTTTCTACTTCCTCGATACGTTCCCAAGCCTTGTGAGCCAGTTCGTTGGTCAGAGCTTCTACGTAGTAAGAACCGCCCCATGGGTCAACGTTCTTACAGATATAGGTTTCTTCTTGAATATAAATCTGAGTATTACGGGCAATACGTGCGGAGAAGTCTGTCGGTAGGGCAATAGCCTCATCCAGCGCATTGGTATGCAAAGACTGTGTATGTCCCAAAGCGGCAGCCATAGCTTCGATACAAGTACGTCCTACGTTATTGAACGGGTCTTGTTCTGTCAGCGACCAGCCGGAAGTCTGAGAGTGTGTACGCAATGCCAGTGATTTCGGATTCTTCGGATTGAATTGTTTTACAATCTTAGCCCACAACATACGGGCAGCACGCATCTTCGCGATTTCCATGAAGTGATTGGTACCAATCGCCCAGAAGAAAGACAGACGGGGAGCGAACGCATCGATATCGATACCTGCCGCTGTTCCGGCACGCAGATATTCCAGACCGTCGGCCAATGTATAAGCCAGCTCGATATCTGCCGTCGCACCTGCTTCCTGCATGTGGTAACCGGAGATAGAGATAGAGTTGAACTTAGGCATCTTCTGCGAAGTATATTCGAAAATATCGGAAATAATCTTCATAGAGAATGCAGGCGGATAGATATAGGTATTACGCACCATGAACTCTTTCAGAATATCATTCTGGATAGTACCGG
>OIWP01002970.1_pt1 | contig 15304 bp, 10 predicted proteins | sample 1587661 | NCBI WGS metagenome assembly OIWP01 (sample SAMEA3888899, study PRJEB22519) | human gut metagenome | biome: human gut; feature: human-associated habitat; material: faeces | place: Denmark | collected 2010 | reverse complement strand
CCCTATCGGAGCTTATGGAGTAATACGCAATTCGCTTACGACAATTTACCGTTCATCCATCCGGGAGATAATATCGTATGTATGCTTCCGATGGCCCATATGTACGGATTGGCATTCGAGGTATTGAATTCCGTGAATAAAGGCTGCCATGTACACTTCCTCACACGTACCCCCAGCCCGAAAATCATAGCGGAAGCTTTTACGACAATCAAGCCGGCGCTGATCCTAGCCGTACCTCTGATTATCGAGAAAATCATCAAAAACAAGGTATTCCCCGAACTGGAGAAGCCTTTGATTAAATTGCTCTTGAAAGTCCCCTATATAGACCAGAAAGTACTGGATACCATTTCCGCCAAGTTAACGGCGTCTTTCGGAGGGAACTTCGGGGAGATCGTTATCGGAGGAGCCGCTATCAATAAAGAAGTGGAGACGTTCCTTCATTCCATCCATTTCCGATATACCGTAGGCTACGGGATGACCGAATGTGGCCCGCTAGTCTCCTATGCGCAATGGGATGAGTTTAAGCCCGGTTCCGTAGGACGTATCGTCGACCGTATGGAAGTCCGCATCGATTCAGAGGACCCGGAAAACAAGGTGGGAGAAATATTGGTGAAGGGTATGAACGTGATGCTCGGTTATTACAAGAATCCGGAGGCTACGAAAGCCGTTATGATGCCTGACGGATGGATGCGTACCGGCGATCTGGGAACCCTCGATAAAGATGGATTTTTATATATCCGCGGTCGTAGTAAAACCATGATTCTAGGCCCCAGCGGACAAAATATCTATCCGGAAGAGATCGAGGATCGCTTGAATAATATGCTATATGTAGCGGAATCGCTCATCATCTCCCAAGGAGGTAAACTAGTCGCCCTCATCTATCCCGATTGGGAGCAAGTAGATAAGGCAGGTATACAACATTCCGAAATCGAGAAGTTGATGCAGACCAACATTGACCAAGTAAACGAGGAGATGCCGAATTACAGTAAAATCACCTGTTTCAAGCTGTATCAAGAAGAATTCGAGAAAACACCCAAAAGAAGCATCAAGAGATATTTATACCAACCGGCCGAATAAAAAGAAAGCCGTCTTTTGTTAAAGACGGCTTCTTTTATATAAAGTAAATTTTATCCTTGACGAAAATCTTTTAAAACTTTTTGTAATTCTTGTCGAGCGAAAAATATACGGCTCTTAACCGTCCCCAGAGGAACATCCAGTTTATCAGCGATCTCATTGTATTTATAGCCACTCAAAAACATAGAGAATGGAACCTTCAACTCATTGTTCAAACCGTTGATCGCTTTCGTGATCTCTTGAATTTGATAAGCGCCATCCGGAGAGTCAAAACCTGAATCGTTCACGACATCCAAGTTATATAAGTCGACACCTTGATCTACGACAGTTTGCGTGCGAACGATCTTGTGATAATTGTTAATGAAAATGTTACGCATCACAGTCAAGACCCAGCCCTTAAAATTGATATTGTCTACAAATTTTTCTTGATTGTCTAAAACCTTCAGCGTTGTGTCCTGCATCAGATCTTGGGCATCATCCCTATTCGCTGTAAGCATAAGCGCAAAATTCATCATGTTTTCTTGCATGCTCAATAATTTTTTCTGAAATTGCAACGCATTCATATTGTTACTAGTTAAATAAAGTTTAATACTGTATAAGTATTATCCCTCAAACATTGAAGGATGCAACAAATATATAAATTAAAAATGGAGATATACAGTTCTTTGATAAATATTAATATTAAAAATCGTAACTTAATATTTTTGTTGTAAATCTTACTGAAAATGAGTATTATTTACAAGTTGCACAAGTTACAAAAATCAACATTTACAACAAGCCAGTTACAATTTTCAACCAAATATTAAAAACAAATATAATACAAACAAGATGAAACGTTTATTAACAATATTAACAGCTATAATATTAATACTTGCAATCTCTCTTCAATCGGAGGCTAAAGAGAAGTCCTTAATATATACGATTGATATAAAAAAAGAGATCGATAACACCACGTGGATTTATCTCCATAACGGATTATCAGAGGCCAAGCAATTGAGTGCCGATGCCATCTTATTGCATATGAACACATACGGCGGATTACTGGAATCTGCCGATTCTATGCGAACGGCTATTTTATATAGTCCCATACCGGTATATGTATTTATCGATAATAACGCAGCTTCAGCAGGTGCTTTAATTTCCATAGCATGCAAGAAAATCTATATGCGGAAAGGGGCGAATATAGGAGCGGCAACGGTTGTCAATCAAACGGGTGCGGCTCTACCTGATAAATATCAATCTTATATGCGTTCCATGATCCGTTCGACGGCTGAGGCGCAAGGGAAAGATACGCTTATACAAAACGGCGACACGATCTATAAATGGAAAAGAGATCCTTTAATCGCCGAAGCGATGGTCGATGACAGAGTGATCGTCCCCAACCTCATCGATAGTGGTAAAGTATTGACACTTACCTCTCAAGAAGCACTCAAATGGGGTTATTGCGATGGCATCGCCGAGAGTCCGGATCAAGTAATCACAGAATATATCGGATGTAAGGACTATGAGATTAAAAGTTATCAACCCTCATGGTTCGATAATGTAAAAGGTTTCTTTATGAGTCCGGTAATACAGGGCTTATTAATCATTATTATCATCGGTGGTATTTATTTCGAGATGCAAACCCCGGGGCTTGGTTTTCCATCCGCTGCCGCGATAATAGCGGCTATCCTTTACTTCGCTCCTCTCTATATGGACGGGTTGGCTGAAAACTGGGAAATCCTGTTATTCATTCTCGGCGTTATATTAATAATGTTGGAGATATTCGTGATCCCGGGCTTTGGCATAGCGGGGATAAGTGGAATTATTCTCGTGGTCGGCGGACTTACAATGAGCTTACTGAACAATACTGTTTTTGATTTTCAAAACGTATCTGGAATGGATACGGGCAGAGCCGCTTTAACGGTTCTATTAGGTCTGGGTATCGGATTCACGCTAGTGATATGGTTATCCAACAAAATAGGACATAAAGGACCGCTAAAGAAAATGGCATTAAACGCTGATTTGGAAAAAGCGGTATCCAGTCCCAATTTGACACAACTGATCGGAAAAGAGGGCACGGCCGCTACCGTTTTACGTCCTTCGGGTAAGGTATCTATCGAGGGAGAGTTGTATGACGGCGTATCGGAGTCTGGCTTCATCGAGAAAGGGACTCCTATCAAAGTCGTCAGATTCGAGAGCGCGCAAGTCTATGTAATCAACCTATAAACGAGTCTATGCGATCCGTTTATAGGCAATACATTTATCGATCACGACATATTCCCATAGCCATCAAATCACTTAGGATGTTACGGGCCGCATAATAATTGATATGGGCGATATGGCAAAACTGCTTTATGCTGATATACGGATGCTCGTCGAGCCAAGAAAACAGGATCTCGACGGGCTTACTTATTTTCAGCAATGTACCTTCTTTGGTTTTCTGCTTCTTCCATGCTTGCATGAGGACTTCGTTCGCTAATATATTCTCGTCCGCAACCCGGATATAGGCCTTGTATTTATCGTCTTTATCCGGTGCCGTATGCGGTTTCTCATCGCTTGGGGCGATATAGACCTCCAATACGGTCTTCCCGTTGACATCCCAGCGCTTAGCTGTAAACGGCACCTCGGGATGCGTATACATTTTAGAAGCAGCCTCGATCATATAATATTCCTCCTCACTTCTCACACCGGAAATAGCGCCGTTATCCTTCACTCCAATCAGCAGACGCCCGCCATCTGTATTCGCGAACGCACTCAACGTCCGGGCGATCTTCTTACTGTCGCTCACCTCAAACTTGAAATCAAGTTGTTGATGTTCCCCTTGCTCTATAAGCGCTTCAATCGGATGTTTCTTCTTCATTTTGGCTTCTGTTTTGAGACACAAAATTAAAATAAATACCTAACTTTGGCAATCGAAAAAACAATAAACGATGTCTCAGATACCTGCGCTAATATCAGATCTTGCGGTCATACTCATATCCGCCGGGTTGGTTACCCTGTTATTCAAAAAGTTAAAGCAACCGGTCGTATTGGGGTATATCGTAGCCGGAATACTCGCCGGACCTTCCATCGAGCAAATACCGACAGTTACAGATGTGGAAAGTATCCGTATCTGGGCTGATATAGGCGTTATCTTCCTGTTATTCGCTTTGGGGCTCGATTTCAGTTTCAAGAAGTTGATGAAGGTGGGAGGAACCGCCGTCATTGGAGCCATAACCGTTGTTATAGGTATGATGACAGCGGGATATATCACGGGCTTATCACTGGGTTGGGGACATATGAACAGTCTTTTCCTCGGAGGTATGTTATCGATGTCTTCCACGACGATTATCTTCAAGGCATTCGACGACATGGGATTGCGTAACCAACGATTCGCCGGTGTCGTATTCGGTATCTTGGTGGTAGAGGATCTATTCGCCGTATTATTAATGGTATTACTTTCTACCGTAGCGGTAAGTAAACACGTGGAAGGCATGGAGATGCTGGATAGCGTAGTCAAATTAGGCATTTTCCTTTTATTCTGTTTCGTCGTCGGGATCTATTTGATCCCCTCTTTTCTGAAAAAGGCAAAAAGCTTCCTAAATGAGGAGACTCTGTTGATCGTGAGCATCGGGCTATGCCTTGGTATGGTTATGATCGCCACAAAAGCCGGATTCTCATCGGCTCTCGGAGCTTTTGTCATGGGTTCGATTTTGGCCGAGACCATTGACGCTGAACGGATCGAGCATTTGGTAAAACCCGTAAAAGACTTATTTGGAGCGATTTTCTTCGTGTCTGTAGGCATGTTAATCGATCCTCAGATGCTCTGGGAGTATAAAATCCCGATTTTCATTATCACGCTCGTAGTCATGGCCGGACAGATTTGTTTCGCCAGCTTCGGAGTATTACTGTCCGGACAACCGATAAAAATAGCCATCCAGTCTGGTTTCTCGTTAGCGCAGATCGGAGAATTCGCCTTCATCATCGCAGGTTTGGGACTATCATTAAACGTGACGGATCAATATCTGTATCCGATCGTTGTCGCCGTATCCGTGATCACGACATTCTTCACACCTTATATGATCCGGCTAGCGGAACCTGCCTACAAATGGGCGGAGCGGATCATACCGGAGAATTGGAAACAGTTCTTGGAGCGATATTCATCCGGTTCCAATACGATCCGTCAAAAAAGCGCATGGAATAAGTTACTAAAAGCCTTGGTCCGCATCGTCGGTACTTATACCGCCGTCTGCCTAGTACTTATCTTTTTATGGCTACAAATCGTGACTCCGTTCATCTGCAAACATTTGCCCGGCATCCAAGGAAATCTAATCTCCTTGATCTTAATCCTAGCTCTGATCTCCCCGATGTTGCGGGCGATCATGATGAAAAAGAATCATTCCGTGGAGTTCCAGCAATTATGGAACGATAATAAATATAACCGGGGTCCCCTAGTCTCACTCGTGATCCTCAGAATCCTGCTCTGTATCGGTCTCGTCATGCTTCCAGTCGCACGGTTATTGAATGCTGCGCTAGGAATTATGCTGGCGGTCGCTTCCGCCGTTATCGTATTAATGATATTCTCCAAACGGCTAAAGAGGCAGTCGATCTTGATGGAACGGCATTTTTTCAGTAACCTTGTAGCGAGGGAAGTGGAACAAGAGCGAAAAGCCCCGATCAACCAGCGTTTCGCGAACCACTTATTAGAACGAGATCTCCATTTAGCGGATTTCGAGGTGAAGCAGAATTCCCCCAGTATGGGAAAAAGCCTGAAAGAATTAAACTTCAGGCAAAAGTGCAACGTAAATATCGTAACGATTATCCGGGGAGAGAAGCGAATCAATATACCGGGAGGAGACGAGCGGCTCTACCCGTTCGATAAACTGGTAGTAGTTGGCGCGGATGATGATCTGGAGCACTTTAGGAAATATCTGGAGGAACGCTACAAGAAATCATACGCCGAGCAATCGAACACAAGAAAGGAAGAGATGAACATGGAGCAAATCATTATCTCGGAAGGTTCCCGATTGATCGGCCGCTCCATCATAGAGTCCGGTATCCGTGATAAAGCCGCTTGTTTGGTAATCGGTATCGAACGTGGAAGTAGCTCGATCAAGAATCCGCCTCCCAGTACGGTTTTCGAGGAAGGAGATATCGTATGGATCGTAGGCGAACGGGATAAGTTGATCCAGTTAAGCGAAGGAAAAGTAGTAACCAGTTAACAAAATGATATAGAATGATGAAGTTTATAGGAATTATTCCGGCGAGATACGCCTCTACCCGTTTTCCGGGGAAGCCATTAGCGGATATGAACGGAAAGCCCATGATACAACGTGTATATGAGCAAGTAAAGGATGTCTTAGACTCCGTTTGCGTAGCTACCGACGATATCCGGATAGAGAATGCGGTTAAAACCTTCGGCGGCCAAGTCGTCATGACCTCCGATCAACATCGTAGCGGTACGGATCGTTGCTACGAGGCTTATCAGAAAATAGGCGAAGGGTATGATGTGATTGTCAATATCCAAGGTGACGAGCCTTTTATCCATCCCGAGCAAATCCAGACGATCAAAACCTGCTTCGCCGACACAAACACGCAAATAGCGACATTGGTAAAGCCTTTCCGTTCGGACGATGATTTCGAGAGTACCCTATTCAATCCCAATTCCCCGAAAGTCGTACTCAACAATAACAACGAGGCTATGTATTTCAGTCGATCTATTATTCCTTATATCCGGGGCAAGAAATATACGGAATGGTTGCCGAGTCATACCTTTTACAAGCATATCGGGTTATATGCCTATCGTGCGCAAGTGCTGAAAGAAATCACCCAATTACCTCAATCCGCTTTAGAACTGGCGGAAAGCCTTGAGCAATTACGCTGGTTGGAAAACGGATATAAAATCAAGGTCGGCATCACAGAGCAAGAAACGATCGGTATAGATACACCGGAGGACATGGAGAAAGCCTTAGCCTTCCTTGCGAACCGCTGATCACTTACACTATTATTCAATGAATATAGTCAGAGTAGTACCAATAGGTGGAGGAATAACGATCTCGTAATTCCTCCTTTGCTTTTCTACCCGATTTACAATGGATGTAATCTTGGTAATCCTCGATAACATCTTGAGGTATCAGATAACCGTCCACCTCCTCGTCCGAGCTTTTAGATAAGACTTGTACCAAAGCCTCCTCGTACAAACGGGGTACAACCTCAAATTTTCCTTTATAATAAGTATCGAACGCATTCTTAAAACTATTCAAATTCTCGTTCAGTAAATAATAGCACAACAAATAATCCAATGCCTGTTTATTTTCCGGATATTCCGCCACCAAACTTGACAGTACGCCCGGATAATCGGATATGGACATTAGTATGTCGTGCTCTCGCTCCCAATCACTTTTCCTCGGCAAACGTTTCTCCATCGACAAGGTCTCCTCACCCTTCAACTGTTCCTCCTTCGACCTTGCCCATGAGTGATAAAATAACGTCGCGTCCAATAGGTTCAGGTATTTTCTAGCCTCCTCAATATCCCCTCGCCGCATATCAATCTCCACCAGCCGCTTGATCTGCCGTACACTTCTTTGTTTAGGGCTGAACAAGATTCCTTCGATCGCCCGGTGACGGGCCATATCCATATCTCCCAATTGATAATACACCTCATTACTGAAAAACACGGGAAGTATAGAAGACCTCAAATCGATCGGTAAGAACAAGGCGTCCGCCCCTCGTTGATAATGATCCATCAAATTCTGAGGCAACTCGTTCTTCTTGGAGAAAGCGATATTCCTATAATAACTTACCAAGATATCGGGAGAATCAAATCCGGCAGACAAATCCAAGACTCGCTCCCAATCACCCCTATAGATCGCTTGGTCTACTGCCAGAACCTTTTCCCGCTTCCGGTTCGTACCCGCTATAACAAATGAAAAGAATCCAAATACGACTAAAAAGGTAATAAGCAAGCTATGCCGGTTCAGACGTATCCTACGTATACTTTTAATCTCCAAAGCGAATATCTCTAGAATCAACGCTAAAGCGGGGAAATATACGCTCAAGCCATCCACATGGGAATATTTATAGGCCTCCTCAATGCTCAATCCATAAAAATGACGCATGAACAACGGATATAAATAACTCGATAACAAAAGAGAAAGCCAGAACCACCACCGTTTCCTATTCTTGGCTCCCTCATAGAATATCACCATCAAGGAGAAGACAAACAGCCGGCTACCGACCATGCTATAAATTATGGGAAGAAGTATAAAAGCCACCCAAACGGACGTTCTCTTATTCTTAATCCGGATGTATCCCAAGAAGAGCCATAGCACGAAAATCAACGTAAGCGTAGACGCTATACTATACGACAACCGGCAAATCAATCCCCACTCTAACGCTACCGGAAACAACGCATATATGGAGACCATATTACCATTCCCGAACTTGCGTAAAACCCGCATAGAGTAATACCATAAGAGCAACAACACGCACGTCACGATTAACGGACCTATCACAGTCAAATGGAAGAACTGTATCAAGAAATTCCCCACATAACAGCTCAACCAGGCCGGCTCATCCCAGAACGAGATAAAATAATCGGTGGTATACAAAAAAAATCCTCATCTGCTCTTTGAAGAACAAATGGTTTGGGTAAATCCATTGAAAGAAAGCAAAGCATACTACGAAGAATATTCCCGCTATTACCCATTGAAGCGATCGTTCATTTTTTGTCATTGACAAAATCTCTTATTTATAACCTCCCTATTTCCTCAATATAGAAAAAATCAATTTCCTCATCAATCTTTTGAATACAAAACAATGCAAACAAACAAAAAGTTTTGAATAAATACAAATAAACAAATAGAATCATGATCAAGACGTCTTGTTTTTCAAGTAGAGGAGCCAAGATATACAAAAAAAATCCCTTTATCTACCAATAAGCAAATAAAGGGACCTTTTTCAAGGACAACAATTACTATTATCCTATCGTTTTTTCTTAGCCTCTTGTTGTTTACGCAACGTCTCCTGCTGTGCTCGTTGAGCCTCTTCCAGACGTTTCATGAAACCGGATTTCTTCATCGGTTTCCGTTTGTTTGCCTCCAACTTAGCTAACAATTTATCCTCATTGATCGTATAGCGGAAGATCAATGTCTGCACGATTGTGATCAACGTAGAGATGAAATAGTAATACGTCAAACCGGAAGCATACTGGTTGAAGAACACCAAGAACATCAACGGCATCATGTACATCATGGCCTTCATGCCCGGCATCTGTTGCTGCCCGGTATTCGTCATCTCCATATTATACTTGGTATAAAAAATATTCGTGATCGTCATCAACAAACAGAACAAACTGATGTGATTTCCGAAATACGGAGTGATGATCGGAATATATTTATTCCAACTAAAGATAGCGTCGTAAGTAGACAAGTCGTGCGCCCAAAGGAAACTCTGGTGACGTAACTCGATCGCCGACGGGAAGAACATGAATAAAGCGATCAAGATCGGCATCTGCAACAACATCGGCAAGCAACCACTCATCGGGCTCGCCCCCGCACGGCTATATAGCTCCATCGTCGCTTTCTGCCGTTCCATAGCCTTATCCTGTCCGGGATACTTAGCGTTGATCTCCTCCACTTGCGGACGCAATACACGCATCTTGGCGGACGACATATAAGACTTATACGTCAACGGGAAAAGGATGATCTTCACGATGATAGTCATCAAAAGAATCAAGATACCATAATTATGGATAAACTTACCCAAGAAGTCGAACAAAGGGATCACGAAATATTGATTCACCCAACGGAAAATACCCCAACCTAGCGGAACCAACTTCTCCAGATCCAGTTGCTGCTCGGCAACGACACCTTTATCGAAGGACTTCAACAAGGCGAACTTATTCGGTCCGAAATAAAAGGACAGGTTCGTGGCCTCCTTACCTTGCAAGTCGAAAGGTACGGAAGTGGTCGTCTTGAATTGTTTCAATACATCCCCCTCCGGAATCGCTTTCGAGTCTAAGGTAGTAGCCTCAAAGCCCTCTTGCGAGATCAATACGGTAGAGAAGAACATATCCTTATAACCGATCCATTTCAAGCGGTTCGGGATCTGCTTGCTGTCACTCTTCGACTCGCTCAGGTGTTCCACGTCGTCCGCCATGAACTTGTAGTTCAAAGTCACGTAGCGATCCTCAAACTTACGTCCTTTTTCCTGTTGGCGGATATCCTGCTCCCACAATAAATCCAAGGCATTCGTGCTCGGTGCCAAGACACCGTTCAATCCCGTACCCAGAATCTGGTATTGCACCATATAATCATCCGGTTTCAAGGTATAGGTAAAATCCAGATGACTACCCTCGCCGGTGTTCAAACGCATGATCACGGAATTCGGGTCATTACCTTTAACCGGGGTAAAATACAAATCGCCCGTATTCACGACACGGTTCGTAGCCGTGACCAACGTAAAATTAAAATTAGACTCTTTCTCGTCGAACAAAACGAGAGGCTCGTCATTATACGTATCATACTCCTTCAAGCGTGCGTAACAAATACGTCCGCCCTTATTGCTGATACGAAGCTCAACCAAGTTATTTTGTAGGGTCGTGTAATCTTCCGTACCCACCATAGCTTCGCCGAATACGCCGAAGCTCTGCTGCAAACGTTGCGCCCTTACCGAGTCCGGCACGTTCTCCAACGAATCCTCCACTAAAGCACTTTTGTTCTCTTGTTTCTGCAATTCCAGTTGCTGGGCATACTCAATCTTCGCGATTGAATCTTGGTAACGACGTTGCGCCTCCAACTGCTCAGGCGTTGGCCGGTTGAACCAGCTAAACGCAAATAATACGACACCGATCAGCAGAAAACCTATTAATGTGTTTTTATCCATTTATCACCAATTATTTTTTATTTTCGATAGCAGCTTTCACGAAGCTGAGGAAAAGAGGATTCGGATTCACCACGGTACTGTTGTACTCCGGATGATATTGAACGCCCACGAACCATTTCAAGGCGGGGATCTCTACCACCTCTACCAGATTTGTCTCCGGATTCTCACCCGTACACATCATACCGGCGGCCTCATATTGCTTCTTATACTCGTTGTTGAACTCGAAACGATGGCGATGACGCTCTTGGATATGCTCCTTGCCGTATGCCTCCAATACCTTGGAGCCCTCTTTCAGCGTACAGTCGTAAGCACCCAAACGCATGGAACCTCCCATATTGGTAACGTTCTTCTGCTCCTCCATCAAGTCGATCACCTTATGTGCCGTATTCGGCTCCATCTCCGTAGAGTTGGCATCCGCCAAACCTAATACGTCACGGGCAAACTCGATCACCATGCACTGCATACCCAAGCAGATGCCCAAGCAAGGGACATCATGCTCACGAGCGTATTTGATAGCGGCAAACTTGCCCTCGATACCTCTCTGCCCGAATCCGGGGGCGATCAAGATACCATCCATATCCTTCAATTGCTCGGCGGCGTTCTCGTTATTTAATTTCTCCGAATGGAACAAATGCAAATCCAGTTTATGATGATTGTAAATAGCGGCTTGCAACAAAGACTCGTCGATCGACTTATAAGCGTCTTGCAATTCCACGTATTTACCAACCAAACCGATCTTCACCGTATCCGTAGCCGTGCTCTTCAAGGCAAGGAATTCCTTCCAAGGCTTCAACTCCGGAGTCGGGCCGACTTCCATACCGACCTTACGCAAGACCACCTCGTCCATCTTCTGGCGTTGCAATACCAAAGGAACCTCGTAGATCGTCGGTACGTCGATCGACTGGATCACGGAATCCTCAGCCACGTTACAGAACAACGCCACCTTACGTAACAAGTTCGCATTCAACTCATGCTCCGTACGTAATACCAACACGTCCGGCTGGATGCCTAACTCCTGCAATTGCTTCACGGAATGTTGCGTAGGCTTCGTCTTATACTCTTTCGCCGCGGCGATATAAGGCACGTAAGTAAGATGTACGCAAAGGCAGTTCTTACCCAGCTCCCATTTCAACTGGCGAACGCTCTCTATGAAAGGCAGAGACTCGATATCACCCACCGTACCACCGATCTCGGTGATCACGAAGTCAAATTTATACTTGCTACCCAATAATTTCACGTTACGCTTGATCTCATCCGTGATATGAGGTACTACCTGTACCGTCTTACCCAGATAATCCCCCTTACGCTCCTTGTTGATCACGCTTTGATAGATACGTCCGGTAGTGATATTATTCGCACGGGTAGTCTGGACATTCAAGAAACGCTCGTAATGGCCCAAGTCCAAGTCAGCCTCATGTCCATCGACGGTCACGTAACATTCCCCATGCTCATAAGGGTTCAACGTACCCGGGTCGATGTTGATGTAAGGATCAAATTTTTGGATAGTAACCTTGTAACCTCTTGCTTGAAGGAGCTTACCTAAAGAAGCGGAAATAATTCCCTTACCTAAGGAAGAGACCACGCCGCCTGTAACGAAAATGTACTTTGTATCTGCCACGATAGTAATATTTTAGTTATCTTTTTAATTGCACACCTGCATTTCGAAACCGCAAAGTTAGCGATTTTCATCGAGACATGCCAAATTTAATGTTTTTATTTCTCGCTGAATATCTCCAGAACTGACCCGGGCTTCGGCAGGACTCTTCCGATTCCCGACCCGAAGCACGGCACTAAAGACAGTACTTCTCATGGAATTACTTCGGTACTACGTAGGAAGTACTGAAGTACTTTGACCGAAGTATTCCAGTACTTCCAGCGGAGTACTGAGGCAAGTCCGTATAAGCCTCGCTAGACACACCTGCTTTGCCTCAGTGATCGTAACTTTTACCCAGATAAATATCAAATCGTATGTTGTATATCATTCTTTTTAGCTAATTTTGCGACCACTACAACTAATAGATGTAAATAAGGTATTATGATGATGAAGAGGCATGGTGTGTATGCGCTATTATTACTTTCACTAATTGGAGGCTCGGCATACGGTCAAGAGAACCAGTTAGTTACCGGAACGATAGTTCAACGTCCCGCACAGCAAGTCGTATCGGATGATACGATTCCCGCGATCAATCTTAGCGAAGAGGAATTAGACAACATCGTAGACATTCGTAAGCAATTCGAGAAGCAAAACAAGACTTACTCGGCGCCCTTGGCCCCAAGCACGAATTTACTGCGTTTCTTGAAGAAAGACGAGCTGGAAATCTCGGACGAGGCGATGTATTGGGCCCGTCTGGTACGAGACGCCTCCACGGCTTTCGATAATACGATGACCTTCCGAGACACCGTGATCGTAAACCCTTTATTCATGCCGATCGTTTTCCGGGGAGATTATTTACCCGAGAACTTGATATTCTACAACTTCGATTCGTTGAAGGAGAGGACTCCCTATGATAACCTATACCGGACAGATTCCATTTTCAAAGATCTGGAACGAAACAAACAATTCGAGGAGATGGCTTACAAATATGTGCAGAACAATTACCCGACTTATTTCCGCTACTCCGAGAGGGATCTGCCCAATGAGGTGATCAAACCTAAATTCATCAAGAAGAATATTTATGAGGACTTGCCGATCAAGGTGGAGGCTGATGCCAATTTTGAGGACGTAGACGCTCCCGCCCGTTTTATCCCAGAGCGGAGATACTGGATATCGGCCTTTGAGAGCGCCGTCCAATTCTCCCAGAACTACGTTTCGGAGAACTGGTATAAAGGTGGAAGTAGCAACTTGAACCTGTTCACCAAGAACAATTTAAAATACGACTATAAGAAAGATAAGGTACAAGTAACGAACGAACTGGAATTCAAAGCCAGCGTATATACGGCACCGAAGGATACCTTAAGGAACTATAAGATCGGTGACGACGTATTCCGTATACACAGCAACGTCGGCTACCAAGCGTTCAACAAATGGTACTATACGTTCGACGCTGAGTTCAAGACCCAGTTCTTCACCAACTACCAAGAGAACGAGCGCATCAAACAGGCCGCATTCCTAGCCCCGTTCTCTATCAACTTCGGTCTCGGTATGAAATACGAGCTGGAAAAACAATTTACCGACAAGCATAAGAAGATTAAATTCAGCACCAACTTGGCGCCGATCTCCTATACATATATGTATACGACACAAGAGATCGATTATAGCCGTCACGGTTTCAAGAAAAACGAGGAAACCGGTGAGTTCAATAACAAGCTAAGCCAAATAGGTTCCACGATCCGCGCAGACCTCGCCTTTGATTTCAACCGTAACGTAAGCTGGCAATCCCGTCTTTATTTCTTTACCACTTATGGCGATCATACCATCGGGGAGTTCGAGAATACTTTGGTTCTGGCCATCAGCCGCTTTTTCTCCACACGTATCTATTTTCACCTTAGATACGACGATGGAGTGGAAAAAACAGAGGATAATAAGAGTTATTTCCAGCTTAATGAGTTGTTAAGTTTCGGTTTTAATTACAAATGGTAAGCTAGGATTTAAGATTTCGAATAATAAACTTTGTTAATCGTGACATAGTTTCTAAATTATACTTACTTTTGCCTTGATTTTGCAATGTCGAGATTACAAATATGAGCGAAAGTATAAATCATACAGGATTTGTAGAGAAGATCGATGGCGACACCGTCTTCGTCCGCATTACCCAACAATCCGCATGCTCGGGATGCCACGCACAGTCTATGTGCTCGGCTTCCGAGAAAAAGGATAAGATCATTGAGGTACCCGATCGGTCGGGACGGTTTCGCGTTAACGAGGAAGTGATGATATGCGGACAAAATTCCATGGGGCTTCAGGCCGTATTGTTGGCATTTGTCATTCCTTTGGTGATAGTCGTAGGGGCCATCGTGGTCGGTACGAATCTACAATGGGACGAGACCACGAGCGGGTTAACCGGTTTATCGCTTTTGCTGCCTTATTACTGTATACTATACTTAATGCGTGACAAACTAAAAAGACGATTTATATTTACTTTGAAAAAACTTAATTGATAATATATCATGATTTTAATTGCCGTTATTTCATTAGGAGCAATCGGGGCGGTCGGAGCGGTTTTCCTCTACGCTGCTTCCAAGAAATTTGAAGTCTACGAAGATCCTCGCATCGCACAAGTACAGGAAGTCCTTCCCGGGGCGAACTGTGGAGGTTGCGGTTATCCGGGTTGCGCCGGATTCGCGGGTGCTTGCGTAAAAGCTGACTCTTTAGACGGATTGCTCTGCCCCGTTGGTGGTGGCCCGGTCATGGCCAAGGTCGCTACAATACTGGGTAAAGAGGCGG
>OIWP01002937.1_pt1 | contig 15488 bp, 15 predicted proteins | sample 1587661 | NCBI WGS metagenome assembly OIWP01 (sample SAMEA3888899, study PRJEB22519) | human gut metagenome | biome: human gut; feature: human-associated habitat; material: faeces | place: Denmark | collected 2010 | reverse complement strand
AGATGGCCGCCCGCCGCCTCAACGCCCAGACGCCGGAGGCTGTGCTGACCGCCAGGGCAGACTACATCCTGCCCAACACCTCCACCCGTGAGGCGCTGGCGAAGGCAGCAAACGGGTTCTGTGACGCTCTCATCGGGGAGGGATGCCGCGCTTGAAAACGCTGTTCCGACTGCTGCGCAGACTGGTGGTGCTGGTCTGCCTCGCGGCAGTGCTCCTGACGGCTCTGCCACCCCTCGCCCGGGAGGCCGACCGGCTGCTCTACCCCCGCAAATACAGCCGGCAGGTGGAGCAGTGGGCCGCAGAATACGAGCTCGACCCGCTGCTGGTCTATGCGTTCATCCGCACGGAGAGCGGCTTCGACCCCGCCGCCACTTCCAGCGTGGAGGCCCGGGGGCTGATGCAGATGACCGAGGAGACCTTTATCTGGCTGCGCAGCAAAATTGCGCCGGATGAGGGCCTGACCTTCGATGACCTCTACGACCCTGACGTCAGCATCCGCTTCGGCTGCTACTACATCCATCTCTGCATGGAGCGGTACGGCGGCGATGTGGCTACCGTTGCCGCCGCCTACCACAGCGGATGGGGGACAGTAGATAATCTGCTGCGGATGGAAGAGCATTCCTCCGACGGGCAGACCCTGAAAGGCTTCCCTTATAACCAGATGCACCATTACGTCGAAAAGATAACCGCCAGCTACGCCGTCTATACCCGGCTCTACGGCGGCTGAATCTCAACCAATGAAGAAGAACCGACAGGCCAAAAACCTGCGGGTCTTTGATAGATAACAAGTGTAAGAAAACAGAAAGGCAGGAGAGATCCTATGGCAGAAAAAACTCCGAACCAGCAGCTGGCTGAAAAGCTGCTGTTTAAGCCCGCTTACGTCGGCGACAAGTCCGCCGCCGTCAAGCAGGAGGCCCACGCATTCGCTGAGGGCTACAAGAAATTCCTCGACGCGGGCAAGACCGAGCGCGAGGTGGCTGCTGAGAGCGAGCAGATGCTCAAGGACGCAGGCTACCAGCAGTTCGACCCGAAGAAGACCTACGCCCCCGGCGACAAGGTCTATTTCAGCCAACTGGGCAAGGCCATCGTGGCTTCCACCATCGGCACCCGCAGCTTCGAGGACGGCTTCCATCTGGTCATCGCTCACACCGACAGCCCCCGTCTGGACCTGCGCCCGACCCCGCTGTACGAGTCCGACCACTTCAGCTACTTCAAGACCCACTACTACGGCGGCATCCGCAAGTACCAGTGGGTGACGATCCCCCTCGAGCTGCACGGCGTCGTCGTGCTGCGCGACGGTTCGAAGGTCGACGTCCACATCGGCGGCAAGGAGGACGATCCCCAGTTCATCATCAACGACCTTTTACCGCACCTTGGCCGCGAGCAGGGCAAAAAGCCGCTCAACGAGGCCATCCCGAGCGAGAGCTTGAACGTGCTGCTCGGCGGAAAGCCGTTTGAAGATAAGGACTGCTCCGACCGTTTCAAGCTCGGCGTTCTCCAGTATTTGAACGCGCAGTACGGCATTACGGAGGAGGACTTCATCTCCGCCGAGCTCGAAGTCGTCCCCGCCGGCAAGGCGCGCGACATCGGCTTTGACCGCAGCTTCATCGCGTCCTACGGTCACGACGACCGCGTCTGCGCGTATGCAGAGCTTGCAGGTATTTTTGACGCTGTGTCCCCGAAGAAGACCGCGGTCTGCATCTTCGCGGACAAGGAGGAGATCGGCTCCGAGGGCGTGTCCGGTATGCTGTCTCAGGCGTTTGAGTGGTTCATGGGCGACATGTGCCGCACGCAGGGCGTCGCGCTTTCTGACTGCTTTGCCAACTCCTTCTGCCTGAGCGCAGATGTGACGGCGGCCTATGACCCGAACTTTGCCGACGTGTACGACAAGCGCAACTCCGCCTTCGTCAATTACGGCGTGGCGCTGTGCAAGTATACCGGCTCCGGCGGCAAGGGCGGCGCGAGCGACGCAAGCGCTGAGGTCGTTGGCAAGGTACGCAAGCTGATGAACGACAACGGCGTCTTCTGGCAGATGGCCGAGATGGGCAAGACCGACGCAGGCGGCGGCGGTACGGTCGCCAAGTTCATGGCCCAGCGCAACATCGACACGCTCGACGCGGGTGTGCCCGTGCTCTCGATGCACGCACCGTATGAAACGGTCGCCAAGCTCGACTGCTACATGACCTACAAGTGTATGAAGGCCATCTTTGAGCAGGCGTAAGAAAATATTCTGAGATTCCGGGAAGCGCTCTCCCACGTGCCGTGGGAGGGCGTTTTCTGCCAAAAAGTCATACAATGTTGAACAAATTGTAAAGTTTCCTGCGGTTTTGCTTGCATAAGCGAGCGTGGCGTGATAAGCTGTCAAAATGCCAAAGGATCAGGAAGGGAAGAGAGTCATGCTCCAGTTATTCACCGATACGTCCGCGAACCTGCCGGTCGCGCTGACAAAACAACACCACATCACCGTCGTGCCGTTTTCCTACACGGTGGATGGAAAGGAGACGGACTATCCCGATGATGTGGATTTCGACGGCGCGGCGTTCTACGGCGCGATGCGCCGCGGCGCGGTCGTCAAAACGTCGATGGTCAATCCCGACCTGATGGCGAACTACTTTGAACGTGCGCTCTCTCAGGGCGACGATGTGCTCTACGTCGGCATGTCCGGCGGCATCAGCGGCACGGCGCAGGCCGCGGTTATCGCCGCGGGCGAGCTGACGGAAAAATACCCCGCGCGGAAGATCGTCACGATCGACACCTACGCTGCCTCCCTTGGCGAGGGGTTACAGGTGCTCGAAGCCGCGCGCATGATCGAAGAGGGAAAGAGCCTCGATGAGATCAAAGCGCATCTCCTTTCGAGAAGACCGCACATGTGCCAGTTTTTCACGGTCGACGACCTTGCGTACTTAAAGCGCGGCGGCCGCATTTCGAGCGCGACGGCACTGATCGGCACGGTGCTGAGCATCAAGCCGATTTTGTGCGGTGACGAGACGGGACACATCGTCTCCTGCGGCAAGGTGCGCGGCATGAAGCGCGCCTATCAGGAGCTTGCGAATTATTACGACGGCCGCGCGCTCGACAAGAGCGAGATGCTCGGCATCGCCCACGCGGACAATGAAGAGGGCGCGCAGGCGCTCATCGCGCTGCTGCGGGACAAGGGCTTCACCGGCAAATGCCTGAACGTGGTCTACGAGCCCGTCACCGGCGCCCATGTCGGCCCGGGAACGGTGGCGCTGTTCTTCTACGGCACGGAAAAGTGAATATGGGAACCGCCCGAAGACTCTCCCTTCGGGCGCTTTTTCTATGGTAGACTTTGCGCAAAAGACCTGATATGATGACGAAAGAGAGATTTTGAGAGAAAAATGGGAGGCTTTTATGAAAAAATCGTGGCTCATCAGAGCGCTGCTGCTCACCGCGTATTGCGTACCGTTTGCATTTTTCTCTGTGAAGGGTGATATTACTTCGGGGACGATGGTGTATTACGGTGTGATGATCGTCAGCTTTGTGATTTTGTACCGGTGCGCGCTGAAAACAGACAACGTTCCGATCATTTTTATCGGAAATATACTGAGCTTTATTTCTTCTTATTTGACGGCAAAGCTGTCGCAGTTAGACCCGATGGAATGGTACTGCAAGCCGTTTACATCCCACTCTCTGATCGTCGCGATATCGGTCGCGTCCCTCATCATCCATGCGATCATCGTATGGAGAAGAGGCAGAAAGCAGAGGAACGCACAGGGGTGTGACAGAACATGAAGAAACACAAAAAAGCGATGATCGCACTGCTGATCGTAGCCCTGTTCGGTATGATATTGGCCTGCATTTCTTCCCATCCTTTTGTGTCACGCAGGTGCGAGGTGCCGGAGGAGTATGTCGCTGAGATCCGCGCGCAGTCGGTGGGAGTTTACTCAAAGAAAGTGCCCTTGCTGCCGATTTACATTTCCATCGAGCAGTTTTCAGCGGGACGGGCCTATTATACGGTTCACTATTTCCCGTTTGGAACGCTTGGCATGTCCTATAGTTTGACCGACGGATTTTGCCAGGAAAATCCGCTGACGGGCCTGCAATAAGATGAATCGGCAGAACCGGCTGTTTTTCCACTGGATTTTTGCGCACGCTTCTGTTATGATAAACGCCAAAGAAACGCCGTGAATCGGCATTGCGTTCAAACCGTCAGCAAAGGAGAAACAAATATGGAAACGATACAGGCCATCAGAAGCAGAAGAAGCATCCGTAAGTACCAGCCAAAACCCGTTCCGCACGAGGTCATCGAGCAGATCGTCGCGGACGCGGCCTACGCCCCCTCGTGGAAGAATACGCAGATCGCGCGCTATGTGCTCGTCGAGGACCGCACGACGATCGACAAAATGGCGGAGGAGATGGTGCTTGATTTCAAGCTGAACGAGAAGACGCTCAAAAACTGCCCAGCCGTTATGGTGCTTACCTATGTGACCGGCCGCTCGGGCTACGAGCGCGACGGCTCGTTCTCGACGCCGAAGGAGGCGGGCTTTGAGATGTTCGACGCGGGCATCGCGGCGCAGACCTTCTGCCTTGCCGCGTGGGAGCGCGGCGTCGGCACGGTCATCACGGGCTACTTCGACGAAGAGAAGATCACGAGACTTTTGAACCTGCCGGAGAATCAGAAGGTCGGCTGTGTTATCGGTCTTGGCTATCCCGATGAGGAGCCTGCCACGCCGAAGCGCAAGAGCGTGGAAGATTTGCTGACGTACAAATAAAAAGCTGCAAGCGCCCGAGGAAAACGCCCTCGGGCGCTTTTACGCTGGATTCGGACAATGCTTTCTGGTAAAATAAGCAGTATAAAAATATAGAAAAATGAGAGATATGGAGGCCATAAGATGAAAAAATACAGCTTATCGGTTATTTGCGTAGTGCTTTTTGCCCTGCTGGCTGGATGCGGCAACAAGGAAACGTCAAACATAACGGTCGATTATGGCGATTCGGCTGTCTACACAGAACAGGATATGGATGATGCGATAAAGGTGATCGAAGAGATGATCGGTTCGTGGGAAGGCTGCGAATTACATAGCATTTCATATTCGTCAGATGACGTCTGCACGGATGAAAAGAACCTTTCGTGGATGAATGATTTGGAAAAGGCAAATGACAACGATCTGGCTTTTACACAATGCATCATGTTCGACAGCAGCTTTCGCTCTCCGAAAGAGGGCGGCGGAGCTTGGGAGCCGGACACGGAATACACATGGTCCTGGTGGTTGGCTCGCAGCGATGGCGGGGAATGGAAACTGATGACTTGGGGATATTAAAGTGCTTCCCGGTTTGAGGCTCGTATTTCCGACGGCACAAAGGGTATGCTTTTCGCGCTTTCTGCAAATCCTACCGGAAATGACTTTCGGGAGGACTTTGCGATGAGAAGCGAAACGAAACCCTCGCAGGACGAGGAGAAAAACGGGCAGGAGCCGCTGCTGCCGCCCATTCAGCCGGTCATCGACTTCGGCTCGGTCGTCATCAAAAATAGCCGCGCGGCCATCCACTGCCTGACGATCGCCGGACAGATCGAGGGCCACATGCAGCTGCCGAACACGCAGAAGGCGACGAAATACGAGCATGTGCTGCCGCTGCTGGCGTATCTGGAGGAGAGCGACGACATCGACGGCGTTTTATTCCTGCTCAACACCGTCGGCGGCGATGTGGAGGCGGGGCTTGCCATCGCCGAGCTCATCTCAGGGATGAAAAAGCCGACGGTCTCGCTCGTGCTCGGCGGGGGACACTCCATCGGCGTGCCGCTTGCTGTCGCGCCGATGGTGACGATGATCGCGCCGTCGGCGTCGATGACCATCCATCCCGTGCGCACGAGCGGCACGATCATCGCCGCACCCCAGACGTACCAGTATTTTGAGCGCTTGCAGGAGCGCATTGTGCGCTTTGTGACGAAAAACTCACGCATCGGGCGCGACGAGTTTTTGCGCCTGATGATGGACACGCAGGACCTCGCCTCTGACGTCGGCAGCGTGCTCTACGGGGAAGAAGCAGTGGCCTGCGGCCTCATCCAGCGCATCGGCAGCCTCTCCGACGCGCTCGACGCGCTGTATGTGCTCATTGACGAAAAGAAGAGGTAAAAAGCCCCGCAGAGTTTCGTGCCGCGCACGGCACGAAATCGATTTAAATCCGTTTTCTGCCGTGACATGTGCGCCCTCCAGAGGGGCTTCTCTTGCCCGCTGCGGGGCAATTCACCTTCTGGCAGAAAACACTTTGCGCGGAGCGGAAAACGGTGAAGCGCCGTCTGTGACGGAAACAGCAAGCCGTTTTCGAGGAAACGGCACGATTGGCGCGCCTGAAAGGGCGCGGGAATCGTAATGCCGCGACGGTGCAATGTCGCAGACGCCCTTTGGGCGGCAAGGCACGAAGCGCAGCGAAACTTTCTCAAAAAAGCTGCCAAGGCAGCTTTTTTATTTTAAAGAAAGACGCCTTCGGGCGTCTTTTTGCGCTTTGTTTATCGAATCCACTTGAAAAGACGGCGGAAAAATGGTATATAGTATTAGTCAAAATGTGTCATTATACCCTTATCGTGGGGGATGACGCCTTTTTCCAAGGAGGATATCGCTCGTGTACTTAAAGGCATTGGAGATCCAAGGGTTCAAGAGCTTCCCGGACAAGACGGTGCTCAACTTCGGTGAGGACATCACCGCCATCGTCGGGCCGAACGGAAGCGGCAAATCGAATATTTCGGACGCCATTCGCTGGGTCATGGGCGAGCAGTCGAGCAAGTCGCTGCGCGGCGTGAAGATGGAGGATGTCATTTTCGGCGGCACGGAAACGCGCAACCAGATGGGCTTTGCGCAGGTGACGCTCGTGCTCGACAACACCGAGCACATCTTCCCCAGCATGGAGGAGACCGAGGTCGCCGTCACGCGCCGGTACTACCGCAGCGGCGAATCGGAATACTATATCAACAAGCAGTCCGTCCGACTTCGTGACGTAAATGAGCTCTTCATGGACACCGGCATGGGCCGCGAGGGCTATTCCATCATCGGTCAGGGCCGCATCGACGAAATACTCTCGCAGAAGAGCGGCGACCGTCGCGAGATCTTTGAAGAGGCGGCGGGCATTTCACGCTTCCGCTACCGCAAGGAGGAGACGGAACGTAAATTGGAGCGCACGGAAGAAAACTTAGTGCGCATCAACGACAAGATCGCCGAGCTGGAATTGCAGGTCGAACCCCTGCGTGCGCAGGCAGAGACGGCGAAGCAGTATCTTATCTACCGCGACGAACTGCGCCTTTTGGAAATTTCCGTGTGGCTTGAAAATCTGGAAACGCTCAAGACGAACGCCATCAAGCTCGACACCGACCTGTCGCTCGCGCGCGAGGAGCTCAAAAAGGCGAACGCGGACTTAGAGGCGCTGTACGCTGCGTCCGAGCAGTTCTCCGCGCGCATCCACGAGAATGACATCGCGCAGGAGGAAAAGCGCGCGCAGCTTTCCGAGCTCGACGCGCAGGTCAAAGAGCAGGAATCTGCCGTCGCAGTGCTGCAAACGGGCATCGCGCACAACGAAGAGAACATCGCGCGCGTGGAGGAGGAACTCAGAAGCCAGTCTGACCGCGTGGGATCGATGGATGCGCAGATTGCGCAGCAGCGCGCGCGTATCGAAGAGCTGGAGAGAAGCAAAAACGAAGTCGAAACGGCGCTCTCCGAGCTTTTGAAGCAGGTGGAGGAGCTGTCGAAAAACGCGGGCGAGGCCGCGAGCGAGGCCGAGACCCTGCGCGCTCGCGAGGCGCTCGCCCTGTCCGCCGCGGCGGACAGCCGCGCCGAGGTCGCGGCCCTGCGCTCGACGCTTTCTGAAATGGACGAGCGCGAGAGCGCCATCGCCGCCGAGCAGGAGAGCGGGGAGGCCCAGCTTTCCGAAACTCGCAAAAGCGCTGCGGAGAACCGCCGCGCGCTCGAAAGTGCGCAGGAGGAAGCCGACGCCATCCGCAACATCATCGCCGGTCACACGATGAAGATGCAGGGCAGAATCGAACGAGAGAAGGAGACGGGCGAGCAGCACGTTTCCCTCACGATGGAGATGAACAACTTAGACTCCCGCATTCGCCTGCTCGGCGAGATGGAAAAGGAGTACGAGGGCTTCAACAAGGCGGTGCGCACGGTCATGCAGGCGTCGGAGCGCAAGGCGCTGCGCGGCGTGCGCGGGCCGGTCGCCAACCTGATGAAGGTCGGCAAAAAATACGCCGTCGCGATCGAGATCGCGCTCGGCGCGGGCTTGCAGAACATCGTCGTCGAGCGCGAGGAGGACGCGAAGAGCGCCATCCAACTCTTAAAGCAGCGCGACGGCGGACGCGCGACGTTCCTGCCGCTCTCGTCGATTCGCGGCGAGGCGCTGCGCGATGCGCGCGTGCAGAACGAGTACGGCTACGTCGGCCTTGCGAGCGAGCTGGTGGAATACGACCGCGAATACGACGGCGTTTTCAAGAATCTGCTCGGCCGCACGGTCGTGGTCGAGGACCTTGACTGCGGCATCACGATCTCGCGCCGGTTTTCGAACGCGTTCCGCATTGTGACGCTCGACGGCCAGGTTTTGAACCGCGGCGGCTCGATGACGGGCGGCTCGATCTCTCGCAGCGCAGGCATTCTGAGCCGCGCAGGCGAGCTGCGCGAGCTGACGGCGCGGCGCGGCAGCCTTGCCGAAAAGCTCGACCTTGCCGCCAAGGCCGCCGAGGACGCCAAGCGTGAGCTTGCCAAAGCGCGCTACGAGCTGGAGGTCGCACAGGGCCAGCAGCGCGCGGCGGAGGACGCCGTGCTCAAATTGCAGGGCGATAAAAATCATTATGACTTATTGCTCTCGTCGCTGCGCGAGCGGCTCGAGAGTTTGGATACCGAGCGCGAGACCATCGCGCGCCGCCGCGGCGAAGTGAAGCGCGTGGCGGAGGAAAAGGAAGCGCTCGCGCTTTCGCAGGAGAAGGAAGCGGGCGAGCTGCGCGCGCAGGCGGAAAAGAGCCTTTCCGGCCAGAGCGAGCTGCTGCGTTCGACCTCGCGCCTCGGCGACGAGATCGCCGAGAAAAAGAGCGTACTCGCAGGCTATGCCGCCGAGCGCGAAACGACGGAAAAGTCGCTCGCGAGCTTGGAGGACCTGCGTGCCCAGATGCAGGGCGACGAGCAGAGCAGAAAAGCGCTCATCGAGCAGTACAGGGCCGCGAGCGAGCAGTCGCAGCGCGAGATCGGCACACATGAGACTGAGATCGCCGCGCTGAGCGGCAAAATGACGGAAAAGCGCGCCGAGCTCGAAGCGCTCTCCAAAGCGAAGCTCGCGCTCGAAGCCGAGCGCAGCCAGAGCGACCGCCGCGGCCGCGAGCTCAACGAAAACGTGCTCAACGTCGAGCGCAGCGTCAGCAAGCTTGAACAGAAGCGCGCGACGAGCGCGATGGAGGAGCAGCAAATTCTCGACAAGCTGTGGGAAAACTACGAGCTGTCGCACTCCGCCGCGCAGGAGCAGCGCATCGAGCTCGAGAGTGTCGCCAAGGCGAGCCGCCGCATCGGCGAGCTCAAGCGCGCCATCAGCGGTCTTGGCGCGGTCAACGTCGGCGCGATCGAGGAATTCGAGCGCGTGAATACGCGCTACACCTACCTCACGACCCAGCGCGACGATGTGGAAAAGGCGAAGGGTGAGCTTGTCGGCGTGATCGACAGCATCACAAGCGAGATGACCGTCATCTTTAAAGAACAGTTCGCGCTGATCCGCGAGAGCTTCCAGGAGACGTTTTTGGAGCTGTTCGGCGGCGGCAAGGCCACGCTCGAGCTCGAGGATGAGAACGACGTGCTCTCCTGCGGCATCGAGATCAAGGTCCAGCCGCCGGGCAAGGCGCTCAAGACGATCACGCTGCTCTCGGGCGGCGAAAAGGCGTTCGTCGCCATCGCGCTGTACTTCGCCATCCTGAAGGTTCATCCGACGCCGTTCTGCGTCATGGATGAGATCGAGGCGGCGCTCGACGAGCCGAACGTGGTGCGCGTGGCCAATTACATGCGCCGCATCACGCAGAAAACGCAGTTTATCGTCATCACGCACCGCCGCGGCACGATGGAGGCAGCGGACGTTCTTTACGGCGTCACGATGCAGGAGCGCGGCGTGAGCAAGGTGCTGACGATCAATATGAACGACATGGCGAAGGAACTCAACATTAAGGAATAAAGCGCGAGGAGAAACAAATGGGTATTTTTGCAAAGATCAAAAAGGCGTGGTTCGACACCATCGTGTGGGAGACCATTGACGACGAATTCTATGACGAGCTTGAGGACAGCCTCATTATGGCCGACCTCGGCGCAACGGTCGCGCACGACGCGGTGAAAAAGCTGCGCGACGTCGTGTACCAGAAGAGCATCCAGCGCGGCGACGATGTGAAGCAGGCGCTGCGCGATATTTTGATTGAAAAGCTGAACGTGGGCGACACCGCGCTTGACCTGTCGACCAAGCCGAGCGTCGTGCTGGTCATCGGCGTGAACGGCGTGGGCAAGACCACGTCCATCGGCAAGATCGCCCACCGTCTGAAGGGCGAGGGCAAGCGCGTACTGCTGTGCGCGGCGGACACGTTCCGCGCGGCGGCGGCGGATCAGCTTGAAATTTGGGCAAACCGCGCCGAGTGCGAGATCGTCCGCTCGGTCGAGGGCGCGGATCCCGGCGCGGTGCTGTTCGACTCGCTCGCCGCGGCGAAGGCGAGAGGTGTTGACGTCGTTCTCTGCGACACGGCGGGCAGACTTCACAACAAGGTGAACCTCATGAACGAGCTTTCCAAGCTCCGCAAGATCATCGACCGCGAGACGCCGGACGCCTCGAAGGAAACGCTTTTGGTGCTCGACGCGACGACGGGGCAGAACGGATTGCAGCAGGCCAAGGTCTTCCGCGAGACGGCGGGTCTGACGGGCATTATCCTGACGAAGCTCGACGGCACGGCCAAAGGCGGCATCTGCGTTGCCATCGCGCAGGAGCTGGGCGTGCCGGTGAAGTACGTCGGCCTCGGCGAGGGCATCGACGATCTCCAGCCGTTCAACGCGGAGGAATACGTCAAGGCGCTCATCTGATGGGAAAATCATAAACCTGCGAGACAATAAGGAGACGAATATGGAAATCACATCTGTTTGCCCCTATTGCGGAAAGGAAATGCGAGATGGAGCCATCCCTGTCTTGCGTGATATTTACTGGTGTCCAAGAGGTGAGGACGGCATGCTCAAAGACGGATTTGGCGACGAGAAGGAACAGGTCTGTCTTGGCAGAGCGGGGCTGTTAGGAGATTATTACACGCCCGCCCGTTACTGTGAGAGCTGCAAGGTGGTCATCGTGCCCGTGCCGGAGATCGAGTGGCCGCTCGATAAGCTCGACAAAAAGTTCACGGCATGGCAGGAAAAGATGAGCGCGCAGCGCGAAGAGCGCAAGGCGCAGCGCGAGGAAGAAAAGCGCGAAGAAAAAAGCAGGAAGAGACGGGAAAAAGACCCGTGGGAGGTTTGACGATGAAATTTGTTTTGGCAACGCAGAACCCCAAGAAATTGAAGGAAATGAGCGCCATTCTTGGCGAGCTCGGCGTGGAGGTCGTGTCGGAGGCCGACCTCGGCGTAAAGATCGAGGTGGAGGAAACGGGCGAGACCTTTGCCGAGAATTCGCTTCTCAAGGCCAAGGCCGTCATGGAGGCGACGAAGCTCCCCGCCATCGCGGACGATTCGGGATTGTGCGTCGACGCGCTGAACGGCGGCCCCGGCGTGTACAGCGCGCGCTTTGGCGGCGAGGGGCTGGATGACACCGGCCGCTACCGTCTTCTTTTGCAGATGCTGCACGGGCAGGCCGACCGCCGCGCCCACTTCCACACGACGATCACCTGCGCGTTCCCGAACGGCGACGTCTTGCAGGACGACGGCGAGGTCGAGGGTACGATCGCGTTCGCGCCGATGGGCGAAAACGGCTTCGGCTACGATCCCGTGTTCTTCGTGCCTGACAAGCGAAAGACCTTTGCACAACTTTCGGCAGAAGAAAAGGCGGAGATCTCGCACCGCGGCAAGGCACTGCGGGCATTCAAGGAAACGCTCAAGAATTATCTTGCGGAACATCAATAAAAAGGATAAGGAAATACTATGGAATTAAGCAGCAAACAGCGCGCGTATCTGCGCAGCCTTTCCAATGACCTCGACGTGATCGTCCACATCGGCAAGGACGGCATCGGCGACAACCTCGTCAAGCAGGCGAACGACGCGCTGGAGGCGCGTGAGCTCATCAAGTGCCGCGTGCTTGAAAACAGCATGCTCACCGCGCGCGAGGCGTGCGACGAGCTGAGCGCCTTGACGCGCAGCGAGCAGGTGCAGGTCATCGGCACGAAATTCGTGCTCTACCGCACCTCTCACAAAAAGGACAAGAAGGACAAGATCGTGCTGCCCAAGGCAGCGAAGAAGACCGTGTAAAAGAGAAAAAGAGGTCGAACAAACTTGAAGATCGGAATTTACGGCGGCAGCTTCAACCCGCCGCATCTGGGTCATATGGCCGCGGCCGAGAGCGCGGCAAAATATCTAGGGATCGACGAGCTCCTGCTCATCCCGGCGGGTATCCCGCCGCACAAGATGCTCTCCGCCGACGCGGCAGGGGCGGACGACCGCCTTGCGATGACGCGCCTGATGGGCGAGCAGATCGCGCTCGACACGGGCGTGAAGGTCACAGTCTCCGACATGGAGATCGCGCGCGGCGGCAAGAGCTACACCGCGGACACGCTGCGCATTCTGCATGAGGAGCATCCCGACGATGAGCTGTGGCTTCTGATGGGGACGGACATGTTCTTGACGTTCCAGTACTGGTACAAGCCGGACGAGATCGTGCGGTATGCGGGCCTGTGCGCCTTTGGCCGCACGGAAAAGGACGGCGAGGAGCTTTTCGCCCCGCAGCGCAAGTACCTCGGCCAGCGCTTTCCGGGCAGCCGCATCGTGACGATGACGCTGCCGAACCTTGTCGACGTTTCGTCGACGGAGCTGCGCGCGCGCATCCCGAAGAGGGAAACGGATGGGCTTCTGGCCCCCGCGGTGCTGGGATATATTTACCGCAAGCATCTTTATGGAACAAATCTCGATTTAAAACGTCTAACCTTAGAGGATCTGAGACCCATCGCGCTCTCCTACCTCAAGGCCAAGCGCATCCCGCACGTGCTCGGCACCGAGCAGACGGCCGAGGCGCTCGCGGAAAAGTACGGCGCAGACGTCGAAAAGGCGCGCTTTGCGGCGCTTCTGCATGACTCGACCAAGCGTCTTTCGATGGAAGAGCAGCTCGCGATGTGCGAACACTACCACATCGAACTCGACGAGCTGGAGAAAAAGGCGCTCAAGCTGCTGCACGCCAAGACCGGCGCGGCGCTCGCGCGCGACGTGTTCGGCGCGGATGACGAGATTTACAACGCGATCCTGTGGCACACGACGGGCAAGGCAAATATGACGTTACTTGAAAAGGTCATCTACCTTGCCGATTACATCGAGCCGAACCGCGACTTCGACGGCGTGGAGAACCTCCGCAAGGTCGTGTGGGAGGATCTGGACAAGGGCCTTGAAATGGGCCTTGCCATGACCGTGGAGGAAATGGAGCAGATGGGCAACCCCGTTCACCACAACACGCTGCAAGCGCTGGAGTATCTGAGAGGACATACCCATGAGTGATCAAAGAGAGATTTACGAGAGAGACAGGGAAGACCCCTATTACGAGGGGCGGCACACGCACCGGAAAGAGGGCTTTTTCGAGCGCAACTGCGACGAGGCCTGGGAGCAGGTCAAGGAGACCTTTTCCCACCCAGGGAGGCTCTTTGCCAAGGTGCTGCTCATCGCGCTGCTGTGCGGTGTGGTCGCCGGCGGCAGCTATCTGCTGAAAATCCGCGCGCCGGAGCTGCCGAGCAAGGACACTGACAGCAAGAATAACAATAGTGAGCAGATCGACGATATCGACTATGGCGACGGCGTGCGCCCGAAGGCGGGCGGCGAGCGAAAGAGCAAGGATTTCTACACCGTGCTCATTCTCGGCCGCGACACGGGCGGCGGCGGCAACACCGACACGATGCTGCTCGCGAGCTATGACGTGACGAACCAGAAGGCGACCGTCATGTCCATCCCGCGCGACACGATGGTCAACGTCCCGTGGGATATCAAGCGTATCAACTCCGTCTACAACTACTACGGCGGGGGCGAAAAGGGCATCAAGGCGCTGAAAATGACCCACCGCGAAGACCTCATCCCCCTGCTGGTTCCCGCTGAGGGCCGCATTGCGGTCCAGCGCTCGGCCCGCAAAGCCGAGGCCGCCGATGTGACTATCCATGGCGACGGCACCTACACCGTCCGGCCCAGAGGCAAGGGCGGCAAGCCGCAGAGCCGCTCCGCCGCCCCGGCAGGCCGTCAGCCCAGCCCCGGCGCACGTTTTGCGCCCCATTCGGCTCCTGTGCATAAACCGAAAAACAATCAACAGAAAGAGAATACATCGTGGAAAACTTCAAAAAAGAAAAAGTGACCGCTCAAACGCTCATGAGCCGCCTCGCTGCGCTGGCACTGGCCGCAGCTCTTGCGCTGGGCCTCGTGGGCTGTGACACCTCTTCCATCGTCCCGGGAGGCAGCGGCGACGTCATGCCGAACCCGGCAGTTTCTCAGACCGGAACAACGCCTTCCGACGGGCAGGACGACGCCTTCCAGATGCACTTCATCGACGTGGGGCAGGCGCTGAGCGTGCTGGTGGAATGTGACGGCCAGTTCATGCTGTACGACGGCGGCAACGTGGACGACGGCAGTCTGGTGGTCTCCTACCTGCAGAGTCAGGGTGTCGAGCAGCTGGAGTATGTCTTCTGCTCCCATGCTCACGAAGACCATGTGGGCGGTCTGGCCGCTGCGCTGGCCTATTTCCCGGCCTACCACGTTTACAGCCCCGTGACGGAAGCCTCTACCAAGTGCTTCAAGGATTTCGTCAAGTACACCCAGCAGCAGAACTTACAGGTCGAAGTACCTGCCGTAGGCACCCAATGGGCGCTGGGCAGCGCCACTGTGACCATGCTTGGCCCTGTGGCGCAGTACGATGACACCAACGATACCTCCATCGTCCTGCGCATCGACTACGGTGCGACGAGCTTTCTGCTCACCGGTGATATGGAGGCCGACGCCGAGCGCGATCTCGTGAACAGCGGCGCGAACCTCAAGGTGGATGTCTTACAGGTGGGCCACCACGGCTCCAGCACCTCCACCAGCTACGTCTTCCTGAACGCTGTCCTGCCCGAGATGGGTATCATCTCCTGCGGGGTCAACAACAAGTACGGCCACCCCCACGAGGAGACCCTGAGCATCCTGCGGGACGCCGGTGTGGACGTCTACCGCACCGACCTGCTGGGGACGATCACCGTTTCCAGTGACGGCCAGAACTACACGGTGGCAACGGAACACTTCGCCACCGACGCTGAGCTGAACCCCACCGACCCGGCAGCGTCCAGCACGGCCCAGCAGGCCTACATCGGCAACGTGAACAGCAAAAAG
>OIWP01002932.1_pt1 | contig 15523 bp, 9 predicted proteins | sample 1587661 | NCBI WGS metagenome assembly OIWP01 (sample SAMEA3888899, study PRJEB22519) | human gut metagenome | biome: human gut; feature: human-associated habitat; material: faeces | place: Denmark | collected 2010 | reverse complement strand
CAAGTAAGGCCGTTAAGACTGCTGCTACCGTTGGTATGTCTTTGGCTATGGTTTTAAGTAATGCCGCTCCGGTATTTGCTGCTTATACTGATCAAACAATTACAACAACAACTTCAGCTGAAAATTTTATTGCTAAATTCAATGATGCATTAACTGATGCGGGCTTAAGTTTAGAAACACTTCAAGTTGATGATGAAATTGCACTTGCCGGAGAAGATAATTTAAAAGTACTTACTTTTGATAATACTACAAATGGCTTCGTTGTAAATTCTGCTTTTTTAGCTGATATCGAAGAAGCTGCCAATCTGGTAACTTATAAAGGTGATTCTTATAATACGGCTGACTATGTAATCGGATTAGCTGATGCTTTAAATACAATGATTGAAATTGCTTCTGGCGGTGATGTTTCATTAGTTAAACAAATTACTGATTTATTAGGTAATGTTGCTGATTATAAAGATGATATGTTAACCATCAGTGGTTATACTAAAGCACTTAAATTAAAAGAAAAAGTTGAAAAATATGAGAAATATGAAGGGAATTTACCTGAAGATGCTGTAAGTGGCGAAACTGTTAACCATTATAGCACAAAAGAATATACTGATGCTAAAGCTGATTTATTAGATGCTGTTGATAACTTCCAAGCTGATAATTATGGTGAAACATTAGATACTTATTTAACTCAACTGGAAAAAGTATACAATAAATTTGTAGAAGTTGAAGGTGAGAAAGGTATTACAAAAGCTAAAGTTGATGCTATCGTTAAAAAAATCAAAAATGGTACATTAGGAGCTAGTTATGAAGGGGTAACTTCATCAGCATTAACCAAAGAAAATTATGATGTATTTAAAGAAGATGATGCTGTAATTGATTTAATGGATATGTTTACTGAAAGTTATGATTCTTTAGAAGATATTAATGATGCTTTAGATGCTAAAAATGAATATGCAGTAGCACTTAAAAAAGATAAAGCAAAATATGATGGTAAAACTAAAGAAACATTAGAAACATATCTAAATAAAAATAATTTTGATGATATTGTTGCTAAAATGACAGATGAAATGTTTACAATTGTAAAGGACTACAAAGAGAATGTTCTTGACGTATTAATGACTCTTGATTCTAAAAAAGTAGGTTCTACTTTTGTTGAAAAATCTGAAAAGTCAGCTTATGTAAGTGCTTCTAAATTAAAAGATATGATCAATGCAATGGGCTCAAAAGATTATGTAGCAGGTAATTCTGGTGACAATATTACTAACTGGGGTATTTTTGCTATCAGTGATAAAAAAGAAGGTACGCGTTATTATGATGATTTAGCAGCACATATGGAAGAAGTTGCTAAAGCATTAAAAGCAGTAACTACCGATATTGCTAAATTAACACCAGTTAATATCAAAGCTAGTGATAAAGCAACATTGGAAGCTGCTGAAGATGCTATTTTCGAATTAACATCACTTAAGGGCGATTATGTAGGCAATCTAACTTCATCACAGGAAAAAGAAGTAAGAACTGCACAAACTAAGATTGAAAACTTACGTGAAGCATTCGACAATTTAGGTACAACTAATGTTGCTGGATGGTATGACATGGGTAACGGTAACTGGGGTTACAACAATGAAGACGGTACTCCTGCTGCTTACAAATGGGTTGCTTCTGGTGCTGATTGGTATATGATCAAAGACGGTAAGATGCTGAGAAATACTTGGTTGGCTACTGACGGTGGTCGCTGGTACTATTTAGACAATGCTGGTAAGATGGTTACAAACCAATCTGTAGATGGCTGCTGGATCAATTCTTACGGCGTTTACATGAGCCCTTCTTACAACGGTTAATTGTAAATCGATCTAATTACTTAATTGAGATGTACAGAGATGTGCATCTCTTTTTGCATGCAAAAAGGAGATCCATCACGAATCTCCTTTAAGTGTTATTTGTTTTATCTACTATTTAACCCAAACGCCGTAAGAGTTGAAAGTATAGCCATTAACAGTCGTATTAGAAACCATTACACCGTTATCATCTACATAGTACCATCTAGTACCTTGAGCATCAGAAGCAATCCAAGAGTTACGTAACATTGTACCATTCTTTACATAATACCAGTTAGCACCAGAAGCTACCCATTTAGAAGGTCTAGAACCATCTTCTGCGATGTAATCCCAATCGCCATTGCCTTTGTCTACCCATCCTGATTGTGTTACTGTACCGTTCATAATCAGTTTGAAGTATAAAGTTTCAATCAATGTTCTATTGTTATTAACTGAACGCCTTTCCTTAGCAGTTAAACCATAAGGATTCTTGCCATCTGTATCAATATCCAATTCATCTAATGCATTTTTAGCAGCTACAATTTTAGCAGCTTGAGCAGAAGTTAAATTAGTTCCTAAAGTAATGCCCTTAACGTCAGCTGTTGCAGCTTTGATTAATGTATCTTTAGTAGATGCATCATTTGCTATTAATACATCGTAATAACTTTCATCTTCGTCTTTAGCAACTGTAGTAGTTAATAAATAAATAAGATTTGCATCAAACTCTGTACCTTCAGCAGAAATATAACGACCATAAGTAGCATTTTCAAGAGTCAATGCATAATTGCCACTAGATAATTTTCTGGCCTTAACTGTTTTGAATTCATTGATAACATCTTCAACATAAGTTTGAACTGCTTCTAAATCAGCATTTGTAAACTTATTCATTGCTACTTCAATATTATCATCTGCTTTATCAATATCGTCTTGATCTTTACTTGCTAATGTTTTACGATCTTCAACGGCTTTTTGTAAAGTTTTAACCTTATCAGCAACATCATCATAAGCTTTTTTAGCTTCATTAGAATCGTCCAACAAGTCTTTAGCTTCTTTCATTTCGTCAACGATTGCCTGTAATCCATCCATGTATTCAACCACTTCATCAGCGTCTTTTACAGAGTTATACTTAGCTGCAGTAATTGTATCGATATCATTTGATTTAACATTTTTAATGAAAGTTTCAACATTTTTTACACGTTTGTAGCTAATAGCATCTTCTTTAGAAACTAAATCAAGTACAGTCTGATTACCATATACTTTTGCTTGTTCTAATTGTTTAATATAAGTCTTTAATGTAGAACCTTCATGTACTTCGTCATAATCTTTCATGAAACCTTTGAAGTTATCCCAATTCTTATATCCTGCTTTAGCCTTCTCACCAACGCCATTATTAACATAATCAACATAAGTAGTCAGTTCATCATAAAGGGCTTTTGCATCACTATAGTTTTCTGTTACTTTAGCTAATGAACTATACTTACCAGCGTAATTATCGGCTAAATCTTCTAATGCTTTTTTAGCACCTAATACTAAATCTTCAAACGTTTTCCATTCACCATCAATTTTTCTAACTAAATGTTTAGCAACGGCTACCAAGTCTTCATCAGCTTTATTACAAGATACTACTTGTGATAATGCATCTACTACAGTAATCTCAGAACCTTTAATTTTCGCATTAAGAACAGCATCCATGGATTTATCTTCCTTAATAGCGTCTTTTTCAAGAACAGATGCCAATTTAGGATAGTCTGTAGCGTTGAATGTAGTAGTAGACGTAATTTCTTTGACACTAGTAGTATTGGAAGTAAAGTCACTATCTAATGCTTCTAAAACTGCAATACCAGCACTTTCATAAGAAGAATCACAAAATGCTGGAGCATTTGTTACATTAGCAGTGGCAGCAGCGAACACTGGAGCAACATTGCTCAAAACCATAGCCAAAGACATACCAACGGTAGCAGCAGTCTTAACGGCCTTACTTGAATATTTATTCATAAAATAAATCTCCTCTCTCTTTCTCTTTCCCTATTGGAATTAACTTATTTTAGGACACTTTTATGTCTATTGTTTGTGCATGCTTTCCATAAAATAAAAAATTTGCTTTATATTAAGGACATTATAAATATTCAATTCTTTTATTCAGGCATATACCCAATTACATTTCTGTTAACTAGGCACTAAAGTTATAAAAAAGATTCTTTCTCTTGATAATAAAAGGCTAAATTAATAACCATATATTTCAATAAAATTAAAAAGTATCATCTTTGCATGATTAGGGAATTACATTGAGTCAATAATTGTAATGTGATAAAATTAGTATTAGAAATGGAGGTTGATCATGAGCGATTTACAAAGATACATTTCGAATATTTGTCAGCATTTCATTTTTATCTTATTAATTGGTTTAATGCTATTTATACCTGCTTCACACTATCTAATACTTGCAGCAGGTAATTACTATAATGCTATACAAAACTGTATATACGTAATTAGCTTACTCTTATTCATAACGATGATATTTGGAGTAGTATTAGGCGGCTTAAGATTCAATGCAAAATTTATACCTGTACTAATTTGTCTAATGACTGTACTAGCTATTCTCTCAACGATAAGATCCATAAATTCGAACACCTCAATCTGGGGTACAAATGGCCGTTTTGAAGGCTTATTCATGTTGCTGTCTTATTACACGATATTTTTAAGCTCAGCCATTTTAAATGATGATAAGCTGCGCTTGAATCTAATAAGAATTTTCTTGTTTATTGGTGTGGTTCATTCATTATATGGGCTCTGTCAACGATTTGATCTATTTGAAAACATAGTCATTGACCGTTACGCTAGTTATCATGCTATAAGTGGTGTGGCTGGTAATCCTAATTTTATGGGAACATATACAGTTTTACTATGTGGCTTAGCCAGTGCCTTCTTCTATTTTTCCAAAACAATTAAAGAAAGAATTATTTATTTAATATGTTTAATTTTATTTTTACTAACAATGATATTAACTGATGCTATGAGTGCATTGTTTGGAACCTGCATAATGATTATTGTTTTCTTTGTATATTTATTTCTGACCAGAAAACAATATTCAAATTATAGTGAACCATTTAGCTCATTTAAACTTCTGTTAGTAGCTATGGTTATTGGAATTTTTGGTTTATTCTCTTTACTTTTACTTACAGATAACAATTACATTGAACAAATTATAGTGATGTTTGAAGATTTAAAAAATTTACTAACAGGCGGTGAAATCACAGTAGAATCTGGTGCAAGAAGGTTTTTGGTTTGGAAAGAGTCATTGACTTTAGTACCCACATACTGGCTATCCGGAAGCGGCCCCGATACATTTGGTGAAGCCTATCATGCTGTATTTCCTGTACGAGATGAATTTTTTAACAAGGCTCATAATGAGTATATTCAAATACTTATCACTCAGGGCATACCAGTTTTGCTATGCTATTTAACACTCTATTTTTACACTATTAAGAAAAGTATTAATGAGTTTAAAAGGATGTATCTGAAAAAAGATTTAAAATTCGATTATTTATATATTGGTTTATTTATTGCTGTTATAGGTTATCTATTTCAGGCAATATTTAATATAAGCGTAATCGACGTTGCACCATTTTTTTGGATGATATTAGGATTACTGTCAGGCTGGGCATGGAATAAATCCAGCAGATTTGTTTAAAACATGGGGACGCTGTTCCCATTTATTTTTAGAGGGAGGGATGATCATGTACAGAAAATATTTAAAACGATGGTTCGATTTTATATTTGCTTTAATAGCATTGATTATTTTAAGCCCTCTATTTTTATGCATTTTCATTGTTATTAAATCTAATTCTGCTGGTCCTGCTGTATTTAAGCAAGCTAGAATTGGCAGAAATGGTCAAGTCTTTCAGATGTATAAGTTTCGAACAATGGCTTTAAATGCTCCAACAAATTGCCCAACACATTTATTTGAAAAACCAGAAGCCTTTATCACAAAACCCGGTAAGTTCATGCGTGGTACTAGCTTAGATGAACTGCCGCAGCTAATAAACATTTTAAAAGGTGATATGAGTATAGTAGGGCCAAGACCCAGTCTAGTGAATCAAGCCGATTTAATTCTGCTGAGAAATAACAATGGATCTTCCGCCGTTCGGCCAGGTTTAACCGGACTAGCACAAATCAATGGACGTGATGAACTGCCAATTGATCAAAAAGCTAATTATGATGGTATCTATGCAGAACATATAACATTCTTAAAGGATCTTAAAATCATAATCAATACCATTTTCATTGTATTAACACATAGCGGAATTAAAGAGGGGAAGCAGTAATATGATAGCTATAACTGGTATAACGGGTCATAGTGGCCGTTATTTTTATCAAGAACTCATAAAACATAAATATAAAGAAAAAATATGTTTTTTAGTTAGAGAAAGTTCAGATACTACCTTTATCGCGAATCAATCTAATTTCCATATTATTAAAGTTGATTTAAATCAAGATGATTCTTTAACAATGGCTTTATCAAATATAGATACGATTATCCATATAGCAGGAATTCAATATTCGCTTAATATTGTAAAAGCAGCTATAATTAATAAATGTAAAAGATTGATTGTTGTACATACAACTGGGAGTTATTCAAAATATAAAGAAGCTGCGTCTGAATATATAAAAATTGATCAGGAACTTGCCCGTTACCAAACCCAAATAAAAATTACTGTTTTAAGACCTACAATGATTTATGGTGATCTATGTGATCATAACATGAGTAAATTTATTAAAATGATCGATCAACTCAAATTGTATCCTAATATTGCCGGTGGTCATTGCCTAATTCAACCTGTTCATGCTGCGGATTTAGGTCTTGCTTATTACCAAGTATTAACTAATTCCAATACTGAAGGAAAAGAATATATTCTCTCAGGTGAAAAGCCTATCGAATTAATTAAATGCTTAAAAATAATAAAAACTCAGCTTAATAGTCATAACTTATTTATTCATGTACCTTTATGGTTAGCTATTTTCAGTGCAAATTGTTTAAAGTTTATCTCGCTTGGAAAAATTGATATTATCGAAAAAGTACAACGAATGGGAGAAGACCGCTCCTATGATCATCAGGCAGCAACTCATGATTTCGGCTTTCAGCCTAGATGCTTTGAGCAAGGCATATATAATGAAATAATTCAGTATAAGGAGATGAAGAAATGAAGCGTGTATTATTTATCGCCCATGTAGAGAGTCATATTTTACATTTTCATTTACCCTTTTTAAAAATTTTTCAGGATAATGGATATGAAACACATGTAGCTACTAATGGCAAAGAAATTATTCCCTATTGCAATATTCAACATAATATATGTTTTGAACGTTCACCATTAAATATAAATAATATTAAAGCTTTTCATGAATTAAGAAAACTATTAAATGAAACTGAATTTGACATCATACATTGTCATACGCCGGTTGGCGGAGTTTTAGGCAGATTAGCATGGGCTCATTCAAAAAATAAGGAGATTGCTAAAATTTTTTATACAGCTCATGGTTTTCATTTTTATAATAAGGCTTCTAGTCTCAGCTGGCTGCTTTATTATCCAATTGAAAAATATCTGGCAAAATATACCGATGTGTTACTAACAATCAATGAAGAAGATTACACAAATGCACAGCAGTTTCATTTGCATAATAATGGCAAAGTTTATAAAATTAATGGTGTAGGAATTGATATCAATGCTATTGATAAAATAGTAGTTAATCCTATGTCAGTGCGTGCTGCGTTAAAGCTTTCTTTGAATGATGTTGTATTGATAACAGTAGGTGAATTAAATAAAAACAAAAATCAGGAAATGATTCTTAAAGCAATGCACAAGAGTAACAATCCAAACCTAAAGCTATTGATATGTGGGAAAGGTAAGTATGAAACTAAATTACAGCGATTAATTCATGACTTAAAACTTCAAAATCAAGTTTTTATGCTTGGTTATCGTACTGATATTATTGAATTATTAAAAACTGCTGATGTATTTATTTTCCCTTCTCATCGAGAAGGTCTATCAGTGGCGGCTATGCAAGCCATAGCATGTAATAAAATATGCTTCCTATCTGAAATAAGAGGAAATATTGACTTAAAAGAATATGGTTCTAATATCTATTACTTTGATGAAAATAAGCCTGAAGAATTGGCACAATTATTGAATCAAATCCAAAATATTAAAATCAAGCCAAGAACTGATAAAATCATGGAATTAGATATTCATAATATAATATCTGAAATGAAAAATATATATGGCTTAAAATAGCGATTGGAGGTGGCTGGATGAAATTTTCTTTAATAATAACAGTATATAATATTGATAATTATTTAGAAGATTGCTTAAATTCAGTATGTGAACAAGATCTTCCAGTCAATGAATATGAGGTGATCTGTATTGATGACGGATCGTTAGATGATTCAACAAACATCATTAAGAAATATCAAAGCCAATATTCGAATATAATATTAATCAGCCAAAAAAATAAAGGTGTAAGTGCTGCAAGAAATCAAGGTATTGCTGCCGCAAGTGGTGAATTTATATGGTTCATTGACGGTGATGATATGATTGCTCCAAATTGTCTAAAAGAATTATATGAAACGCTATGTAAAGATGATTTAAAAATATTAAGTTTTCAGTATATAACTGTTTCTGAACAATTTTCTTATAATCATGATATGCTGCCCTGCTCAAATCAGAGTGGATATGTTAAAACAGCAAATACATATGTTTCATCTGTATGGCAAAAAATATTTAGGAGAAATTTTATAAATAAAACTTTTAATGAACATTTGCTATATGGTGAGGATGATGAGTTCATATTTTCACTTGTTTTAAAAGAATGGCCGATAAGAGAGTATCAAAAAATAATATATTTCTATCGACAAAGAAGGCAATCAATCACACATATACATAGTAATAGTATAAATCAAAACAAGCTTGAGAATACTTTATGGCGTATCAGGCATTATTTAGATAATAAAGGAATCTTAATTCAAAATGCTAGTCACAAACAACTGGAATTAATTAATTATTATGAATATAACTTATATGCCGTTATGTTAATTAATTTAGGTAAGCTAAAACCATTTTGTAAGCAGCAGCAAACATATTTCCGTATTTTAAAAAATTTAGGTGTCTATCCATATCCGATACAATGGAAACGGATGCGCATGAATGACAACCCAATGCTATTTAAAATTAAATTAAGAAAATTCTTCACTGAATTAATTCGTTTATGGCTGCCTATTAGAGCTTATTTTTTCATATTTAATTGCTTTTATTATTTATATTTGAGTCCGAGTGATTCGATTGGAGATTAAAAATGAATCTTAATAAATCAGCAAAATATAGAGAACTAATAATTTTGAGTATTGATCTTACAATTGTAACTTTATCCTTTTTGATTACCACTTGGGGAAGATTTGATTTCAGTCTTCATCAGTTATTGGTTTATGGTTTTCAAATGAATCTGTATAAAGGGATAGGTGTATTAATCGTATATCTAATTTGTTTTTGGAAATTTAAAATATATAAAAGTGTATGGAAATACATGGGTATTGAGGAAACCAAAAGTATTGCTTTTGCAGTTGGCAGTGCTACCGCTATCTTGTTGCTTTATACATTCATATTCAATTTTAAGACAATGCTGATTAATATAATTTTAGTTTCAGGAATGCTCACCATTCTAGCTATGTTCAGTTTGAGAGCCGGTTATAAATTATTCAAAAGATCGGCACTTGAGAATGATAAGAAAACTAGAGTCTTAATAATTGGTGCGGGAGATGCTGGTTATATTTTGCTGAAAGAGCTTGAACAGTACGAAAATGATAAAATTGACATTGTGGGTTTTGTTGATGATTATAAAAATGGTGTGATTATTTCAGGTAAAAAAGTTCTAGGTACAATCAATGATATAGCTGAAATAGTAAAACAATATCAGATACAGCTGTTCTACTTTGCTATGCCAAATGCTTCCAAAGAATTGAAAATGCGTGTATTTGAAATCATAGAACCTTTAAATATTAAGATTAAGATGGTTAATATGAGTACAACTACATTAAAAGAAAGTGAACTAGCTAACAGGCATCTTCCAATACAGGATATATCCATTGAAGATTTGTTAGGCCGTGGTGAAATTCAGTTGGAACAGGATGAGATTACTTCTTATGTTACAGGACAGATAATCATGGTTACTGGAGCTGGAGGCTCTATCGGATCAGAATTATGCCGGCAGATCGTAAAATATCAGCCAAAGATGCTATTGCTTGTGGATATAAATGAAAATGGTTTATATATGTTGGAACAAGAGTTTAATCATTTAAAGATTTCAAATGAATTATCTTCAGAAATTGTAATTCGATCATTAATAGCATCGATTCGAGATCTAAATGCTATTAGTGAGATAATATGTACCTATCAGCCATCTACCGTTTTCCATGCAGCAGCACATAAGCATGTACCCTTAATGGAAAATAGTCCTAAGGAAGCAATAAAGAATAATGTATTCGGTACGAATCATGTACTTACTGCTTGTATTAAATATGAAGTAGAACGGTTTATCTTAATATCCACTGATAAAGCAGTCAACCCAACTAATGTTATGGGTGCAACAAAACGTATGACAGAGTTAATGCTTGAAGCAAACAGAAATAATGGTGTTACAAAATTAGCTGCTGTGCGTTTTGGCAATGTTTTAGGTTCTAGTGGATCTGTAATTCCTATCTTTCAAGAGCAGATTAAACATGGCGGACCGGTAACAATAACAGATAAAAACATTTGCCGATACTTTATGACTATCCCTGAGGCAGCACAGCTGGTGTTACAGGCTGGTTACTATGCAAACAAGGGAGAAACCTTCATATTAGACATGGGGCAGCCAGAACGCATTCTTGAGCTTGCTGAGCGCATGATCAGACTCGCTGGCTATGAACCCTATAAAGATATTGATATAGTTGAAATTGGCCTTAGAGCTGGCGAAAAGATGTTTGAAGAGTTACATTCTGATACTGAAGAAGTTAGTAAAACAAAAAATAATTTAATTTTTGTTAACAAACCGATCAATATAAGTACAGATGAAATCAATGTTAAGTTGGATATTTTACGAAATCATTTGAATGATGATAATGATGAATTAAAAAAATTATTGTTCAAATTAATTTGTATTGAAGATAAGGTAACATTATGAGAACAATTAATTCTATATTGAATTCTGGCTTTGCGGTTGTATCGCAATTCATTATCTTAATATTTGCTTTCATTACAAGAACAGTATTTATTAGAATATTGGGTTCTGAATATTTAGGCTTTGATGCTTTATTTACAAACATCTTAAGTATTTTATCAATTGTAGATTTAGGATTGGGGACGGCTTTAAACTTCTCGCTATATTCGCCAATAAGGAATAATGAACGCCAAAAAGTGGCAGCTATTGTTCAGTATTTTAAGAAAATATTTTGCCGGCTTGGAGTTCTTCTATTTATTCTTGCATTTTGTATTACACCTTTTATCGGTTTGTTTGTCAAAGGCAGTGTTAATAGTATACCTTACATGCAGAAAGTATTCGTATTTTATGCTTTCCTTACATTTTCCAGCTATTTTTTCACCGATGTTCGAACTATTTACTATGCACACCAGCAAAATTATAAAGTCTTAATGTTTGACTTTTTAGCTAAAATTTTTACAAAGACGCTGCAAGTAATCATTCTTTTAATCCATCCTAGTTATCTTTGGTACTTAGGGATTGAGATTATAATTACGTTATTCTTTAATTTTAGATTAATGAAAAAAGCACATAAAGAGTATTCTGAATTTTATACATATCCTTCGGAATTAAAAGAGGACGAGCGGCAGACTATTTTTAATGACATAAAATTTCTAAGTTTATCAAAAATTGCTAATGTTGGTATCAACGGAACTGACAGCATTATCATTTCTAAATTTGTAGGCACTGCGGCACTGGGCGTTTATAGTAATTACTTTTTAATTTTATCATCAGCTTCAAACTTGCTCTGGAGTTTACTGAATGGTGTTGTTGCTTCACTGGGAGATTTATTTGCTGAAAATGATAGTACAAAGATCCATCAGATTTTCAACCTTTATAATTTTATTTCAGTTCAGGTCAGTACATTTTATGCGGTGGCGACAATCAGCTTGATTCAACCCTTTATTCATATGTGGATTGGCAAAAACTATGTGATGAGTTTTACTGTTGTATTGGTAGTAATTTTTAATAATTATTATGGATTAGTAACAGCACCGCTATCGAATGTTATCGTGACTAAAGGCTTGTTTAAACAAGAGTTGCCGATTCGTTTATTGCAGGTTGTGATTAATTTAGTTGTTTCAGTTGTATTAGCTGTCAATTATGGCTTGCTTGGTGTTTTTGTCGGAACCGCAGTTAGTAATATAATTTCATATTTTTTAATTGTGTATATGGTTGTTAAATCAGGTTTAAATTTAAAATTAACTGATTACATTTTCAAAGAGGTAAAATACATTATTATTTCATTCTTACAGATTGCTGCAATCTGTCTATTAAATCAGATGTTAGCATTCCAATATGGTATCATATCGTTTATTTTGAATATGTGTATGGTTATTGTTTCATTTTTACTTTTAGAATTACTATTTTATAGAAAAAATACTCAAATGTTAGTTCTTGTCAATATTATAAAGTCGCAAATTGGCAGATATAAAGGGGCTAAATAATGAAAAAATTATGTTTTATAGTATATAACTTCAATCATTCAGGTGGAATGGAAAAGGTAAATTCTATTTTAGTTAATGAATTAGCTACACATCAAGAATATGATATTACATTACTTTCTTTATTTGGTGATATAGGAAATGAATTTTTTAAACTATCTGATAAATCAAATATTAACATTAAATATTTATTTAATAAATCAATCAATGTCAGAATGCATGCTAAATATATAATTGATACTATTGAAAAAGAAATTTTATCTAATCATTATCAGGTTGTAATTAGTGGCGATTTAAGAACGTACTTAGCTAAAATAAAAAAGAAAAATCAAGATAAATTCAAATTAATATTATGGGAGCATTTTAATTGCACACAACCTTTTTCCTTATTATCAGATCTAGGCCGTAGATATTATTTGAAATATGTTGACAGCTTAGTGGTCTTAACAAAACGTGATCAGTCAAATTATGTCCGAAAGTTTGGTTGTAAAAGTAAGATAATACAGATATATAATCCTTTATTAATTACAAACGATGTTTATTCTGATATACAGCAAAAGAGAATACTGACGATCGGACGTATTGAGTATCAAAAAGGTTATGATAAACTGATTAATATTGCTAAAGTGATCGCTGGCGAATGTAAAGATTGGTCATGGGATATATATGGAGATGGTCTTGAAATAGAAAAACTTAAAGAAAGGATTGCCAAGGAAGGGTTAAATAATTTCATTCATTTAAAAGGAAAATCTAAAGCAATCGATGAAATCTATTCTAATTATTCTATATTCGCATTAACTTCACGATACGAAGGAATGCCGCTTGTTTTACTAGAAGCATATGCCCATCATCTTCCTTTGATAAGTTTTGATTGCGATTGCGGTCCATCAGAAATTATCAGAGATTGTGAAAATGGGTTTTTGATACCTTGTTATGATGAATGTGGTTATGCTATTAAATTATTAGAACTAATTAAAGATGAAAAATTAAGAACAGATTTTAGTAATAATTGCAATTTATCCGTAAGAGAGTTTGATCTTGATTATATCCTGAATCAGTGGATGGAATTAATTAATGCTTGAATTATAGACACAGCAATTTCTGCGTGTGTCTTTTTTTCTTTTCAGTAAAAATATGCCATTAGCCTGTATTTTTCATTAAGTGCATGTGCCTTTTATCTTTTGGCTAGTTAATCATTAGGATGATAAATAGGGGGGTTCTTTCTCTTTATTGAAAGCATGCACAAACAATAGACATAAAAGTGTCCTAAAATAAGTTAATTCCAATAGGGAAAGAGAAAGAGAGAGGAGATTTATTTTATGAATAAATATTCAAGTAAGGCCGTTAAGACTGCTGCTACCGTTGGTATGTCTTTGGCTATGGTTTTGAGTGCTGCTGCTCCAGTAATGGCTGCACCTACAGTGCCTGCTTCAGTGTGCACTGATTCAGATGATGAAAATTGCAAAGACATTTTCTATGACTTATCTAAAGCTATTGAAAAAATTGGTTTAGATGAATTAACAATGGATAGTGAAGATACTATTGGCGGAGAAGATAACGTTAATATCGTTGCTGCTATTGTTACTTACAAAGAAGGATTACTCAAAAACACTTCAGGTTCTGATTATTCAGCAGTAAGAAAATGGACGGATGTTATCGATAAACTGATTGATGCTAGTGGAAAAACTGCTGGTGCAGATAATACTGGTATGTTTGATGGAGCAAAATATTTAGCTGGCAATAAACAAGAAAATGATGATAAAGGTTTGGTAAACTATTATAGCAAAATGTTAGCTGATGCAACAGATACTGGTTGGAAAGATTTAACTACTGGTTCTGCTGCTACAAAACAAAAAGCTGCAGTTAAAGCATTTGAAAAAATGGAAAAATGGGTCGAAGATGGCTATGCTGAGCGTTTGAATGATGATTTAGCTGATCGTTTCGATGAAGTTTATAATGATTTAGAGGAAAAAACTTCTGAATATAGAACTTCTGATGAAGATGTTACAAACTTATTTGTTGCTGCTTGGTCAACAGTTTTGGAACAAGATTTAAACGGTAATAAAACTTTGGATTTTGGCAAAAATGAAACAAAATTTGAAGCGGAAACTGGTTTAAATGATGGAGATGCGACAATTAATCTATCTAGCAAAACTGAAATTAAAAACCGTATTCAGGCTATCAAAGATGCACCTAACTACTATCGTGTAAAAAATGAAGATGCTGTGCAAGACATTATCGATCAATACAACGATTTATTAGGTACTATTACTGATCTTAAGGATCTATTAAAAGATGATTCTTATAAAGCTTATTTAACTACTAAAACAGATGACGCTGATGTAACTGTTAAGTCTGTATTATCAGGATTCAAATATACTAAGACTACAGAAAAGGATAAAGCAAAAGAACTAGCTAAAACTTTAGATGTTGAACAGTATGAAATCTTAAAAGCAATGGTTGAAGATGTATTAAACAATGCTTATAATTTTGAAACAAAGAAAGTAGGGAACTACTATGTTGATAAATCTGGATGGGTTGATGGCTTTACAGGTTCTTCTACAGTAAATAGAGATTTAGGAAATTCTGCTTTCTTATTAAACTTAGTGGATACTAAAGAAGGAACCTTTGGTTTAGATGTTGTTATGAATCACTTAGCTGATTTCGTAGAAGCTTGGGATGCTGTGACAACAGACATTGCTAAATTAACTCCTGCTAACATCAAAGCAAGCAACAAAGCTGCTTTAGAAGCTGCTGAAGATGCTTATTGGGAAATGACTAATGATGCTAAGGGCAAATATGTTAACAATTTAACTTCTGATCAAGAGAAAGAATTAAGAAAAATCAATACTAAAATTGAAAACTTGCGTGAAGCATTTGACAACCTAGGCGTAACTAACGTTGCTGGATGGTATGACATGGGTAATGGTAACTGGGGTTACAACAATGAAGACGGTACTCCTGCTGCTTACAAATGGGTTG
>OIWP01002905.1_pt1 | contig 15689 bp, 13 predicted proteins | sample 1587661 | NCBI WGS metagenome assembly OIWP01 (sample SAMEA3888899, study PRJEB22519) | human gut metagenome | biome: human gut; feature: human-associated habitat; material: faeces | place: Denmark | collected 2010 | reverse complement strand
AAGATCAGCCACTGTGAAAACAAGAGCTGTCTGATAACCATTATGGTCTTTTGAAGCTTCAAGTATTCCCCATACATTGAAAATAGTTGCGGCTACGGTACAAGTCATCAAAAGAAGTGCGCCTATCCCAGGTATAAAAGCAAGCGGAACTCCTATCACCTATGATCTTTGCCAGAAACACCTTTTTGATACCGCTTGCGGCATTCGGATATTTTACCATTTTATTACCCCCTATATTTCGATTTCTTAATCAAGTTCGATATTCATTATCGGCTGTGAAACGTCTGCGCCGGCAGGTACCATTGGAAGAACGTTTATATCCTTGTTGATGATAACGTCCACAAGGCAAGGCTTACCGCATTTGAGTGCCTTTTCAAGCATCGGCTTTATCTCGGACTTCTTTGTTATCCTTACGCCCTCAACGCCAAATGCGTCGGCAAGCTTCATAAGGTCTGTTCCTCTTTCAATGTTAGTCTGAGAAAATCTCTTGCCGTAGAAAAGTCTTTGCCACTGTCTTACCATTCCGAGAACGTCGTTCTCGAAAACAAGCTCAACAAGCGGTATCTTATGCTTTGCAAGTGAAGAAAGCTCGTTGCAGTTCATGAAGAAGCTTCCGTCGCCTGCGATGTTTACGACTGTTCTGTCAGGGTTGCCCACCTTTGCGCCCATTCCTGCGCCAAAGCCGTAGCCCATTGTACCAAGTCCGCCGCTTGAAGCAAAGCTTCTTGGACACTTGAAGTTATAATACTGTGCAGCCCACATCTGATGCTGACCGACTTCCGTGACCATAATGGCATCTTTTGCCATCTCATAGATCTTTGCGATCATAAACGGACCACTTAACCCTTCCTTTGGAATGGTCATAGGATACATCTTCTGATAATCCGCAATATGGGAAAGCCACGCGGTATGTTTCTGCTGCTCAAGTTTTTCATTCAGCTTTCCGAGGACGATTGCCACATCCCCGATAATGCTGTGATTTACGATAATATTTTTATTGATTTCTACCGGATCAATATCAATCTGCAGAATCTTTGCCTGTTTTGCAAATTTCTTTGGATTTCCAAGTATACGGTCAGAAAAACGAACACCAATTGCGATCAGAAGATCACATTCACTGACACCGAGATTGGACGTCTTTGTTCCGTGCATTCCAAGCATTCCGGTATAGTTTTCTGATGTTCCATCATATGCACCTTTTCCCATCAGTGTGTCGCAGACCGGTGCATCTGTTTTTTCTACAAATGTCTTTAATACTTCACTGGCTCCGGAAAGGATTGCTCCTCCTCCGACAAATATGTACGGCTTCTTTGCCTTTTCAATCATCTGGATGGCTTTCTTTAAATCATCCTCATTGAATGCCGAACAATCCGGCTGCGGCATTTTTGGCTCTTTCTTTATATACTCTGTTTTGTTGGCAGTCACATCCTTGGTGATATCTACCAGAACCGGGCCCGGACGTCCTTTCCGCGCAATGGAAAAAGCTCTGCGAATCGTATCGGCAAGTTTTGTTACATCTTTTACAATAAAACTGTATTTTGTAATCGGTGTTGTGATGCCAGCAATATCAATTTCCTGAAAACTGTCTTTTCCGAGGAGTGATACCCCAACATTGCAAGTGATTGCCACGATCGGAATGGAATCCATATACGCAGTTGCGATACCGGTCACCAGATTGGTGGCTCCCGGTCCGCTTGTTGCCATACAGACTCCGACTTTTCCTGTACTTCTGGCATATCCGTCTGCTGCATGGGAAGCCCCCTGCTCATGCGATGTAAGTACATGCCGGATTTCCGGATGTTTGTATAATTCATCATAAACGTTCAGGATTGCACCGCCCGGATATCCGAAAACGGTATCTACACCCTGTTCTTTCAGGCATTCTATAATCACCTGTGATCCTGTCAACTGCATTTTCTAACCCTCTATCCTTTATTTCTCTTCTGGCACTTCCAAGACAGCTCCACGGTTTCCGGAAGTAACCAGTGCAGAATATCTCTTAAGATATCCGGTAGTAACCTTCGGCTCTCTCGGCTGCCATTTTGCACGTCGTGCGGCCATCTCTTCATCCGAAACATCTACGTTCAATGTCATCTCCGGGATATTGATCTTTATGATATCGCCCTCTTCTACCAGAGCAATCGGTCCCCCAACTGCTGCTTCCGGAGAAACATGTCCGATGGATGCGCCTCTGGATGCACCGGAAAAACGTCCGTCGGTAATCAGGGCAACGGAACTGCCAAGCCCCATACCGGCAATCGCAGAAGTCGGATTTAACATTTCTCTCATACCAGGTCCACCCTTCGGTCCCTCATAGCGGATGACAACGACATCACCCCCTACAATCTTGCCGCCCTTGATCGCTGCGATAGCATCTTCCTCACACTCAAAGACTCTTGCCGGTCCTTCATGAACCATCATCTCATCGACAACAGCAGAACGCTTAACCACCGAACCATCCGGTGCCAGATTTCCTTTCAGAACAGCCAGACCACCGGTCTTGGAATATGGATGATCAACCGGACGGATGACTTCCGGATTGCGGTTCACTGCGTTTGCAATGTTCTCTCCGATCGTCTTTCCGGTTACGGTCATACAATCGGTATGTAACAGACCGATATCTGCCAGTTCTTTCATCACTGCATATACACCGCCGGCTTCATTGAGATCCTCCATATAAGTAGGACCAGCCGGTGCCAGATGGCAGAGGTTTGGTGTCTTTTCGCTGATCGGGTTTGCAAAGCTGATATCAAAATCAAAACCGATCTCATGCGCGATCGCCGGCAGATGCAGCATGGAGTTTGTAGAACAGCCGAGCGCCATATCGACGGTCAGGGCGTTTAAGAACGCATCCTTTGTCATGATGTCGCGGGGCTTGATATCCTTGCGAACCAGCTCCATAATCTGCATACCGGCATGCTTTGCCAGCTGGATACGTGCAGAATATACTGCCGGAATTGTGCCGTTGCCCTTTAAGCCCATGCCCAGCGCCTCTGTCAGACAGTTCATGGAGTTTGCGGTGTACATACCGGAACAGGAACCGCAGGTCGGACATACTTTTTCTTCGTATTCCTGCAGCTCTTCCAGCGACATGGTGCCTGCTGCCACGGAGCCTACTGCTTCAAACATAGAAGATAAGCTTCTCTTTCTGCCGTGCAGATGTCCTGCCAGCATTGGACCGCCGGAAACAAAAATCGTCGGGATATTCAGTCTTGCCGCTGCCATCAAAAGACCGGGCACATTTTTATCACAGTTAGGGATACATACCAGACCATCGAACTGATGTGCCATCGCCATACACTCGGTGCTGTCGCAGATCAGGTCTCTGGTTACGAGGGAATATTTCATGCCGACATGTCCCATCGCGATACCATCGCAGACTGCGATTGCCGGGAATACAACCGGGGTGCCTCCAGCCATCGCGACGCCGAGCTTGACCGCTTCTGTAATTTTATCCAGGTTCATATGTCCGGGCACGATTTCGTTATAGGAGTTTACGATACCGATCAGCGGTCTGTTCTTTTCCTCCTCTGTCATTCCCAGTGCATTCATCAGACTTCTGTGCGGTGCCTGCTGGACGCCTTTTGTTACATTATCACTTCTCATTTGTTCGTTCCTCGCATTCTGTTATCAAAAATCAAATCCGCTCTGCAAGCAGATCGCCCATCTTGCTGCATCCAACTAATGTACACCCTACGGCCATAATATCTCCGGTGCGGTAGCCCTCTGCCAGAACCTTGCGAACCGCTTCTTCCACTGCTTCTGCCTCTTTATCCAGATCAAAGGTATAACGCAGCATCATGGCAGCGCTCAGCACAGTTGCAATGGGATTTGCGAGATCTTTGCCCGCGATATCCGGCGCACTGCCGTGACTGGGTTCATATAAGCCGAACTTTGTATCGTTTAAGCTTGCGGAAGACAGCATACCGATCGAGCCGGTCACCATGCTCGCTTCATCCGAAAGAATATCGCCAAACATATTTTCGGTCAGGATCACATCGAACTGCGCCGGATCTTTGACCAGCTGCATCGCACAGTTGTCCACAAGCATATGAGACAACTCCACGTCAGGATAATCCTTTGCCACCTCTTCCACCACGCTTCTCCACAGTCTCGAGGAATCCAGCACGTTTGCCTTGTCCACGCTCGTCACTTTGCCTTTTCTCTTGCGCGCTACATCAAACGCCTTGATCGCGATTCGGCGGATTTCCTCTTCGGTGTAGGTCAGGGTATCGACTGCCTTGCGCACGCCGTTTTCTGTCGTCGTATGGCGCTCGCCAAAATACAGACCGCCGGTCAGCTCTCTCATAATCAGCATGTCAAAGCCTGCCTTGCTAATTTCTTCTTTTAACGGGCACGCGCCTGCAAGCTGCGGATACAAATAAGCCGGTCTTAAATTTGCAAATAAGTTGAGTGCTTTGCGGATCTTCAACAGACCTGCTTCCGGACGCTTTTCCGGAGGGAGCTTGTACCAAGGGGAGGTGTTGGTATCTCCGCCGATCGAACCCATCAGAACCGCATCTGCCGCCTTCGCTGTCGCAATCGCCTCATCTGTCAGCGGTACGCCGTGCACATCAATCGATGCACCGCCCATCAAAATCTCCTTGCGTTCTATTTCATGGCCGAATTTCTTCGCCACCTGATCCAGTACTTTATTCGCCTGTGCTACAATTTCCGGTCCGATTCCATCGCCCGGAATGCATGCAATCTGTAATTTCATCGAGCTGTTCCTCCAATACTGCGCCCAATTGTAATTGAGCTGTTCTTTTTAAGTTTAACGTAACACTGTATATTTTTCAATAAAAACAGGAAAAAAGCCATATCGGTTTGATATGGCTTTTATAACTTGAAGGAATGAATTTCGTGTTTTCCATTCTTTTCGGATATAGGTTTACTGCTTTCGTGCGGCGGTTTTCTCGCCAGGCGCTTTCTCATCATGATACAGCACCCATGAAATCACGAAGCTGACCACAAACGCCACCGCAATCACAAGGGTATATTGCAGCGTATCATCCGTCGTAATCAGATATCCGAACAGTCCGGTTACGCCATAAGCTGTCGCTCCAATTCCTGTCCATCCGGCAATCAGTGCACCGCAGGCCCCTCCGATCATTCCTGCCACAAACGGTTTCATGTAACGGATATTGACACCGAAAATCGCAGGCTCGGTGATGCCTAAAAATGCGGACAGCGAAGACGGCAGCGCAAGGGCCTTTACTTTGCTGTTTTTGGTTTTTAATGCCAGAGCAAGCGCCGCTGCACCCTGACCGACATTGGCTGCCGTCGCAATTGGCATCCACGTATTTAATCCGCTTTTTGAAATCAGTCCCGCTTCCAGCGCGCTATACATATGATGTACACCCGCTACAACCGTCGGCGCATAGACCGCGCCGCACAGTGCCGCACCGATTCCAAAGGGAAGCGTAATCAGCCACTGAGCGCCTTCCAGTACACCGTTTTCCACCCAGGAAAAAACAGGTCCGAAAATTGTCAGGGTCAAATACCCCGTTACAAGCACCGTCACAAGCGGTGTCACAAACAGGTCGATCATTTCCGGAACGATCTTGTGCAGTTTCTTTTCCAGCATGCTCATAAACCATACTGCGATCACAACCGGAATGACATGTCCCTGATAGCCGACAAGCTCGATCTGATATAACCCGAACCATGCATTCAATTTAGGAATACTTTCTGCATCTACAACACTCCATGCATTCATCAAATCCGGATGAATCATGATCATACCGATAACTGCACCAAGATACAGATTTCCGCCAAATACCTTTGCCGCGCTGATCGCGATCAGGATCGGCAGAAAAACAAATGCCGCATTCGAAAACAGGTGAAGGATCGTATATGTACCGGACTGCTCCATTGCAGGATAAACCTCACAAAGTCCTTCCAGAATCCCCACCAGCAGACCGCTCGCTACGATCGCCGGAATGATCGGAATAAATACATCTCCCAATGTCTTTACTGCACGCCTCCAAAGGCTCGTCTTTGTGCTTGCTGCCTGTCGGACTTCTTCCCTGGAAGATGCGCTGATGCCCGCGATCTGGATAAATTCGTCGTAAACCTTGTTGACCGCTCCTGTCCCGAAAATAATCTGCAGCTGTCCGGACGCGAAAAAGACTCCCTTCACACCGTCGATTGCTTCGATTGCTTCCTTGCTACACTTGTCATTGTCTCCGATGACCAGACGCAGTCGCGTCGCACAGTGCTCAGCGCTGATGATATTTTTCCTGCCTCCTATGTTGTCACAGATCTGCTGTGCTGTTTTCCTGTAATCCATGGTAACCCCCGCCCTCTGTTTTCACGACATTTTGTAAATTCACGTTTTCGCCAAAAAGAGTATACATCTTTTCAGGCAACTTATACAAGCAGCTCCGACAATCCTTTTTTTAGATTGCCGGAGCTGTCTCTACGTCTTTATGAAATTGAAATCACTCCTCTTCGTCTACAGATGTTGTTTCTGCAACTGTTTCTTCCAAAGTGCTTCGCGCAACATTCTCCCGGATTTTGATATCGCCGTTTTCTGCGGATACCCGGATGACAGCACTGCCGGGTGCCTGTTTTCTGTACTCTGCTGCGTCTCCGTTCTCATTTTCCATCATCTCATATCCCGAAAAATGAATTTCACCATATTCTGTGCGAAGATCATATCCATATGCATCCGCCTTCTGCATTTCGTATATGTTCGTATCCCCGTAACTGTTTTTTACATCCAGTGTGCCCTGCGTTCCTGCAAAAACAGTTACCGAACCATTCTCCGCTTCCAAAGATGCCTGTGCGCTTTCGATACAGCCAATGTTCAGCTCTCCATACAAACCGGTGATTTCTACCTTATTACCGGTCAGATTTCCGGTCTTGATGTCACCGTCTTCGTCGTAAATACTCAGGTCAATTCCGTTCCAGTCCTCCATTTTAATCTCACCATAGTTCGTCTTTACAGAAAGCTTCTCTGCAGAAAGATTCGCTGCAAAATCGATATCCCACGGTGCATCGACCGAAACCTCTTTCAGCCTGGCACCCTTCGGCACTGTGATTTTCACATAAGGATCATCCTGCCGCCGTTCTCCTTCTTCTCCCCAGAGCCGGAAATACCACCGATTTCCTTCCTGCGTTTCCCCGAAATCGCCTTCTTTCACTATGAGTGTTCCATTCTCCACCTGACACACCGGTTCTTCCCGATCGCCTGCCAGAAGATATTCAACACTATAAGAATCGCCTTCCTCCAAAGAAAACTCTCCGTATTTCAGATCCACCTCAATTTTTTCAAACGCTGCCAGCTGCTTCTGTCCGGCATAATCCTGTACCGTCTCCGGGCAGGCTGTTGTCTCTTTCAAATGAATTCCTTCGTTATCCAGATAAAACACCGGGCTTCCTCCCATCGCAATCCCAATGCCAATACAGATGCCGCCTGCTGCCAACAGACCTGTCGAGATCAGAAGCGTCTTTTTCAATGTTTTATTTTTCATCGCTGTCCGCCTCCTTTTTTTCCAGCAGGTGAAATCCGTTGCTGTCCGTTTCAGCAGCAGATGTGCCCATCATCTGTTCGCCGGGCACTGCCTCAGGTTCCGGCTCTGCGCTGCCGGCTTTTTTCTTTCCGCCAGCCTTGCTGCGGATCCATAAAATTCCTTTCCAGATCAGCCACACCAGTCCGATCAGCAATGCTGTGCCCAGGATTGCTGAGCCTGTCATCATAAAGCCGCTGCCCAGAATCGCAAAGCCGCTGCCAACCGCATGAAACATCGAAACAATTCCTGTCCCGATGAAAAACAGTCCGCCCAGAAGCAGTGCTGCCAGCACAAGGATCATTCCGATGCCGCAGGCTGCACTGCAGGCCAACAGACCGAGCACGCAGGCACCCAGTGCTACTGCAATGCCGACTGCAGCGGCAAGCAGTCCGAACCCTACCGGGACCACCACCGGCAGGGCACATAATCCGAGGAGGATCACCAGCACGATCTGCCAGGGCTTCCAGTTTGATTTTTGCTGTGTTACAGATTGTTTTGTTTTTGTTTCGTTCATTGCTATTCCTCGCTTTCTCTTTCTGAGTACAAGCATACCGACACAACAAAAAAAGCTCCCGCAAAAACTGTGGAAGCTTTTCCAAAACAATTCTTAAATTTTTCTAAATCGCAGTTTAGCGCGTCGTCCCTCTCTCCTCTGTACGAAAACCCATTTTAATTTCTTTTCCCGCAGGATTTCCATTCATCAGCTCCAGCAAAAGCCGCGCCGCCTCCTGTCCGCTGGTCTGGTAAAAAAAGTGCACGCTGGAAAGCTTCGGCGCAACGATCCGCCCGGAAACCGTGTCGCCCACGCCGGAAATCGCAACCTGCTGCGGAATCCGGATCTGATGCTCCTGCAGCCAGCCAAGCGCGCCGAGCGCTACAGAATCCGTTGCCCCAAATACTGCATCAATCTCCGGATGCCGCTCCCATAAGCGTCCCATTGCCTCATAGCCGTCCTCAACAGAAAAAGCACTTTCCTCATAAAAGCTGTTGTCCCAGTCTATTCCCTTTTCTTCCAGAACATCCAAAAATCCACGGAAACGTTCTTCCCCGGCTGCATGATCTCGCTTCGTCACACCAAGACACGCCGGATGCTTCGCATCCTTTAACATCATACGCGCAGATTCCTTTGCTGCAAGATAATCATCCTGATAGACGCAACTGTAGCCTTCCAGCTTCTGTCCCAGCACCACGACCGGAACCTGCAGCGCGCGCAGTGCACGCTTGTGCGCCGGTGTGAAAATCGTCCCGATCAGGATAATCCCGTCCACCTGATTTTCGGAAAAGAGCTTTAAATACTCCACTTCCTCGCGTTCCTGGTTTTCCGTGTTTGCCAAAAGCAGCCAGAAGCCCGCCTGCTTTAACTCCTTGCTGATCCCGGAGACCATCCCGCTGATGGATTCGGAATTGATCTTCGGGATGATCACACCGATCTGCTTCGTCTTTTTGGTACGCAGCATCTGTGCCTGCGCAGACGGTTTATAACCGGTCTCCTCGATCACCCTGCGGATCTGCTCCCGCTTTTCTGCACTGACATAGCCATCGTTAAAGTAACGGGAAACGGTGGCCCGGGAGACATTTGCCAACTTTGCAATTTCATTTATGTTCATTTCAAAAAATCCATCCTCAATCTCTGCAGCATTTTTCTTTTGTGAGATTGATCTCAGTATAGCATTCCGTCTGAAAATCTGCAAGCAGAATACAGCGCCTTATCCCAACACCTCCCGGTATACGCGCAGCACATTTTCTCCCATGACCTTATCACGCTGTCTGGCGGTAAGCCCTGCCTTTGCAAGCGCATCCTCCAGAACCGGCATTGCGTCTGCGCCCGGGAGCTCTGCATGGGTCCGAATTCCGTCAAAATCGCTGCCCAGTCCCAGGCAGTCCTCTCCGCCGACTTTTATGATATGTGCCGCATGGCGTGCCACGTCTGCAGCTGTGCCCGGATAGTCCTTTTGGGCATTTAAAAAGGACGGACAGAAGTTCAGTCCGGTCACACCGCCTTTTTCTGCCAGCAAACAGATCATGTCGTCCGTTAAATTGCGCACCGCCGGACAGATTGCGCGGGCGTCGGAATGGCTTGCGACAAAGGGACGCTTCGCATGGGACGCCACGTCATAAAAGCCTGCGTCCGACAGATGGGACACATCCACGATCATTCCGAGCCGCTCCATCTCTTCCAGAAATAAAAATCCGAACTCTGTCAGCCCATCCTTCGTGTTCGGAACCGTCCTATCCGGCTTGCCATCCCCGGAAATGGCAAAATTCGGAAAACCGATCTCGTTTGGAAAATTCCAGGTCAGCGTCAACATTCGGACACCTCTGTCATAAAATTCCCGCAGCTTTTCCAGGCTGCCCTGACACACCGCGCCCTCTTCGATTGTCAAAAGCGCGCTTATGCGCCCGTTTTTCTGATTTTCCAAAATGTCGTTATAGCATCTGACCTGACCAATCTGCTCCGGAAACAGTGCCATCTGCCGATCAAAGCAGTCCGCCAGTGTCAGCGCCTGCTGATATGGATCTTCACAATTTTCTGTACAGACGAACAGTGCAAAATTCTGAAGCAGGTAATCCCCCTGTTTCATCTTATCCAGACGAATATGCAGTCTGTTGTCCTGCAGTGTCCACCCTTTTTCTTTGTTTTCATAAAGTGCTGCGATCGTGTCGCAGTGCATATCAACAACTTTCATAAAATCCTCCATTCCGCAGGCGCTTTGTGCCGAAGGTGTCGCGAGGAAAACGTCCAGTTCGGCTCTGCGATCCCAGCTACTTTGTGATGCCTGCGTCACATATCGCTGTGTGACGAAAAAACCGGAACACACGTCCTGTGAGCCTATCACATGCGCATATTCCGTTTCTTTTATCTGTCTCTAAAATTCGTCTTATTTCTTCTTTGTATCTGCAGGTGCTTCTGCATCAGCCTTTTCCACCTGTACGATCGCGCTCTTCTGCATCGGAATACGGCAGTTTTTGTTGTTGCCGAACTCAACGATAACGGTATCATCTGTGATGTCGATGATGATTCCGTAGAAGCCGCTGGTGGTCAGGACACAATCTCCGATCTCCAGAGTAGAAAGCATTGCGCTGGTCTTCTTCTGCTCTTTCTTCTGCGGACGATACAGTACGAAGTAGAAAAATACACCAAAAACTACCACATACATTAAAATAAGCGGAATCATGCTGCCTGCGCTTGCTGACTCAGATGCTGTCAGTAAAATACTCATTTTCTATATTCCTCCTGGTTTATAAAGTAAAACCCTGCCCTGCAGGATTCTCCCTGCCCGGTCTCTTTACCGTAGCCTATTTTCCATCATACACAATTCTTTGCATGCCGTCAAGTTTTCGCTTCTTATATGCTGCAAATTCTCCCTTATCCAGCGCATCCCGGATTTCTGTCATCATCGTATTATAGAAATACAGGTTGTGCATGACGCACAGGCGCATGCCCAGCATCTCTTTTGCTTTTAACAGGTGACGGATATAGGCTCTGGAATACCGTCTGCAGACAGGGCATTGACACCCCGGCTCGATGGGCTGCATATCCAGCTCATACTGCGCGTTGAACAGATTGATCTTGCCGAAGTTTGTATATAGATGTCCATGACGTCCGTTTCTGGTGGGATATACGCAGTCAAAAAAGTCCACACCGCGTTCCACTGCCTCCAAAATATTTGCAGGTGTACCGACTCCCATCAGATAGGTCGGTTTGTCCACGGGCAAGTAGGGAACTGTCTCTTCCAGAATATGATACATTTCCTCATGGGTCTCACCGACTGCAAGACCGCCGACCGCATAACCGTCCAGATCCAGGTCTGTAATCCGTTTGGCATGCTCTATTCGGATATCCGAGTAAATTGCACCCTGGTTAATGCCGAACAAAAGCTGCTGCTTATTGATTGTATCGTCCAGACTGTTCAGGCGAGCCATCTCTTTTTTGCAGCGCTCCAGCCATCTTGTCGTCCGATCTACGGAAGGCTGCACGTAGCTTCTCTCCGCTTTTGCAGGCGCACACTCATCGAATGCCATTGCAATAGTAGATGCGAGGTTTGACTGAATCCGCATACTCTCTTCCGGTCCCATGAAGATCTTATGCCCGTCGATATGGCAGCGGAAGGTTACCCCCTCCTCTTTGATCTTCCGCAGACCAGCCAGTGAAAACACCTGAAATCCGCCGGAATCGGTCAAAATCGGCTTATTCCAGCTCATAAAGCGATGCAGTCCACCCATCGCCTTGATCTTTTCATCACCGGGACGCACATGCAGATGATAGGTGTTGGAAAGCTCCACCTGTGTGCCCAGTCCTTCCAGATCCTCCGTAGAAACCGCACCCTTGATCGCAGCAACGGTTCCGACATTCATAAAAACCGGTGTCTGGATCGTACCATGCACAGTTTCCATTACCGCACGTTTTGCACGTCCCTCCTGTTTCAATACCTTGTAGGTCATCTTTTCACTCATCTTAATCTCCATTCCAGATTTTCTTTAATTTATCATCCGCTTTTTGGAAAAAGCCTGCGATCGCCGTACTTTTTTCAAAGGGCGCAAACAGTTTTTGCCGAAGCAGCTCGATCGCTGTACATACCAGGTAGATCGCTGCTATCACCCCAATACAGGCAAAGGGCAGATACCAGTGTCCAAGCCAGGCAGCGCCGTCGATTTTCGTCCAGAGACTCTCCCGGATATAGTAGTGATCATGGATCAGGTAAACGCCAAAGGACGCACCTGCAATCCGATTGATCAGTCCTGCCCCTCTTCCCGGTGCAATCCTCAGATTCAAAAATGCAAGAAACAAAAAAATCGACGCAGCTGTCACCAGAATCGAGCTATAGACATAAAACACACTATACCCCCACATCAGATCGTCCAGAAAGCTGATCGCGCCAAACGGAGAGGACAGCAGTGCCTCGATCACAAACCGGCTGAGGGGAATCAGCAGGGAGGTTCCAACTGCAGGCAGGAACCATTTCAGGAATTTTCCATCCGGCTGATAATACAAACGGATATAGGCTCCGCACAGATAAATCGTCAAAAACCACGATATACTTACACCGCCGGCGGTATTAAGGGCCGAAGAAAAATAAAAAATGTTTGGCCACACAGACACCAAAGCCAGGGCCAGAGCACACGCACAGGCAAGCTGACGCTTCGTCAGTGCCAGGATCAGCTTATTCATCACCGGTGCCAGCACATACATGCCTACATACATGGAAACAAACCAGTAAAAATCCGATGAGATCGGTAAAATCGAATAGACCAGATATTCCAAGTCATGGGGTACATCTGTAAAAATCCAATAAATCGCCGTAATTCCCAAGGCATAAAACAGTACCTGAACCGCCATTTTTACAAGCTTCCAAAGGCTGAATCTCGATTCCGTCAGAAAGTAGCTGCTGATCAACAGATACAGATTGATACAGGTAAAGGAAACGCCAAACAACGTCCAAACCAGATAATAAGAAGCAGTCCCCATCTTCGCAGCTCCGATCAGATTTCCATGGTTCATCAGGTGTGCCGTCACAACAAATACCATGGCGAGAAGCCTGAGAAGCTCCAGATTTGCCTGTCTCGTTTTTTTCATAAATCAGATATACCCCGTTTCTCTAGAAAATCGTTTTCACCATGCATAGATAAAAATTAGTATAACAGATTCCCTTGTATCCGTCAAAAAAATGTTTTATACTATAGGGAAAATTTCCTTATCGAAAGGAGTGTGTTTCATGTCCGGTTCTGTTTTTGGCACCATTTTCCGCGTTTCCACATGGGGAGAATCCCATGGCAAGGCGATCGGCGCTGTCATAGATGGCTGTCCGGCAGGCCTTCCCTTATGTGAGGCTGATATCCAGCCTTATCTCGACAGGAGAAAGCCCGGCTCCGGCAAATATGTCACTCAACGAAAGGAGGCTGACGAGGTTCAGATCCTCTCCGGCATTTTCGACGGAAAAACAACGGGAACTCCGATTTCCCTGCTCGTCTATAATACCTCTCAGCGATCCTCCGATTATACGGAAATCGCCCAGAACTACCGCCCCGGACATGCAGACTACACCTTTGATGAAAAATACGGCTTTCGTGACTATCGCGGCGGCGGCCGTTCCTCCGGAAGAGAAACGACCGGACGTGTTGCCGCCGGTGCAATCGCCATAAAGATCTTAAACCGGCTCGGTATCGATGTCTGCGCCTATACCCGTTCGATCGGTCCTGTTTCCATTCATCCGGATACCTTTGACCGGGAAGCAATCACTCAGACCGCTACTGGTATGCCGGATAAAAAAGCTTCCGCCGACGCAGAAGCCTTTCTCGAAACCTGTATCAAAAATCAGGATTCCTCCGGCGGCGTGATCGAATGCTGTGTGACCGGTCTTCCTGCCGGGATCGGCGATCCGGTCTTTGACAAGCTTGATGCAAGGCTTGCTTCAGCGATCATGTCCATCGGTGCAGTCAAAGCTGTTGAAATCGGTGACGGCATCGAGGTTTCTTCCCGCAAAGGCTCCGAAAACAACGATGCCTTTTGCATAAAGGATGGACAGGTTTCCAAGAAAACCAACCACGCCGGCGGTATTTTGGGCGGCATCAGCGACGGTTCTCCCGTCCTTCTGCGCGCTCATATCAAGCCAACTCCATCCATCTTTCAGCCACAGCAAACCATTGGCCGTGATCATATTGAACGCACGCTGCAGATCAAGGGACGCCACGATCCCGTCATCGTTCCCCGCGCAGTCGTGGTTGTAGAAAGCATGACAGCCCTGACCATACTGGACCTGATGCTGTCCAATATGGGGGCACGAATGGATCATCTTGAAAAAATCTACACGAAATAAGCACTTTTGTTTTCTTTGGCAGAAGCTCTGCACCAGCTGCAACGCCAATGATTTTTCTTTCCTATCAACACGCGTTTCAAGGCGCACCCATAAAAATTCCCCACCGGCCTTTGCCGATGGGGAATTTTCTGATTCTATTCTTCTTCCAGTCTGTGGAAAATAACGCAGTTAGGCTGATCCACCTTGATCTCCGGCCCGTTCATAACGATCAATCCGGTATCCGGGTGCACTGTAAAAAACGTCATTGTATTCGATTCGTGATTTAAGGAAACCAGATGTCTATTATCCGGGAACAGCATCGCATCCTTCGGATATTCTCCACTGATAGGCAGACAGAACAGTTTCGTCAAAAGTCCGGTCTCCTGATCAATCTTGTACATTACGACGCTGTTATCTCCCGCATTGGAGCTGATCAGATACTGGAAATCCTCCGAAAGATTCAGCGCACTCGCTGCGGAATTACTCGCATGATAATCGTTGACTGTGGAGATCGTCTGTACCTTTTCAAAGAACGGATTGCCCTTTTTTTCTTCATAGGTATAAACATCTATGATATTTTTCAGTTCATGAACGATGTAAAGAATCCTTCCGTCCTTGCTGAATTTGATATGACGGGGTGCAGATTCCATTTCACTGCGGATAACATCTGCCAGTGTCAGCTTACCGGTCTGATGGTCGAGGCGGTATACCTTGACATGATCCATGCCAAGATCTGCTGCACACAGATAATGATTGTCTCTCGTCATCTTCACACAGCTGACGTGGGGACGGAAATTCCGCTCTGCAATACTGCCCAGTCCACGATGGAAAATCTCATCGGTAATCTCTCCGACGCTGCCATCCTCCTTTAAACGCAGCGCTGTGATCTTGCCGTCATGCCAGCCTGCCACGAACAGGAAACGATCTTCATAATCTGTGGAAAGATAGCAGCCGCGCATGCCATTAATGCCCGCCATGTTGATCGGTTTTAAATGTCCATCCTTTAAAATTTCATAGGATTCCACACCAAAGTCTGTAATGGAATACAGCCATTTACGGTTGTGCGAAATCGTCAGATAGGATGAGTTCGTAATCTCGACACGATCCTTTAATGTAAATCTTCCATTTTCTACATCTACATCATAAATCGTAATACCATGATTGTCTCCCATTGTATAGGTAGAGACATAGGCAACGTACTTTTTCTGATTTGTCATGTTCAAACCTCCTGCGGCAAAAATGTTCTGCTCATTTATTTTACCATACCTGTCCCGTTTTTGTTAATCCCTTTTTCACTTTTCGTTCCAGTTCCATCCTTGCATTCACAACGAACCCTCCAAAACCGTTTTTTGGCGCCTTGGGGTGGTCCCGCGCAGGG
>OIWP01002899.1_pt1 | contig 15721 bp, 13 predicted proteins | sample 1587661 | NCBI WGS metagenome assembly OIWP01 (sample SAMEA3888899, study PRJEB22519) | human gut metagenome | biome: human gut; feature: human-associated habitat; material: faeces | place: Denmark | collected 2010 | reverse complement strand
TCAGACATGCCTTCACCACTTTCTGCTGCAGTGTCGGTGCATTGACAAATCCAAGAATTCTCGTTGCAACGTTAGCTGCGGCGTTCAGTTTCTCACTGTCTGCCACTTCATCCGGAATTACAAGATAACCGATACGTTCTCCCGGAAGAGAAAGTGATTTACTGAAAGAATATCCTACAACTGTATTTGCATAATACTTTGTGAGATATGGAACTTCCACTCCGTCATAAGCAAGTTCTCTGTATGGTTCATCTGAGATCAGATAAATCTCTGTTCCAAATTCTTTCTGTTTCTTCTCAAGAATCACTGCCAGCTTCTGGATCGTCTCTTCGGAATAAACAACACCTGTCGGATTATTCGGCGTATTAACGATGACTGCCTTTGTCTTTGGCGACAGCTTTTTCTCAAACTCATCAAGCTTTGGCTGGAATGTCTCTGTATCCGGAGATATCTCCACGATCACACCGTCATAATTATCCGTATAGCTTCTGTATTCTCCAAAATAAGGAGCAAACACAATAACTTCATCACCTGGATTCAGCAGTGATTTCAAAATCACATTAAGACCTCCTGCTGCTCCGACTGTCATCGTAATATTGCGGGAAGCAAAGTTTGTTCCAAAGCGTTCATTTAAGGAATCAGCAACTGCCTGTCTCACATCCTCATAACCTGCATTGCTGTTCGTATAACCGTGAAGCACGATTGGATCCTCTTCGGAAAGGATCTCAATCATTGCTTTCTTTACCGCTTCCGGTGCCGGAACATTCGGATTTCCCAAACTGAAGTCAAATACATTCTCTGCTCCGTATTTTGCTGCAAGACGGTTGCCCTCTTCAAACATCGCACGGATTGCAGAACTGTTCGCTACCATGTTTTCCATTTTTTTTGAAATCATTGCTGTCCTCCTATTCTTGTCACAAACCCTTTCTCTTCCAAAAAAGCCGGACGATAAGATAATTTTGCCTTACGGAGTCCTTCTTCCCCGGCATCATCTTCTCTGTTCACATAAGTGTAATCCATACATTCATGTTCAACAAACTGCTGATTAATCATAGGGTATGCTCCCTGTACATCTGCAAATGCTTTCTCAATATGAACAACAAATGTATCCTTGCACAGTTCTTCCCCTACTGTAAAAGCAACAATTTTTTCGCCATTTCTCAACACTCCGCCTTTAAAGCCGAGTTCTTTGTATAAACGGAGGGAATTCAACGAAACGCACATCTCTGCATTCTTCTCTGGATCTTCATCACATCCATTCGAATTTCTCCACTTCAGAGCCATCTGAAAGCACGCTTCTACATTCTCATCACTGAGTGATTCGTAAGACCAGTCCGGATAAAGCTGCTTAAACTTGTTAATATGGTTTCGCTTTCCGTGAAGCTTCTTTCCTGCAAGTGTTGCAAGTTTCTCCGTCTCATAGATGTAATCTGCCTGATCTCTGTCATATTCAATCCGGAACTGTCCCGGATACCATTCTTCCATCTGTGCAAAATTTTCCGGTGTCACACAGTAAAGGCCGAATTCACAACCTTCATCCTCGCAGATCTTCATCAATTCTTCCAATGCAGCTTTGACGGCTTCCGGCTTTCCTACCGGGTAAGCATAAGTATGTCCTTCTCCTTCATCACGAAATACAAGTGCATCATGAAGGAGTGCATATTTCACTTTATACTGCCTGGACCAGAGATATACATTTGCAAATGTTCTCTCACAGCTTCTGCTTGGAGCCTGTGCAAAATAATAGTCAATCAGTTCTTTGTCTTCCAGTTCCGGTCGTTTGAATTCCGGTATCATCCTTGTACTACTCCTCCATCTTTGCAAGCTTCGCTGTCTGATCCGCTGCAATCAGGCTGTCGATTACTTCATCCAGGTCACCATTCAGAATGCTATCCAGTTTATGAAGTGTCAGCTTGATTCTATGATCTGTTACTCTTCCCTGTGGGAAATTATATGTTCTGATCTTTTCAGAACGGTCTCCTGTACCGATCTGGCTTCTTCTCTCTGCTGCCTCAGAAGCCTGTTTCTTCTCAAGCTCCAGGTCATACAGTTTGGAACGAAGCAGTCGGAACGCCTTCTCTTTATTCTGCAGCTGTGATTTCTCTGTCTGGCTGTAGATCACGATTCCGGTCGGGTAATGAGTCAGTCGTACAGCAGAGTCCGTTGTATTGACACACTGTCCACCGTTTCCTGATGCACGCATTACATCGATACGGATATCCTTCTCATCGATTACAACATCAACTTCTTCTGCCTCAGGCATTACGGCTACAGTAATTGTTGAAGTATGAATTCTTCCGCCACTTTCTGTCTCCGGCACACGCTGTACACGATGTACTCCACTTTCGTACTTCATACGGGAATATGCTCCCTGTCCTGTGATCATGAATACACACTCTTTAAATCCGCCGATTCCATTCTCATTCAGAGAGATCATCTCTGTCTTCCATCTGCGGCTGTCTGCATAATGCACATACATACGATAAATTTCTGCCGCAAAAAGTGCAGCCTCATCTCCACCTGCACCGGCACGGATCTCAACGATAACGTTCTTATCATCATTCGGATCCTTCGGAAGAAGAAGAATCTTAAGTTCCTGCTCCAATTCTTCAATTCTGGCTTTAGATTCATTCAACTCTTCTTTTGCAAGCTCACGCATCTCTTCATCTGATTCTTCTTCCAGGATCATCAGACTCTCTTCTACATTCTGCTTACATTTCTTATATTCCTGATAAGCTTCAACGATTGGTGCAAGATCACTCTGCTCTTTCATCAGCTTACGGAAACGTTCCGGATCATTCGCCACATCCGGCTCCTGAAGTTCACCCATTACTTCCTGGTAACGAATTACCAAATCCTCTAATCTGTCAAACATAGTTCTATATCCTCTTCTATTTTTTATCTTCTTTATCTTTTTAATAGTACACGCCACAGACGATGCGGTCAAGTCCTGCCAGGTCCTTTTTTACGAACACCTTGTCATATCCTGCTTTTTTCATAAGATCAGAAACTTCTTTGCCCTGGTCATATCCAATCTCGAAAGCAAGTATTCCTCCTGTTTTCAGGAATTGTTTTGCATCAGTAACAATCTTCCGGTAGAAATACAATCCGTCTTCTTTCCCATCCAATGCACTGAATGGATCGTGAAGTTTCACTTCGTCTTGAAGCTTCTCAATTTCTGCTGTTCTGATATAAGGTGGGTTTGATAAGATCATATCATAGGTTTCACTGACATTTTCAAAAAGATCACTCAAAATCCAGTTCACTTTTCCATTCTCATCCTTTTTCGTGCTTCTCAAATGTTTTTCATTTTTCTGTGCTACCATAAGAGCCTGCTCCGAAAAGTCAACACCTGTTCCTTCTATAAATATACCCTTTTGTTCTGCATAATGCATTACGCTCAGAAGAATACATCCTGACCCGGTACACATATCCAACAATTGCAAACAACCTTTTGATCTGAATATCTCTTGTTTCATCATCTCCAGTGCCTCTTCCACAAGCACTTCTGTATCTTGTCTTGGAATCAGCACATGTTCATTCACCAGAAATTCAAGTCCCATAAATTCCTGACTTCCTGTAATATGCTGCAATGGAATATGATTTCTTCTTTTTTCAAGATATTCTTTATACTTTTTCCATGCTTCCGGATCCATGCTCTGATCCGGATCCATATAATAGCGAGCTTTCGTAATCCCTGTCACAAATTCCAACAGATACCACGCATCCAGATCTGCCTCTGTAATTCCTGCTTTCGCAAGAATTTCTTTTCCTTCTTTATATGCATTTTTCAAACTTATTGAATCGCTGCAATCTGTTTTATACCCTGTCCTCTTGTCTGATTCTGTTCTCATTGCTTCAGGTTCTCCTCCTGCCATGTCTTCCAGTCAAACACTGCTTCCACTGCTTTGATCCCAACCTCGATCATACTGTCATCCGGTTCCTTTGTTGTCAGATTCTGAACCCAGAGTCCCGGTTTACTAAGTACATTGATTACCGGATGATCACTGTTTCCTGCCAGACGGATCAATTCATAAGAGATTCCTGCAATCAACGGAAGCAGGGCGATCCGAAGAAGTACTCTCACAATCTGGGACTTTGCCGTAATAAAAAAGCAGACAATAATGCTTACGATCATGACAAAGAAAAGAAAGCTCGTTCCACATCTCTTATGTTGTTTGGAACTCTTCCGTACATTTTCTACATTTAATTCCAATCCATGTTCGATGCAATTAATACATTTATGCTCTGCCCCGTGATACATAAATGTTCTCTTAATATCCTTTGTTCTGGAAATCAGAACAATATAGATCAGGAAAATAGCAACGCGGATCACACCTTCTAAAACAGTCATTACAAGATGTGAAGAGGTATGCTTTTCTATAATACTACTCAGATAATACGGAAGAACCATAAAAATACCAACCGCAATCAAGACAGAAACCACAACTGTCAGATTCATGATCAGTTTTTCCTTCTTCTCCTGCTTTCTTGCCTCATCTTCTGTAAGAATTTCTTCTTCCTCGTCTTCAAAAAAACTTGCAGAATAAGTCAATGTCTTCATTCCCAGCACAAGAGAATCCACAAAATTAAAAATCCCCCGAATGAAAGGAATCTTTTGCGGTGCCTTCCATGGGAGAACTCCTTTGTATTCCTGAATATCAACTTCAATCTCTCCATCTGGTTTCCGGACGGCAACGGAATATGTTTCCCGATTCTTCATCATAATGCCTTCCAGCACTGCCTGGCCGCCTATATTCGATGATTTCATATATTTCTCCTAAACACAAAGAGGACTGAGATTTCCACCTCAGCCCTCATCACTTCGTATTTCTTATTTAATACCGTATTTCTTATTGAACTTATCAACACGGCCACGAGCCTGTGTTGCTTTCTGCTGACCTGTGTAGAATGGATGACACTTGGAGCAGATTTCTACGTGGATGTTCTCCTTTGTAGATCCTGTAACAAATGTGTTTCCACAGTTGCATGTTACAGTTGCCTGATAATAATTAGGATGGATACCTTCGCGCATGATTTTCACCTCTCTATTTTTAAATTACTTATTATTTTCTCTAAACAGCTTTCTAATTGTATCACACATTTTTTAATAATGCAACACCTTTTTAGATAAATTTCTGACGGATAATCTGCTGAACAAGTTCTTCGTTTGTTTTTGTACGGGAAAACATATTCAAAAGATTGTCCACTGCCTCTTCTGATTTCATGCCGTTCATTGCTTTTCTCATAATATAAACTGCATCCTGTTCTTCCTTTGTAAGAAGAAGATCTTCTCTTCTTGTTCCTGATTTTGGAATGTCAATTGCCGGGAACACTCTTTTCTCCTGAAGCTTTCTGTCAAGCATCAGTTCCATGTTACCTGTCCCCTTAAATTCTTCATAAACAACATCATCCATCTTGCTTCCTGTATCAACCAGTGCTGTTGCAAGAATCGTAAGGCTTCCACCTTCTCTCATATTTCTTGCTGCTCCGAAGAAACGCTTTGGACTGTAAAGTGCTGCCGGATCAAGGCCACCGGAAAGTGTTCTTCCTGATGGTGGAACGATCAGGTTATATGCTCTTGAAAGTCTTGTGATGCTGTCAAGAAGAATCATAACGTCTTTTCCATGCTCTACCAGACGTTTTGCTCTTGAGATAACCATTTCTGATACTCGTTTGTGATGCTCCGGAAGTTCATCAAATGTAGAATGAATCACCTCTACATTCGGACCTTCAATTGCCTCACGAATATCAGTTACCTCTTCCGGACGTTCATCGATCAACAGAATCAGAAGATGCATATTCGGTTCTGTCTTCTGTACAGATAATGCAACTTCTTTTAATAATGTAGTTTTTCCTGCTTTCGGTGGAGATACAATCATACCTCTCTGTCCCTTTCCAATAGGGGAAACAAGATCAACAATACGCATTGCTGTTGTACAGCCCGGATTCTCCAGACGGATTCTCTGATTCGGGAAAATCGGAGTCAGGTCTTCAAAGTTCTTTCTCTTCATTGCCTCTGCCGGGCGCAGTCCATTGATCGTAGACACATAAAGAAGTGCACTGAACTTTTCTCCCTGCGTCTTAACTCTTGTATTTCCTGTCAGGATATCGCCTGTTTTAAGTCCGAATCTGCGAATCTGGGAAGGAGCAACATAGACATCTCCATCTCCCGGAAGATAATTGTCAGAACGAATGAATCCATATCCATCCTGAAGTACCTCAAGGATTCCGTTTGCTGTAAAACCACTGTCCAGCTGTTCAATATCTGTCTCTTCTTTTTTCTCTTCTTTTACTTCTTCTCTCGCTTCTTCTGCTGCCTCTTTCTGCTCTTCCTGCTCATCCAGCTCAAGCATTGCATCGATCAGATCGCCTTTCTTTAATGTAGAAACACCTCTCATCTTTCTTGCTTTTGCAAGTTCTTTCAATGTTGCCAGCGGCAATGATTCATATTTTTCTCGTGTCATATTCTTTTCCTTTCTTTTCAGGTAAATTTGTTCTGTCAATCCACTTCACATGTGCCCTTTTCACATACTGGATTATTCATTCATACTTCGGGAATACAAGTCTGATTCGACTTTAATGGAAATTTGCTTTAAATATGGTGTTATTATACCGTATATTTTTCTAAAAAGAAAGAACTTTTTGAACTTTTCTCTGTTTTCCTGTACTTGCGTGTTTCCTTTTTCAGTGGTATCATTAATTCAATCAAATCAGAGAGGTATAAAATCATGACAAACAATGAAAAAGCTTTAAAAATGCATGAAGAATGGAATGGTAAAATAGAGACAACCGCAAAGGCGCATGTCAATTCAAGAGAAGATCTTGCCATCGCTTATACTCCGGGTGTTGCTGAACCTTGTAAGGTGATCGCACAGGATCCTGAAGCCGCATATAAATACACTATGAAAGCCAATACAGTTGCTGTTGTATCTGACGGAAGCGCTGTTCTTGGTCTTGGAAACATCGGTGCACTTGCTGCTATGCCTGTTATGGAGGGAAAAGCGGTCCTGTTCAAGGAATTCGGTGGTGTCAATGCAGTTCCGATCTGTCTGGATACACAGGACACAGAAGAGATCATTAAATCTGTAGTCAACATCGCACCGGCTTTCGGTGGAATCAACCTGGAAGATATTTCAGCTCCACGCTGTTTCGAAATCGAAACACGCCTGAAAGAACTTCTGAACATTCCGGTTTTCCATGATGACCAGCACGGAACAGCTATCGTTGTCCTCGCCGGAATCATCAATGCCCTGAAAGTAACTGGAAAGAAAAAGGAAGATTGCCGTGTTGTAGTGAATGGAGCCGGATCTGCCGGAGTTGCTATCACAAAGCTGCTTCTCACTTATAGTTTCCCTCATATTACAATGTGTGACATCAACGGAATCATTTCCAAGAACTCACCGAACCTGAACTGGATGCAGCAGCAGATGACTGAAGTTACAAATCTGGAAGAACGCACAGGAACACTTGCCGATGCATTAAAAGGTGCTGATATTTTCGTTGGTGTTTCTGCTCCGAATATTGTTTCTAAAGAGATGGTTGCTTCCATGAATAAGGATGCGATTCTGTTCGCCATGGCGAACCCTGTACCGGAGATCATGCCTGACCTTGCAAAAGAAGCAGGTGCCAAAGTTGTCGGAACAGGACGTTCTGACTTCCCGAACCAGGTAAACAATGTTGTTGCATTCCCTGGTATTTTCAAAGGTGCATTAGAAGGACGTGCCACACAGATTACAGAAGAAATGAAACTTGCCGCTGCCAATGCAATCGCAGGTCTTGTTCCGGAAGAAGAATTGAATGAAAACAACATTCTTCCGGAAGCCTTTGATCCTCGTGTAGCAGACACAGTAAGCAAAGCAATTAAGGATTTAATCTAATATGTGGGGAGAGAAGCGCTACCACTCTCTTGACTATGCATTGAAATCCCAGTTTGGAGAGAAAGTATATCGCATTGCATTGAACGGTGGTATGACTTGTCCGAACCGTGATGGTAAGATCGGATATGGTGGCTGTATTTTCTGCAGTGGTATGGGTTCTGGAGATTTTGCCGGTTCTGCCTGCAAAACGATTACAGAACAGCTTGCAGAAGGGAAAGCCATTCTTGCCAGAAAGCGTCCGGTGCATGCTTATATCGCATATTTCCAGGCCTTTACGAGTACCTATGCCCCCATAGAATATTTGCGGAAAGTTTTTACAGAAGCAATTGAGGACCCCGATGTGAAAGTACTTGCAATTGCAACCCGCCCTGACTGTTTAGATTCTGATGTTCTGGAACTTTTAGATGAATTGAATCAGATCAAGCCTGTCTGGGTTGAACTTGGCCTTCAGACCATTCATCCAGAATCTGCCAGATACATTCGCAGAGGCTATCCTTTAGAGGTATTTGATACTGCTGTGCATGAACTGAAACGCCGGAATCTGACTGTTATCGTACACGTCATTTTATTTCTGCCCGGAGAGACTCACGAAATGATGCTTGAGACAATCGAATATTTAAATCATTCAAATATTGACGGAATCAAGTTGCAGCTTCTCCACATTTTGAAGGGAACTGATCTTGCAGTTGAATATCAGAAATGTCTCTCAGATCCTGCCTATACCGGTCCTGCTTTCCATATCCCGGATGCGGACGAATACATCCGTCTGCTCACTGAATGTATCCAGCATTTGCGTCCGGGAATTGTCATTCACCGACTGACCGGTGACGGACCGAAGGATCTCTTGATCGCACCTCTGTGGACAGGCGCAAAACGAACTGTTTTAAATCAGATTCACAAATATATGAAAGATCATGACTTGTACCAGGGAAAGGAGTATTATGGCTGAAACATTTACATTATATAAACTGATCGTGTTGTACATGTTGGATAGAGTCGATTTTCCGCTTACAACTTCCCAGATATCAGAATTCATTCTGGATAAAGGATATACAACTTATTTCCGTCTTCAGTCTGCACTTGCAGAATTAACGGATTCCGGGCTTCTGAAAATTGAGCTGACGCATAATCGTACGCTTTATAATCTCACAGAAGAAGGAGCTGCTACGATCAACTATTTCAGAAATAAAATTTCTCCTGAGATTCGTCAGGAAATTGATAATTTTATCAATGAGAAAAAATATGATCTGAAAGAAGAGGTTTCTGTTAAATCAGATTACTATCTGAATACAAACCATGAATATGAAGTAAAATGCCAGATTTTAGAAAATGGCTCCCACCTTATTGATATGACACTCACTGTGCCAACTCAGACTGAGGCAGAAGCCATTGTAAATAACTGGAATCGAAAGAATCAGGAGATTTACGCTTTACTGCTCTCGCAGCTTCTGTAAACGCTCCTTGATCTGTTTCTCATAACCAAGGTCGCCGGGTTCATAGAACCTGGCGTCTTTTATTTCATCCGGAAGATACTGCTGATCCACATAATGATCTGGATAATCATGTGCGTACTTATATCCTATTCCGTGTCCTAATTTCTGTGCACCTTTATAATGTGCATCCTGAAGGTGTGTCGGAACAGTTGTTTTATTGTTCCGTACTACATCATTCGCTGCAAATATTGCATTAACGGCAGAATTACTCTTTGGCGCAGATGCCACATAAGTCACCGCCTGCGAAAGAATGATCTGAGATTCCGGCATTCCGATCCGCTCAACTGCCTGTGCAGCCGCAACCGCAACAGTAAGTGCCATCGGATCCGCATTTCCAACATCTTCAGATGCACAGATCATAATTCTTCTCGCTATAAACTTCACATCTTCTCCTGCATACAACATCTTTGCAAGATAAAAGACCGCTGCATCCGGATCTGAGCCGCGCATGCTCTTAATAAATGCAGAGATAATATCGTAATGGTTATCTCCTTTTTTGTCATAATTCACCACTCGTTTCTGGATACATTCTGACGCAACATCCAGAGTAATATGAATTTGTCCATCTTCGCTTCTGTCCGTTGTCAATACACCCAGTTCAATCGCATTCAGTGCGTTTCTTGCATCTCCACCTGACACATCTGCCAAAAATTCAAGTGCATCATCTTCTATCACTGCATGAAAGCTTCCAAGACCTTTCTCAGTATCATTCACTGCACGGAGAAGCAGTTCCTTAATATCTGTCTTCTCCAATGGACGCAATTCAAAAATACTTGATCTCGAAATCAAAGCTCCATTTACCTCAAAATAAGGATTCTCCGTTGTTGCGCCAATCAGGATCAACGTTCCATCTTCCACAAATGGAAGCAGATAATCCTGCTGCCCTTTATTAAAGCGATGAATCTCATCAATAAAAAGAATCGTCTTCTTTCCATACATTCCCCGCAGATCTTTTGCCTCTTTCACTACTTCTTCCATATCTTTCTTTCCGGCAACTGTCGCATTGATCTGTTTGAACTCTGCACTGGTTGTATGTGCGATCACCTTTGCCAGTGTTGTCTTTCCTGTTCCCGGAGGTCCGTAAAAAATCAAAGAACTCAGCTTATCTGCCTTAATTGCCCGGTAAAGCAATTTATCTTTTCCTATGATATGCTTCTGTCCCACTACTTCATCCAGTGTCACCGGACGCATCCTGGATGCAAGCGGGGATTCCTTCTCTTTATTTGTCTCTCTCATATAATCAAATAAATCCATCTTTCTCTCCTGTTTTCAATCTTATATTCACATCTTCAATCCATAATCAGATGATCCACTGTCACAAACTCATAGCCTTTTCCCTGCAGCAGATCTACAATCCGTATAGCTGCCTGCACAGAAGAAGGATAACAATCATGTAATAAAATAACATCTCCCGGATTTATCTCTTCCACAACTGTTTTTACAACCGCCCCTGTATCTTCGGTCATCCAGTCCAGCGGATCCACCGTCCATCCGATATATATTCTGTTCAGATCTTGTTCGCTGTCCACCGGGAGTTCCCCGTAAGGCGCTCTTACGAACACCGGTTGTTTTCCCGTTATCTTTTCAATCACTGTATCTGTCTGTTCCAGTTCTTTCTTTGCTTCTCCCGTTTCCAGCTTTGACAGATTGCAATGCGTATAAGTATGATTTCCGATCAAATGACCTTCTTCATACATTCTTTTCACAATTTTTTCATTCTCGTCTTTTTCTACATTTTCGCCGATCAGGAAAAAGGTTGCCCGCACTTTACGTTCCTTCAATCCATCCAGTAGAATCGGGGTCGAGGATGCATTTGGCCCGTCATCAAATGTAAGCGCAACAACCGGTTTCACCTCATCTGATACATTCTGACTTCGCACTGAATCAGATGAAACGCTCATTGTTTTTCTCCCATCCATCTTTATCAGAAATGGGGACATACCCAAAAACACCAGAAGACAGAAAAACTGTACTACATAACCCCATCTTTTTCCAGACATCATGACAGCTTCCCGCCTTTGACATTCTTACTCTATTCTTATGTCCTGCACCTCGGCATCATTCCTTCTTTTTTCTATGCTTTTCTCTGTATTCCGTCGGACTTGTCTTCTTCACTTTCCGGAATGCCTTCGAAAAATAAAGATTATTCTCAAAACCAACAGAATATGCAATCGCCGAAACTGACAGCCCCGTCTCTTTCAACAGACGGCAAGCCTGCTGGATTCTATATTCTGTCAGATATTCTTTTGGCGAACAATTCATATAGGTCTGAAAAGAGCGGAACAGATAACTTCTGCTGATTCCTACATAGTCTGCAATATCTTCCACCGTCACGGGATAAGAATAATTGGTTTCTATATAGTTTTCTGCCTTTTCTACATACAAAAGCTTTGCATCTCTTTCCTGATCTTCCCCTTCATGATAGTGCATAAAGACTGACAGAAGACTGTAAAGTGCTCCTGTCATGGCAACCGCTTCTTCATACCCATTGCCCTTTGCATTATAAATCTGTTCCAATCCATTCCGAATCTGGTCATCCGGCACATTTCCTCTTTTTAAAAAAGGACGTTCTTTCAAAAAACCTGTATTTCGAATGATCGATGCCGCATCCGTCCCCATGAATCCTGCCCAGGCATATTCCCATGGCTCCTGCTGATCGGCATAATACTTTACTTCCACGCCCGGATATAAGATAAAAGTATCTCCGGCTTCTAATTTCCATGTCTTTTCTCCAACTGTATAGTATCCTGTTCCTGACAAAATATGATGGATACAATAATGATCCCTGACTCCGGGTCCCCACTGATATCCTGCTTCACACCTTTGATATCCCGTGTTATATACAGACAGCGAAGTCATCAGAATTTCTCCTGACTTATACGAATGTTTGTAAGTCTCTGCCATCTTCCGGCTCCTTTCCCGTATCCTGTGATCTATTATAACACCTCGTCTTTTTAATGCAACATTATTACATACCACAGCACGTATTTTTTATAGACGTTTTCACTCATTAACGCTATAATAAATATAAATAAATCAGATCGATACGATTACTTTAAATGGAGGTAAATAATGATGAAGAAAAAATTGTTTGATATGTTTGCAGAACTTTTTGGTGATTCCGAAGGAGCTCGTTTTTACTTTTCTCCTGGACGCGTGAATCTGATTGGTGAACACACAGATTATAACGGTGGACATGTATTTCCATGTGCACTGACACTTGGTACTTACGGTGCCGCACGCAAAAGAGAGGATAACAAGATCCATCTTTATTCCATGAATCTGGACTCCTTTGGTGTTGTAGAAGCATCTCTCGATGATCTGACAAATAAAAAAGAATACAACTGGGCAAACTATCCGCTTGGTATAGTTTGGGCATTCAAAGAAAAAGGACATGCAATCACAAGTGGTTTTGATATGGTAATCTGGGGAAATATCCCGAACGGTTCCGGACTTTCCTCTTCTGCTTCCCTTGAAGTTCTCACTGGTGTGATCCTGACAGACCTGTTCGAGATCAAAGATCTTTCCATGACAGATCTTGCACTGCTCGGCCAGTATTCTGAGAATAACTTCAATGGATGCAACTGTGGTATCATGGATCAGTTTGCTGTTGCCATGGGTAAAAAAGACCACGCAATTTTCCTTGACACAAGTGATTTAAGCTACGAATATGCACCTTGCGTTCTTGATGGTGCCAAGATTGTGATCACAAACAGTAAAGTAAAGCATAGTCTTGTTGATTCTGCTTATAACGACAGAAGAAACGAATGTGCTGCTGCACTGAAAGCACTTCAGAGCGAACTTGACATTCAGGCACTTGGCGATCTTACTCCTGAAGAATTCGAGGCACACAAATCCTTGATCAAAGATGAGATCCAGTTACAGCGTGCAAAACATGCTGTATACGAAAACCAGCGTACAATCGATGCTGTTACAGCACTGAAAGCCGGAGACATTGAAAGATTCGGAAAATTAATGAATCAGTCTCACATTTCACTGCGTGATGATTATGATGTATCCTGTGAAGAGATTGATATCCTTGTAGACCTTGCATGGAAGATTCCTGGTGTTCTTGGTTCCCGTATCACAGGCGGCGGATTTGGCGGTTGCACAGTCAGCATCGTAAAAAATGAATCCATAGATACATTTATCGAAACCATCGGAAAAACATATCTTGAAAAAGTAGGACATGAAGCCGAGTTCTACACAGTAGATATCGGAGACGGTGCTTCTCGTCTCGACTAATACTCGTCTCTACTGAGATCAGATATGAAGTAACGTATATTTTGTTATAGGAATGCCATTGGCATTCCTTAATTTAAGGAGGTCCTTGACATATGCTTTATGATGCGATCAAAAAATTAGTACAGTACGGAATCAATACCGGAATCACTCCGGAATCCGAAAGAATTTATACAACGAATCTTCTTCTGGATCTGTTCCACGAAGATAACTATGAAGATGTTGACTGTGATCTGAACAATCTTGTTCTGGAAGACATTCTTGCAGAACTTTTAGATATCGCCGCCGAACGCGGAATCATTGAAAACAGCATCGGCTACCGTGATTTATTTGACACAAAACTGATGAATACTCTGATGCCACGCCCATCACAGATCCAGCAGACTTTCTGGGAAAAATACAAAGTTTCTCCGGAGACAGCTACTGATTATTATTACAAATTAAGCCAGGACAGTGATTATATCCGCAGATACCGTATTGCTAAGGATCGCAAATGGACGGTTGACACAAAATACGGCACTCTTGACATTACAATCAATCTTTCCAAACCAGAGAAAGATCCAAAAGCGATTGCAGCAGCAGGAAAAGCAAAATCCTCTTCCTATCCAAAATGTCAGCTCTGTATGGAAAACGAAGGATATGCAGGACGCCTTGATCATCCGGCTCGTGAGAACCACAGAATCATCCCGATCACAATTCAGGATAACCCTTGGGGATTCCAGTACTCCCCTTATGTATACTATAACGAACACTGCATCGTATTCAACGGACAGCATGTTCCAATGAAGATCGACCGCAATGCTTTCGAAAAGCTTTTTGATTTCATCAAACTTTTCCCACACTACTTCCTGGGATCCAATGCAGACCTTCCGATCGTTGGCGGTTCTATCTTAAGCCACGATCATTTCCAGGGTGGAAATTATACTTTCGCAATGGCTAAAGCTCCGATCATTGAACACTTCACTGTGAAAGGTTACGAAGATGTAACTGCCGGTATCGTAAAATGGCCTCTGTCTGTTATCCGTCTTCAGAGCAAAGAAGTAAAACCTCTGATTGATCTGGCTGAACACATTTTAAATGCATGGAGATCTTATACAGATGAAGATGCTTTCATCTTCGCTGAGACAGACGGTACACCGCACAACACGATCACACCGATTGCAAGAAAGCGTGGAGATCTCTACGAACTCGATCTGACATTGAGAAATAATATCACCACAGAAGAACACCCTCTTGGTGTCTACCATCCACATGCTAAACTGCACCATATTAAGAAAGAAAACATCGGTCTTATCGAAGTAATGGGACTTGCTGTTCTCCCTGCAAGATTAAAAGGAGAGATGGAACTTCTGAAAGATTACATCTTGACAGGAAAAGATATCCGCAGCAATGAACAGATTGCAAAACACGCTGACTGGGTAGATGAATTCCTTCCGAATTACACATCCATCACAGAGGAGAATGTTGAAGAGATCCTTCAGCAGGAAGTCGGAAAAGTATTCTGCGAAGTACTCGAAGATGCCGGAGTTTATAAGTGTGATGAAAAAGGACTGGAGGCATTCCATCGTTTTGTGGATGTATTGTAATTTGTTGAACTTAGATTCATAACTCTTTAAACAAGTACTTTTTAATAAAACCAGACGTGAGGGAGTCACTGTATTGCATCGGACACCGGCCCGCTTTACCTCATCCCTTTGACAATCTGTAACGAAAAAGCCAGAACACTCACCGTGTGTGATTCGTGTCTGGCTTTTTCTAACAGATTCTGCAAAGTGTATTCGGAACGCTCCTGCCTTAAATGTGTCCTCAACAACACAGTAACTTCCTCACTTGGCTTTTCAAAAGAGTAAGTGCTCATTCCAAATGAAATGAATCCAGAAAACAAAATACAAATTTAGTATGTGTGTAAAAAGGGAAGATTATCTTAGTCGATAAAACATCCGTTTACGTTTATCTACAGATTCTGTGATTTGTTTTTTGGATTCGTTTGATGGGAATGAAAGATCTATTTGGAATACGTATGCAAGGACAGTCCTGCTGTTGCCATGAGTACATGTAAGGCAGGAGCGTTCCGAATACACTTTGTTCAGTATGTTAATAAGAGCC
>OIWP01002846.1_pt1 | contig 16033 bp, 9 predicted proteins | sample 1587661 | NCBI WGS metagenome assembly OIWP01 (sample SAMEA3888899, study PRJEB22519) | human gut metagenome | biome: human gut; feature: human-associated habitat; material: faeces | place: Denmark | collected 2010 | reverse complement strand
TACGCCAGAACGATCAAGGCCTCTTCCAAAGCGTGCCGGTAAACGCCGACTCCTACGACGGCCACTTCTGCGCCCGCCTGATTCGCAAGTAACTACTAAGTTGCGTTGAAATAGGGATTGAATAGCGGCATCTACCCGCCAAAAAGTCCTTATTTCACCGCAACTCATAGAGCCACCTATAGCGCAAAGAAACAGCCCCGCGATCGATGTCGGTCGCGGGGCTGTTTGGTTCCTAGTGGCTATGCGGGCAGTTGGCGCAGCAGCCGCTGGTGGCGCTGGTGCTGGAGCCGCCGCTTCGCTGGTCGGTGTTGTAGAAACCGCTACCCTCAAATTTAATGCCGCTGGCCGAGAACGTCTTGGCCGCCGGAGCGCCGCAGCTCGGGCACACGACCTCGGGGGTCTCGGACATGGGATGCTCAACCTCAAACACGTTGCCGCAGCTCGAGCACTTGTAATCGTAGCGCGCCATAATACTTCCTTTTCAGCACAAAGCGGGCAGATCGCTCTGCCCGCATAAATTCAAACAGCTGTAACTGTACCCTATATCGGGGGTTTTATCACGCTTCGCCCCAGAATCTATGGGTGTTGCGCAGGAGCTGTGCAGTTTTGCGCTCGGCGGCCGCAACGTCGGCCTCATCGGCCTGCCACGTCCAGTTGCCCGTGGCGACACCCGGCACGTTCATGCGCGCATCATCGCCCAGCCCCAGGATATCCTGCAGCGGCATCATCACCAGGGGAGCTTCGCTCGCGAGCGCGTCGCCCATCACCTTGGCCGCCACCTCAACGCCGCTCGGCTCGTCGCCGCCCGCAAAGGAGCGCGTGCACCAACCGGCGAGCGTCGACGTGTCGTGCGTCGAGGTGTACAGAATCTTGCCCGGCGTGGGATACACGCCGTTGCGGACGTCGTAATCGCTAAACTCCAGCACGTCCATACCGGGGAAGCCGCAGGTCGAAGCCATGGCGCGAACTCCGGGCGTCAGGTAGCCCAGGTCCTCGGCGATAAAGTTGAGCGGACCCAGCTCGTCATAGGCGGTCTGGAACAGATCCTTGCCCGGACCCGCCAGCCAGCGGCCGTCAGCGCAGGCTTTGCCTGCGGGAATGCTAAAGTAGCTGTGGAATCCCAGGAAGTGGTCCAGTCGCACGCGGTCGTAGAGCGAGAACGCGCGACGCAGACGGTCCATCCACCAGCGGTAGCCGTTCTCCTTCATGTGATCCCAACGGAAGGTGGGGTTGCCCCATACCTGGCCCTCGGGCGCAAAATTGTCGGGCGGCGCGCCGGAAATCTCAATCGCCTTGCCGGTATCGGACAGCCAGAAGTTCTCGGGCTCGCTCCACGCATCGGCCGAATCGTCCGAGACATACATCGGGATATCGCCGATGACCTCGATACCTTTCTTGTGCGCATAGTTCATGAGCTCGCACCAGGCCAGGTCAAAGCGGTACTGCATGTACGCCTGCAGCTCTGCCTCGTCGTGGAAACACTTGTCGTCAATCAGATGCTCGTTGTAGCGGGCGACATCCGCCGGCCAATCGTGGCGCGACTCGCCCTCAAAGTGCTTCTTGACGGCCATGTAGACGCAGTACTTCTCGAGCCAATCGGCGTTGCGATGCTTAAACGCCGTGTAGAGCGGATCGGCATCCTCGCCGCCGCGAATCTTCCAAGTCTCAAAGTCGGCCGCCAGCTCCTCTTGGCTTTCGGGCAGCAGGTCGATATTGCCCGCAAAGGCCGAAGGCCCAGCGTAAGGGGAGCGGAAGAAGTCCGTCGGGTTGACAGGCAGGACCTGCCAGTAGCGCATGCCCATAGCGGCCAGATGGTCGATAAAGCGACGCGTGGGCGCACCAATCGTACCGGGCTTGCCGTCGTCGGTGGGCACCGACGTGATGTGGCACACGACGCCCGCGCCATGATCGAGCTGCTCCTGCAGGCGCTGCTCGGCATGGTGATAGATGATCGACGAGCCCAACGGATACAGATCGAGCGTGACCGTACCGTTGTGGATCTCGCACTCGTGACCGCTGATCACGTCACTCGCGCATTCGTTGAGCGCCGGAATCGTCACGCGGTGCGAATTGCGCAGGCTACGGTTGATGATAACCGTCGCGGACTCGCCATCCTTGCCCGTGCGGTTGTAGGCCAGTACCTCGTCGTTGAGCGCGAAGGCCTTGATCTCGCCGTCAATCATAAATGGCAATGCGCGGCGTACGGCGGAGGCGTTCTTGACAATAGCCAGCGTGTCGAAGTCGTGCAGTTGGTCCTTGGTCGGCAGGGTGCGGCGGTTGCCCGGATCGGTAAGGCCCTCCAGGCCGTACTCGTCGCCGTAGTAGATCGAAGGCACGCCGGGGAACGTCATCTGCATGAGTGTGGCGAGCCAAAAGCGGCTCTTGGCCAGCCCCATCGCGTTCTCGTCCAGGCGCCATTTGCTGCGCTCGCACTCGGGTAGCTGCGACTCGTCGGGGCCGCCGCCGAGTACTGAGATGATACGCGGACGGTCATGGCTCGAAAGCAGATTGAGCGCGCAGGACAATGCCTCGCTCGGGTAGTTTTCGCGCAGGGTCTCGATATCCTCGGCTGCCTGGTAGGCGTTCTTGTAGCCCATCAAAAAGCCGATGACCATGTCGCGGAAGGGGTAATCCATAGCAGAGTCCAGCTCGGAGCCCTGCAGGTAGCGGCGCAGATGGCCGTAGCTAATCTTGTTGGAGGCGTCTTCCCAGACTTCGCCGAGCAACAGTGCGTCAGGCTTTTCGGCAAGTACGGCCTTCTTGATCTCGGCCAGGAAGTCGTCGGAAAGCTCGTCGGCGACGTCCAGGCGCCAACCATGGGCACCGGCGCGCAGCCATTTGCGGATCACGCCGTCCTTGCCCAGGAGCCTCTCGCGTACCAGCTCGGACTTCTCGTTGATGGCCGGCATGTTGCCCACGCCCCACCAGCAGTCGTACGAGCCGTCCTCGTGGAAGGTAAACGCATCGCGCCACGGCGAATCCTCGCTCTGCCAGGCACCCACGCCGGGATAGTTGCCGTAGCGGTTAAAGTAGATCGAGTCATCGCCCGTGTGGTTGAAGACGCCGTCCAGGATGATGGAGATGCCCAGCTTCTCGGCTGCCTGGCACAGCTCGGTAAAGTCCTGCTCGGTGCCCAGGATCGGGTCAATCTTGGTGTAGTCGGCCGTGTCGTAGCGGTGGTTGCTCGCGGCTTCAAAGATGGGATTGAGGTAGATGGCCGTAAAGCCCAGCTCGGCGATGCGGGGCAGGTCTTCCTGGATGCCCTTGAGCGAGCCGCCGTAGAAGTCCCAGGTCTTGATGGAGCCGTCCTCGGCGCGCTCGTACACGGGCGGCTCGTTCCAGTCCTCGACCATCCGGCGCTGAATGCCCTTGCGCGGTTTTTCGAGTTGGGCCATTGTGCGCTCGCGCCAATGCTCGTCACGGGCGTAGCGGTCGGGGAAGATCTGGTAGACCATGCCGCGCTCGTACCAGGTGGGGCGGTTCTCGCGGTGCTTGTAGACGGTAATCTGGAAGGACGGCACCTCGGCGTAGTCGTGGGTTACGCCCTCGCCGCCGGTGCGGCCCTGGGGCGCGCCCAGGCGAACCTCGGGCTGGCCCTCGATTTTGCAGATAAAGCTGTACCACACAAGACACGGTTCAGCGCATTTGAGCTCGCCGGTAAAAATGCCATCGCCTTCGTGCTCCATCGGGATCAGGGTCTCGCCGACTTCATCGACCCAGGTACGCAGGGTGAGTGTTGCCTGGTTGGGATCGGCATCCTCCAAAATCACCGAGAGTGCAACGGAAGTTCCAGTGGTCACAGCGCCAAACGGAGTGCGAAACTGCGGTAGGCGGCTGTTGTGAATCAATCTCATAGTACGGTCCAGTTCAATAGAATCACGGCCTGCGGGCCATGGGTTTTACGCACAGTATTTAAGTATATCGTTGCACTTTAGTTGTATAAACTACAGCCGCTCATTATCGGCGAACGGTTGTGCTAGAAAATCGTTTTACCTCATCTATAGAACAAGGGGTGTCGCACTGAACGACACCCCTTGTTTATTGAGGATTAGATTGTGGATCGTCCGGACTAGCGGCGCTTGCGGGTGGCCGTTGCCTTGCGGACGGACGTCTTCTTGGACGGGGCCTTTACCTCAGCCTTGGGCTCCTCTTTGGCAGCAGCGGGTTTAGTCTCTGCCTTGGGAGTTGCGGCCTTTGCCGTGGTCTTCTTAGCTGTCGTCGCGCGCTTGCGCGTGGTGGTCTTGGCGGCGGGCTTGGCCTCGACGGTTGCCTCCGGCTTGGACTCGGCAGGCGTCTCCTCGACCTTGGCGGCCGGCTTTGCGGCCGCCTTGGGGGTAGCTTTCGTTGCAGTGGCCTTGGTAGCCGTCGCCTTCGTAGCTGTAGTCTTCTTGGCGGTCGTGCTCTTGGTCGCGGCTGTTTTCTTGGCTGCAGCTTTGGCCGGAGCCTTTGCGGCCGGCTTGGCCTCGGCGGTTTCGGCCTTTACCTCGGGAGCAGCCTCGGCCTCGGCGCCCTTCTTGGCAGCGGCGGTCGTGCGCTTGCGCGTGGTCGTTGTCTTGGTAGCGACTGACTTGGTTGTCGTCGCCTTGGTCGCAGTGGCCTTCTTGGCCGTCGTCTTGCGCGTTGTGGTCTTTTTGGCGGCAGGCTTCGCAGCCGGCTTAGCCTCAGCCTCGGGAGCTGCCTCAACCGTCTTTTCCTCAGTCTTTGGCTCCTCAGCAGCTGCGGGCGCCTCAACAACCGGCTTGGCCTTGGGCTCAGGCTCGTCGACAACCGCCGCCGGCCTCTCAATCTCCGGGTGCATAAAGAAGTACAGGTCCAGATACTTGTCGGCCGAGCGCGTCCAGCTAAAGTCCTGGCTCATGGCCTGCGTTACCAGCTGGTTCCAGGCATCGCGGTTGTCCCAGAACAGGCGTGCTGCGCGGAACACGGCGTCGCCCATCTCGTCGCCGTTAAAGTTACTAAACGAGAAGCCCGTGCCCTCGCCGGTAAACTCGTTATACGGGATCACCGTGTCCTTCAGACCACCGGTCTCGCGCACGATGGGCAGCGTGCCGTAGCGCATGGCGATGATCTGCGACAGGCCGCAGGGCTCAAACTTCGACGGCATCAGGAACATGTCGGCTGCGGCATACATACGCTGCGACAGCGCTGGTTCAAACTCGATGCGCGCGGCCATGGTGCCGGGGTACTTGTCCTGGAAGTAGCGCAGGCCGTCCTCGTAGTCGCGGTCGCCGGTGCCCAGCACCGCCACCTGCACGCCACCGGACAGGATGCGGTCGAGCGCGTACATGACCAGGTCCATGCCCTTCTGGCGCGTCAGGCGCGTGACCATCACCATGAGCGGACGGTCGTCGCGAACCTCGAGCCCCAGCTCTTCTTGCAGCTTGGCCTTGCACAAGGCCTTTCCGGAGCGGTCCTCGACCGTGTAGTTTGCGGCAATGCGCTTGTCGGTCGCCGGGTCAAAGCCCGCGACGTCGATGCCATTCAAAATGCCCTGCAGCGCGTACGAGCGCTCGCGCAGCACACCGTCCAGGCCCTCGCCAAACTCGGGCGTCTGGATCTCGTTGGCATAGGTGGGGCTCACCGTGGTAATGGCATCGGCATAGTGCAGCGCGCCCAGCATGTAGTTGATGCTGCAGGCGTCGCAGCGCAACTGCGTAGCGGCCGCGGGAATATGCGCCACACCCAGGATGTCCTCCATCACGGTGTCGCTAAACTGGCCCTGGAACGCCACGTTGTGGATCGAGAACACGGTCTTGACGCGGTCGTACAGCGGCAGGCCCTGGTAGAACTCGCGCAAGAACACGGGTGCCAGTGCCGTCTGCCAGTCGTTGCAGTGCAAGATGTCGCACTCAAAGCCCTCGGGTAGGTGCTGCAGGCTCTCGGTGATGGCTTTGGAGAAGAACGCAAAACGCTCGCCGTCGTCAAAGAAGCCGTACGGGTAGTCGCGCGCAAAGTAGCGCTCGTTGTCGATGAACATATACGTGACGCCGTCGTGCTCGAGCTTCTCGAGCCCGCAGTACTCGTTGCGCCAGCCCAGGCTCACGTAAAAGTCGGAGAAGTGCTCCATCTGCGCCTTGTACTCGTCCTTGATGGTGGCGTACTTGGGCACCATCACGATGACCTCGGCGCCGGCACGCACAAGCGCCGCAGGCAGCGAGCCCGCCACGTCGCCCAGGCCACCGGTCTTTACAAACGGTGCGCACTCGGCCGAGGCAAACACGATCTGCATCTTTTTGCTGGAATCTGCCATATTGTCTCCCATGTTGCAATTCGAGAATAGCCGCCTGGCGCTAACCGGGCGGCTATTCTACATGTTACGAGCGATGTTGCGGTGCCAACGTTAACGTACGATGGTGGTGTCGGAAGTTAACGGAGCCTTGCCCAGCACCAGGATGTTCTCGGGCGTGCCGCGAAGCTCGGTGTTGGTGGGAACCACGTTGTTCTTGTCCAGGATGGCATTCTCAACGCGGGCGCCGCTCTTGATGATGCAGCTCTGGTTGATGATCGAGTTGGTCACCGAAGCGCCTTCCTCGACCACAACGCCGCGCGACAGGATCGAGTTGCGCACGGTGCCCTTGATGATGCAGCCGGCCGAGATGATCGAGTTGCACGCGTGGCTGCCGGTCGCATAGCGCGAAGGCGGCACGTCGTGAGCCTTGGTCAGGATCGGGCGCTCGGGATCGAAGAGCTGGTCGGCCACGGTCTGGTCGAGCAGGTCCATGCTGCGGCGATAGAGCGACTTCTCGCTAAACACGCCCACGACCTCGCCCTTGTACTCGTAGCTGCACACGTCGATGTTGCCAAAGTCGCCCTGGAGTGCCTCGAGCAGGTCCAGATAGTCGGCGGCCTGGTAGTGGTCGATGATCTCGAGTAGCGTCTCGCGGTTGACGATGCAGCAGTCCATTGAGGCGTTGTCGCCGTACACGACGCCGGCGCTCACGCCCGTCAGGCGGCCGTTCTCGTTAATCTCGAGCTTGGTCTCGTCATCGACGTTGCGCGTGGCCTTGCAGTACACCACGGTCATCTGGGCACCGGAGTTCTCGTGCGCGTCGATGATGGTGTTGAGGTCCATGTTAAAGATGATGTTGGTGCCCATCATCACAACATAGGGCTTATCCGAGCGCTGGAACAGCTTCTTGTTGGAGATGATGTCGCGCAGCAGGAAGCGCATGCCGCCCTTGGTGGTGCCATACGCGTTGCCGGGCACCATGAACAGGCCGCCCTTCTTGCGGTCCAGGCCCCAGTCCTTGCCCGAGCCCACGTGATCGATCAGCGAGCGGTAATTGCCCGGCATGACGACGCCGACGGTCTTAATTCCGGCATTCATCATGTTGGACAGCGGGAAGTCGATCAGACGGTAGCGGCCCAAAAACGGAACGGACGCGATGGGGCGGTCCTTGAGCAGCACGCTGCCGTAGGTCGAAGAGTAGTTAGCGGTGATATAACCGATGGCCTTGCGATTGATCATCGGATCATTCCCCCTTCCCGATAACGACGTCATTTCCAACGACGGCCGTATCCTTGGTGGTATCGACAGAGCCGAGCTTCACGCCCTCTTCGACCGTGGAGTTCTCGCCCAAAATAGCGCGGCAGATGTGCGCGCCGCTCTTAACGTGCGCACCCGGCAGCAGCACGGAGTCCTCGACCACGGCGCGCTCCTCGATGATGACATCGGTCGAAAGGATCGAGTGGCGAGCGGTGCCGTAGATCTTGCAGCCGTTGGAGACCAGGCAGTCGTCCAGGCGGCCGTCCGGACCAATGTAGTGCGGAGGACGCGTGGTGATGTTAGACATGATGGGGAAGTTCTTGTCAAATAGATCGAACTCGGGGTTGTTACCCAGCAGGTCCATCGAGGTCTCGTGGAAGCTGGCGATGGTGCCAACGTCCTTCCAAAAGCCGTGGAACTCGTAGCTGTACAGGCGCTTGTTCTCGCCGAGCAGCTTGGGGATGATGTCCTTGCCAAAGTCGTGGCTCGAGCGCTGGTCCAGAGCGTCCGCCTCGAGTGCCTCGATCAGCACGTCGGCCGAGAAGATGTAGATGCCCATGGACGCGAGGTTCGAATCGGGCTTCTCGGGCTTCTCGGTGAACTTGGTGATGCGGCCATCCTCGGGGTCGGTGGTCAGGATGCCAAAGCGGCTGGCCTCTTCCCACGGCACGGGCATAACGCTTACGGTGAGGTCGGCGTTATTCTCAATGTGCGTCTTGAGCATCTTGCGGTAATCCATGCGATACAGATGGTCGCCCGAAAGAATCAGGACGTACTTGGGGTCGTTGGCCTTGATGTAGTCGAGGTTCTGCGTAATGGCGTCGGCCGTGCCCGCATACCAGGCGCCACCGGTCTGCGTCTCGTACGGAGGCAGGATCGACACGCCGCCGTCGCGGCTGTCCAGATCCCAAGCCTCGCCGGAGCCCACGTAGGCATGCAGCAGGTAGGGGCGATACTGCGTCAGAACGCCCACCGTGTCGATGCCCGAGTTGGAGCAGTTGGACAGCGAAAAGTCGATAATGCGGAACTTGCCACCAAAGCTAACCGCCGGCTTAGCGATCTTTTGGGTGAGTGCCCCCAATCGGCTGCCCTGTCCTCCTGCGAGGAGCATCGCGATGCATTCTTTCTTACTCATCGATTTCTCCTTCTGTCATCGATGTTCTTAAACCCATTAGCGACGGGCGCGGCGCTCGGTCGCGCCCGTCGAGTAATGCCGTGCTGGCATAAGGGAGCTCGCGCGCCTTTACGCGTGCCAGATCTCGTCGCGGTACTCGCGAATGGTGCGGTCGCTTGAGAACCAGCCAGAGGAGGCGGTGTTGAGCAGCGCCTTGCGGTTCCAGGTCTCCTGGTCGCCGTAGCTGCCGGTGAGCTTTTCCCACGCATCCACGTAGCTGCGGAAATCGGCCATGACCAGGTCGGGGTCGTTGTTGTTCATGAGCTCGTTGTAGATGCTCTCGAAGTTGCCCGAAAGACCCGCAAAGGTGTTGTCCTTGAGCTCGTCCATCACGCGGCCCAGACGCTCGCGGTCGCCGTTGAGGGTATCCCACGCAAAGTAGCTGTTGGATGCCCAGAGCTGCTCGACCTCGGGAGCGGTCAGGCCAAAGATGGCCTCGTTCTCGCGGCCGGCCAGGTCGGCGATCTCGATGTTGGCGCCGTCGAGAGTGCCCAGCGTAATGGCGCCGTTCATCATGAGCTTCATGTTGGACGTGCCCGAGGCTTCCTTGCCGGCCGTGGAAATCTGCTCCGAGATCTCGGCGGCGGGGTAGATGAGCTGTGCGTTGCTTACGCGGAAGTTGGGGATAAAGCAGACCTTCATGACCTCGTTCACGCGGGCATCGTTGTTGATGACGTCGGCCACCGAGTTAATGAGGCGGATGGTTTCCTTGGCAAAGGTGTAGCTCGAGGCAGCCTTGCCGCTAAAGATGAAGGTTGTCGGCGTCACGTGGAAGTTGGGGTCGGCGATGCGACGGTTGTAGATGTCCATGACCTTCATGATGTTCATGAGCTGGCGCTTGTAGGCATGGAAGCGCTTAACCTGAACATCGAAGACGGTGTTGGGATCGATGACCAGACCGGTCTCGGCCTTAACATAGGCAGCCAGGCGCTCCTTGTTGGCGCTCTTGGAGGCACCCACGGCCTTCAGGAACTCGGTGTCGTTCTGGAACTCTTTGAGCTTTTCCAGCTCAAAGGCGTCCTTGAGCCAGCCGTCGCCAATGGCATCGGTCACGAGCTTGGCGTAGGTGGGGTTGGCCTCGGCAAAGAAGCGACGGTGCGAAATGCCGTTGGTCTTGTTGTTGAACTTCTCGGGCGTTAAGGCATAGAAGTCCTTGAGCACGATGTTCTTGATGATGTCGGAGTGAATCTTGGCCACGCCGTTGACGCTGTGGCTGCAGATCACGGACAGGTTGGCCATGCGAATCTCGCCGTCCCAAAGAATGGCGGTCTGGCGCAGACGCTCCTGCCAGCCCTCCTGCGTGGTGTCGAACGACTCGTGCCAACGACGGCTGATCTCGTCGATGATCTGGTACACGCGGGGGAGGAGCTTGGAGAACGTGCCGATGGGCCACTTCTCCAGTGCCTCGGGCAGGATGGTGTGGTTGGTGTAGCTCACGACCTGCGTCACGATGTTCCAGGCGTCATCCCACTCGAGCTTCTTCTCGTCGATCAGGATACGCATGAGCTCGGGGCCGCACATGGCGGGGTGGGTGTCGTTGGTATGGATGGCAACAAACTGCGGCAGCAGCTCCCAGTTCTCGCCGTGCTCCTTCTCAAAGGTGTCGAGCAGGCTGTAGATGCCGGCCGAGACAAACAGGTACTCCTGCTTCAGGCGCAGCAGACGGCCGTGTTCGCCGGCGTCGTTGGGGTAGAGGATGGCGCTGATGGCCTCGGCCTCGGCGCGCTCGGCGTCGGCCAGGGCATAGTCGCCGCGGTTGAAGGCCTCCAGGTCAAAGTGCTCCTCGACCGGCTCGGCAGCCCAGACGCGCAGCTTGTTGACGGTCTCGCCGGCATAGCCCACAACGGGGATGTCATAAGGGACGGCCAGGATGTCCTGCGTGTCCACCGTGCGGTAGAACGTGCGGCCGTTCTCCTCAAAACCCTCGACGTGGCCACCAAACTTGATGGTCACGACCTTGTCCTGACGACGAACCTCCCAGGGATAGCCGTGGGTGAGCCACTCGTCGGTGGCCTCGACCTGGCTGCCGTTAACGATTTCCTGCTTAAACAGGCCGTAGCGGTAGCGCATGCCGTTGCCGTAGCCGGCGATGCCCTCGGCTGCCATGGAATCCAGGAAGCATGCTGCCAGACGGCCCAGGCCACCATTGCCCAGAGCCGGATCGGGCTCCTGGTTCTCGATGACGGACAGGTCAAAGCCCATGTCGTCGAGCGCCTCGGCGACCATGTCGCGCACACCAAAGTTGAGCAGGTAGTTGTCGAGCAGGCGGCCGATCAAAAACTCGATCGAGAAGTAGTACACGCGCTTCTTGCCCTCGGCGGTGGCGCGGGCGTCGCTCTTGGTGGCAACGGTGCGTGCCTTCTCGGCCACGAGCTTGGCCAGGGCGTTAAAGCGATCGAGGTCGCTGGCGGCCTCGATGCTCTTGCCGCTGATGCTCATGACGGCATCGCGATAGAGCTCGGTAAACTCCTGCTTGTTGTCGAAGATCTTATTCATACGTTCCTTTCCCCCGGGGATGTTTCTCCCGGAACGGTTATGACATGTATCCTACGCCCCCGCGGGGCGGGTAATTACAGCTGTAACGGCTTTGTTACGCGTCCTTGCCAGACGACTTAGCAGAAGCAGACTTGGCCTTGGTAGCGGCCTTTTTGGCAGCCGGCTTTTTGGCAGCCGGCTTTTTGGCCGTGGTGGACTTAGCAGCGGGCTTTGCGGCGGTCTTGGCCTTGGCAGCGGGCTTGGTAGCCTTTGCCTTGGCCGGAGCCTTCTTGGCGGCCGCAGGCTTGGGCTTTACCGAGGACGTGCGCTTCTTGGGCGCAGCCTTGGGGGCCTCGACCACCGGCGGCTTGTAGCTGCTGGGGCCGCGGCGCTTAAGCACCACGCCAGCCAGGCCGGGCACCTTGATCTCGATGGAGTCCATCTGCCCGTTCCAGGGATAGGGCTCGCTCGAGCAGGTGTAGGGCTCTTCGCCGGCATAGCCGCTGCCGCCAAACTCGGGACGGTCGGAGTCAAAGATGACCTCCCAGTCGCCCTCGCGCGGCACGCCCACACGGAAGCTCTCGTAGCTCGCCGGGTCAAAGTTGATCAGGATCACCAGGTCGTCGTCGATGTCCTCGCCCTGGCGCACAAAGCTCACGATGGACTGCTTGGAGTTGTCCGCGTCGATCCAGGTAAAGCCGTCGTCGGTGTAGCCGCGCTCGTACAGGGCGGGCTCGGCGGTGTACAGGTGGTTGAGCGCCTTGATAAACGCCTGATGATGCTTGTGGGTCTCGTACTCCTCGGTCAGGAACCACTGAATGGATTCGTAGTAGCGCCACTCAATAAACTGGCCGATCTCGTTGCCCATAAAGTTGAGCTTGGCACCGGGATGCGTCATCTGGTAGAAGGCGAGCGTGCGCAGGCCGGCAAACTGGCGCCACCAGTCGCCCGGCATGCGGCCGATCAGCGAGCACTTGCCGTGCACGACCTCGTCGTGGCTCAGCGGACATATAAAGTTCTCGGTAAAGGCATACATGATGGAGAACGTGAGCAGACCGTGGTTGCCGGGGCGCCACGGAAAATCGGTCTGCATGTAGTGCAGGGTGTCGTTCATCCAGCCCATGTCCCACTTGTAGTGGAACCCCAGGCCGCCGTCCTGCGGCGGATAGGTCACGAGCGGCCACGCGGTGGACTCCTCGGCCATCATCATCACGTCGGGGTAGTGTGCCTCAACAGCGCAGTTGACCTGACGGATAAACGCGCTGGCGTCCAGGTCCTCCTCGGTACCGTACTTGTTGAACTTCTTTTGGCCGGGATCGTCGATGCCAAAGTTGAGGTACAGCATGCTGGACACGCCGTCCATGCGAATGCCGTCCACGTGGAAGTTCTCGAGCCAATACAGCACGTTGGAGACCAGGAAGGAACGGACCTCGCCGCGGGCGAAGTCAAACTTGTGCGTGCCCCAGTTGGGGTGAATCTCGTGCTCAAACAGCATGTGGCCGTTAAAGGTGGCAAGGCCGTGGGAGTCGGCGCAAAAACCGCCGGGCACCCAGTCCATGATCACGCCGATGCCTGCCTCGTGGCATGCATCGATAAAGTGCATGAGCTGCTGCGGGTTGCCGTAGCGCGACGTGGCAGCGTAATAGCCGGTCGTCTGGTAGCCCCAGGAGCCGTCGAAAGGATGCTCCATGAGCGGCATGACCTCGATATGCGTGTAGCCCATGTCGCGCACGTAGTCCACGAGCTCCACCGACAGGTCGTCGTAGGTGTAGAACTCGCCGCGCTGCGCGGGGAAGGGATCCATGGGGCCGGGGTAGTTGCCGTACTCGTCGGGCTCGCCCTGCGGCGCGTCGCCGTGACGTTTCCACGAGCCAATATGCACCTCGTAGATGTTAAGGGGCTGCGACATGTGGTTGTGGCTGGCACGGCGCTTAAGCCACGCGGCGTCGTTCCACTTATAGCCATCGAGGGTCCACAGCACGCTGGCGGTACCCGGAGGGCACTCGGCCTTAAAGGCGTACGGATCGGCCTTATAGAGCTTTTCGCCCTCGTTGGTCTCGATAAGGTACTTATACAGCTGGCCCTGCTCGGCGCCAGGAATAAAGCCTTCCCAAATAGCGCTCGTATGCATGGGCACCAGCGGGTTGGCTTGCTCATCCCAGTCGTTAAATTCGCCAATGACATGGACGCTCTTTACGTCGGGCGCCCAAACGCAAAAGCGCCAGCCACGCGTACGGTTCTGCGTGTCGGGGTGAGCGCCCATCTTTTCCCAGCTGCGCTCCCACGTGCCGATGCCAAATAGGTAGACATCGTCTTTGGTGAGCTCCGGTGCGTGCGGGGCGGCTTTTCGGGTAGCAGGCTTTTTGGTTGCTGGCTTTAGCTTTGTATCGCTCACGTTTGATCCCATCATGACGCGGCAGCGTGTTGCCTTGGTGACTAGATGCGAAAGGTCCAAGGCTGCACGAATCGAAGGGACGGCGATAGTTCTATGATTCGTTCCACCTCGCGTGCTCGGTGGAACTTTCGGCAGAAACTACGATAACACCTGTGCGTTAGTTTTATGGACGAAAGCGGATTTGCGGCGGCGTTTAATCGGTAAGCGACATGTTTATACCACTGGCAGAATTGCCGTGGTAAAACCCTTGACAGTTTTACCAATTAGGGTTTCAAAACTGATAGGCTTACGTTTGGTAAAACGTTTTTAGCAGGTTGTTTACCATTTGACATCGAAAGGCTCGTTTATGAACCATATCGCAGCTCCAAGTGTTGCTTTTATTTTCGATTGCGACGGAACACTGGTTAATAGCTCCCCCGTCTGGGGCCATGCACAGACCGAGTTATTGCGCCGCCATGGCATTGATGTGACGGTCGACGATTTTGCCCAGTTTGAACATCTATCGCTGGAGGACGAGTGCCAGGCCTATCACGACACGTGGGGCATTGGCGCGAATGGCGAGGAACTGTATCGCGAGCTGGGCGAGATTTTGTTTGATGGGTACTCCAAGGTGCCGCCGCGCGAGGGGCTCTTGGCATTTTTGGAACAGGCGCAGGATGCCGGTATTGCCATGTGCGTTGCCACGTCCACGCCGGCCGAACTGGTGCAGTCAGCGCTCGCTGGTGCCGGGCTCGACCCTTATTTGGAGTTTGTTACCACGACGGGCGAGGCGGGACGCTCCAAGCAGTTCCCCGATGTATACGAGCTGGCGCTGCATCGCCTGGAAGAGCGCCATGGGCACAAGTTTGAGCGCGCGTGGGTGTTTGAGGACGCCGTCTTTGGACTTATGAGCTCTGGCGCTGCAGGCTTTAAGCGCGTGGGCGTCTATGACCCACACGGACGCATGGAGCGCGACGAGGTGCGTACCAACTGCGACATTTTTATCGACAGCTATGGGGACCTTGAACTGGCCCGCGTGCTTTCGTTTGAGGGCTAGGCGAGTGCCGTGGCTTGCAAAGTATTAGTGGTTTGCGGCTCGCCGGTGGTGGCGAGCGCGGATCTGCTTCGCCAGCTGGCGGGAGAGTGCGACCACGTTGCCGCCGTGGACCGTGGGCTCGACGCGCTGCTGGGCGCCGGACTGTGCTGCGACGTCTACGTGGGCGATGCCGATACCGTTAGCGATGAGGGACGCGCTCTGGTCGATGCCGCCGAAGCCTTTGAGGTAGAGCGCCACGACCCCTACAAGGACTATACAGACCTGGCGCTGGCGCTCGATTCCGTCCGCCGTCGCTGGCCGGGTGCCGAAGTGGTTGCGACCTGCGCCACCGGTGGTCGCCCGGAAATGGCCCTGTCTGTGTTAGGGCTACTGGCAGGCTATGCGGACGCCCCCGTCTGGATCGAAGAAGACGAAGTCACGGCCAGAATCCTGCACCAGGACGAGACCTGGACCATCGAGGGCGCCGAGGGCAAAACTTTCTCCATCATCGCCATCGCTCCCAACACAGAGATAAGCGAACACGGCCTAGAATGGGAGTTGGATCACAGCCCCCTAGGACTCTTGGCTGACACGGGCATCTCTAATGTCATCAGGAAAACGGCCAAGATCCAAGTCCACCAAGGCGCCGCAATCGGTTATTTATACCGTGAGGGTTTTATCGGGACGGTGGGTTAATTGACTGATTTTGCCGAAGTCAAAATCAGTCAATTCAGCCCCGTCCCAGGAAAACTCGTAAGTGCGAGAATCAACCCAAAAAAACTTCTTGCACAACTAAGAATCTTCCCCTATAGTATCTCCTTGTCACGGGGGCGTAGCTCAGCTGGGAGAGCGCTTGACTGGCAGTCAAGAGGTCAGGGGTTCGATTCCCCTCGTCTCCACCATCGTGAATACAAGGTCACTCAGTCGAGTGGCCTTTTCTATTTTCATACGATATTAAGTGGCCTGAACTGCATTTTTGCAAAATATGCAAATTGCTTTCCTGTTCAAGTTCGCCGTCAGTAGTAGTTGTCGCAAATTTTGCGACAACTACACCCCAAAAGTTGCGCAATTACCTTCCTGGTTTTGTACAAAGTTTGTTAGCCAAACTTAATAGTTTGAGCAATTCACACCCCCTGCAATACAACTCAGGCGGTGAACGCCAACCTACACACCCCCATAAACCTGCGGCAATGTATGCAAGATGGCTCAATATCCCCCATAACCACGGTAAATAAACGATATGTTGCTCAACACGCCCCAAAACGTATGGGCCACCTGCTGTGCTAGGATACCTAACGTTACATGGGTTCAACTGTGCTCAGGGCTCCAGCAAGCCGCAAAGCACAGGGTCGATCAGCATCCGGCCGTAACGGCGGTGCTAGAAAAACCACGAGCTCCAATAGCGTCGTCATGCGTATCGCATCGAATGACTTTGTTAGCGCCGGGCGATTTTAGCCGCTAATAGTCAAACTATTTTGACCAATCCCG
>OIWP01002836.1_pt1 | contig 16070 bp, 12 predicted proteins | sample 1587661 | NCBI WGS metagenome assembly OIWP01 (sample SAMEA3888899, study PRJEB22519) | human gut metagenome | biome: human gut; feature: human-associated habitat; material: faeces | place: Denmark | collected 2010 | reverse complement strand
ATATTTTCTCGACCTGTCCGAATTCCAGCTCTACCGGAGTCTCTCTGCCGAACATAGAGATGAGAACTTTCATGATCTGTTTCTCCATGTTGATCTCTTCGATCACACCCATGAAATTGTCAAACGGACCGTCGATGACCTTGACCGTATCGCCTACAGCCACATCAATCGATACGAGCACCTTTTCGATTCCCATACGCCGCACTTCGTCGCTGGTGAGAGGAATCGGATCGGAACCGTGACCTACAAATCCGGTAACGCCCTGCGTATTCCGGATGAGATACCATGATTCACTCGTAACGATCATTTTGATGATGACATAACCGGGAAACATCTTGTGAGTCTTCACCTTGCGCTGGCCGTTCTTGATCTCGACCACATCTTCCGTCGGAACGATGACCAACTGAATCAGATCCTGCATTCCCCTGTTTTCCACCATCTTTTCAATATTCACTTTTACTTTATTTTCGTGTCCCGAATAAGTGTGAACTACGTACCATTTCGCCTTATCGGAATCGGATGAATCGCCGGCTATCTCCTGAAAGGATGCCGTCTCCTCTTCCTCAGGCGTCTCTTCGGCTTCGATTATTTCGTCTTCTTCGCTCTGCGGAAGATCTTTTTCTTCTAATACATCCGCCTCCGCGTATCCTTCGTAATCATCGTCGTCGTAGAATTCGTCATCGTCGTAGAATTCGTCTGTCTCCAGGAACTCGTTTTTTATATTTTTATCGAATTTTGCCATTGTTTCTTTTATTTATAATCCGAAACGGCTTCCGCCGTCACCCTTCCCGGCTTTATGCCTGCGATAAATTTTATACGGTCAGTTCGATTCCGAGAAGTTTCTGTATGATAAGAGCACATCCCGAATCCACGGCCCAGAAACCCAGCGCGCAGACAGCACATACACCGATAACCACACCGGTATACGAGATAAGTTCACCTTTTGTCGGCCATATAACTTTCTTCAGTTCGATTTTTATGCCGCGAAAATATTCTTTAATGCTGAACTTTTTCTTAGCGTTTTCATTTTTATTTGCCATATGGTTCACTTCCTTAAATCAGCTTATTTGGTTTCTTTATGAAGTGTGTGCTTCTTGCAGAACGGGCAGTACTTACTCAATTCAATACGCTCTGCATTATTTTTCTTGTTCTTCATAGTAGTGTAATTTCTCTGCTTGCATTCCTGGCATGCCATAGTTACTTTTACTCTCATGTTCACACCTCCTTCGGATGACTGTAATGTTGTATATTTCAGCTGACCAGACAAAGGAACCGAAAACCGGACTTCGTCTAAAGCTTTACGACACAACAAGCGGAGGTATGTCATTCAGCATCAGCATATATACTATCTATTGATTTTTGTGCACACTAAAACCTTGCGCACGTATTAGAATCGCTTAGTCATACTACCACTCTTTACCGTCAATGTCAAGAATTTTATGATCTCCATTTAAAAATCACCGGAACAGGCATTCCGCCCGCTCCGGTGATCTCTGTCTCTTACGCGATATTTCTCTTTCGAGCATTCTCACGCAAACTATTCGATAATTTCTGTTACTACTCCCGATCCTACTGTTCTTCCGCCTTCTCTGATCGCGAATCTCAGTCCTTCTTCGATCGCTATCTTGTGGATCAGTTCGATTTCCATCGTTACGTTGTCTCCAGGCATGCACATTTCTGTTCCTGCCGGTAACTGCAGTGTTCCTGTGATGTCTGTCGTTCTGAAGTAGAACTGCGGTCTGTATCCGTTGAAGAACGGCGTATGTCTTCCGCCTTCTTCCTTCTTCAGTACGTATACTTCTCCCTTGAACTTCGTATGCGGATGTACGGAACCCGGCGCTGCCAATACCTGACCTCTTTCGATGTCTGTTCTCTGTACGCCTCTTAACAGCGCTCCGATGTTATCTCCTGTCTGCGCCTGATCCAGAAGCTTTCTGAACATCTCTACGCCTGTTACGACTACCTTGCGGATTTCGTCTGCGATACCTACGATTTCTACTTCGTCTGATACCTTCAGAACTCCTCTCTCTACTCGGCCTGTCGCTACTGTACCACGGCCTGTGATCGAGAATACGTCTTCTACCGGCATCAGGAACGGCTTCTCTGTATCTCTGATCGGTTCCGGAATGTAGTCGTCTACTGCTGCCATTAATTCCAGAATCTTGTCTCCCCATTCGCTGGATGGATCTTCCAGTGCCTTTAATGCGGATCCTCTGATGATCGGTGTATCGTCTCCCGGGAATTCATATTCGTCCAGCAGTTCTCTTACTTCCATTTCTACCAGATCCAGCAGTTCTTCGTCATCTACCATATCGCACTTGTTTAAGAATACGATGATGTATGGTACGCCTACCTGACGGGACAGCAGGATGTGTTCTCTCGTCTGCGGCATCGGTCCGTCTGTCGCTGCTACTACTAAGATCGCTCCGTCCATCTGAGCTGCACCTGTGATCATGTTCTTTACATAGTCCGCGTGTCCCGGGCAGTCTACGTGCGCATAGTGTCTGTTTTCTGTTTCATATTCTACATGCGCCGTGGAAATCGTGATTCCTCTTTCCTTTTCTTCCGGCGCCTTATCGATCTCATCGAACGCTACCTTTTCGCCGAAGCCCAGTCTTGCATTTAATGTCATTGTAATCGCTGCTGTCAGCGTTGTCTTACCGTGGTCTACGTGACCGATCGTTCCGATGTTAATATGCGGTTTATTTCTCTCAAATTTTTCCTTAGCCATTATAATTACCTCCTAATACGGGTTATGCACTTTCCGCCTGATTCCGATCTGCGGCTGTCCGCATGACACATACTTTTCGACGGAAAGCGCCGAATAATTATCTGAACTTTCAGTATTTTCTGATTTATTTCGTAACCTTTTCCAGCAGGTTCGCAGGAAGCTGTTCGAAGTGATCCATCTGCATGACATAGACACCGCGGCCCTGTGTCTTGGATCTCAGGTCTGTCGCATAACCGAACATTTCGGAAAGCGGAACAAATCCTCTGACAGCAACGGTACCGTTTCTCATGTCAGAACCTTCGATACGGCCTCTTCTGGAAGAAATATCGCCGATAATATCGCCCATATAGTCTTCCGGAACGGTTACTTCTACCTTGAAGATCGGTTCGAGGAGTACAGGCTTCGCCTTTCTGGAAGCTTCCTTAAACGCCATGGATGCGGCGATCTTGAATGCCATTTCGGAGGAGTCGACTTCATGGTAAGAACCGTCATATACATTAGCCTTAAGACCAACAACCGGGAATCCTCCAAGGATACCAGACTGCATAGCCTCTTCGATACCTTCACCTACAGCTGGGATGTATTCCTTCGGAATAGCTCCACCAACTACAGTAGATTCGAATTTGAATGTTTCCTCACCGTTAACATCCATTGGCTCAAATTTAACTTTACAGTGTCCGTACTGTCCACGTCCACCTGACTGTTTAGCATACTTGCTGTCAACATCAACTGCTTTTGTGAAGGACTCTTTGTATGCAACCTGCGGAGCACCTACGTTAGCTTCTACCTTGAATTCACGAAGAAGTCTGTCTACGATGATTTCAAGATGAAGTTCTCCCATTCCGGCGATGATTGTCTGTCCAGTTTCCTGATCAGTATGAGCACGGAATGTAGGGTCTTCTTCAGCCAGTTTTGCAAGAGATTCACCAAGTTTACCCTGTGAAGCTTTTGTCTTAGGCTCGATAGCAAGCTCGATAACTGGTTCTGGGAATTCCATTGATTCCAGAATTACAGGATGCTGCTCGTCACAGATTGTGTCACCTGTTGAAGTGAACTTAAATCCAATTGCTGCTGCGATATCTCCTGAATATACTTTATCAAGCTCCTCACGCTTGTTGGCATGCATCTGAAGGATACGTCCAACACGCTCTTTTTTATTCTTTGTAGCATTCAGTACATAAGAACCAGAGTTCATTGTACCAGAGTAAACTCTGAAGTATGCCAGCTTACCAACGAATGGGTCTGTCATAATCTTGAATGCAAGTGCTGAGAATGGCTCTTCGTCTGAAGAATGTCTTACAACATCGTTTCCATCCTCATCCACACCTTCGATTGGTGGGATATCTGTTGGTGCAGGCATGTACTCAACGATTGCATCAAGGAGCTTCTGTACACCTTTGTTTCTGTAAGCTGATCCACAGCAAACAGGAACTGCTGTACACTCGCAAGTTGCTTTTCTGAGTGCTTTCTTCATATCATCGATAGATGGTTCTTCACCTTCGAGATACTGCATCATCAGATCATCATCAAGATCGCAGATCTTTTCTACCATTTCTGTATGGTAAAGTTCTGCGTCGTCTGCCATATCTTCCGGGATATCTGTAACTGTGATGTCATCTCCCTTATCATCGTTGTAGATGTAAGCTTTCATTTCCATCAGGTCAATGATTCCCTTGAAGTCGTCTTCTTTACCGATTGGTAACTGAAGACAAATAGCGTTCTTTCCAAGTCTGGTCTTAATCTGGTCTACTGCATTGTAGAAATCAGCACCCAGGATATCCATCTTATTGATGAATGCCATTCTTGGTACATTGTATGTGTCAGCCTGACGCCATACGTTTTCTGACTGAGGCTCAACACCACCCTTAGCACAGAAGACGCCGACAGCGCCGTCAAGTACACGGAGTGAACGCTCAACCTCTACGGTGAAGTCTACGTGTCCTGGAGTATCAATGATGTTGATACGATGTTCCAGAGCACCTGGTTTCTTCTTGCAGTGATCCTGCAGAGTCCAGTGACATGTTGTAGCAGCAGAAGTAATTGTGATACCTCTCTCCTGCTCCTGCTCCATCCAGTCCATTGTTGCGGTACCTTCATGAGTATCACCGATTTTGTAGTTGACACCTGTATAATAAAGGATACGTTCTGTAAGAGTTGTCTTACCTGCATCGATATGAGCCATGATACCAATGTTTCTGGTACGCTCAAGCGGGTATTCTCTACCTTCTTTTCCAGCCAATTGGATTTTCCTCCTTGATTAGAAACGATAGTGAGCAAATGCTTTATTTGCTTCAGCCATCTTGTGCATATCTTCTTTCTTCTTAACAGATGCGCCTGTGTTGTTCATTGCATCCAGAAGCTCGTTTGCAAGTCTCTCCTCCATAGTCTTCTCGCCTCTTTTACGAGAATATGTGGTGAGCCAGCGAAGAGCCAGTGCCTGACGTCTGTCTGCTCTTACCTCGATCGGAACCTGGTAAGTAGCACCACCGATACGTCTTGCTTTTACCTCGAGAAGTGGCATGATGTTGTTCATAGCCTCTTCAAAAACTTCGATAGCTGGTTTGCCAGCTTTTTCTTCAATTCTAGCGAAAGCGCCGTATACAATCTTCTGAGCGACACCTTTCTTACCATCTAACATGATGTTGTTGATAAGTTTGGTAACCACTTTATTGTTGTACATCGGGTCTGCCAGAACGTCTCTTTTCTGAGTATGTCCTTTACGTGGCACGTTACTTCCCTCCTTAATCAAAATGATTAAATCATCGGTACTCACTATTAAAACTAAGGTGTTCGCACTGGTAAAGTCCTATATTTAACCCGCAACCGACAGGGTATATGGAATACCGTACAATATTTATAGTTATAAGTGAATCTTCGATTGATTACTTTTTTCTACTTTATTTCTTTTTAGGTCTCTTAGCACCATATTTGGAGCGGGCCTGTTTTCTGTTAGCTACACCTGCAGTATCCAGTGTACCTCTGATGATGTGGTATCTGGTACCAGGTAAGTCCTTAACACGTCCACCACGGATAAGAACTACACTATGTTCCTGAAGGTTGTGACCTTCTCCTGGGATATAGCTTGTTACTTCGATTCCATTGGAAAGACGAACTCTGGCAATCTTTCTAAGAGCTGAGTTAGGTTTTTTAGGTGTTGCAGTTTTAACTGCTGTACAAACTCCACGTTTCTGTGGTGCAGACTGTTCAACAGCTTTCTTTCTTAAAGAGTTGAATGTTCTCTGCAGAGCCGGTGCTGTAGATTTCTTTACAGCTGTCTGACGTCCTTTTCTTACTAACTGGTTGAATGTTGGCATTCCATTTCACCTCCCGATTATTTTCTCCATGGTTAGTCATGGGGTAGCGCGGTTGCTATTGTCAAATGAATATTGCGCACAAAAAAACAGCGTTCCTGTTGCACGCTTGCTCATTATATCCCGTAAAAATGCAGCTGTCAAGGCATTTTACAGGATTTTTTCGTTATTTTACGAAATCCTTATTATTGCATTTTAAGACATCTCTGCTTATAATAAAAAAAAGTAATTTTCACTTTATTTGTTTACATCTATAATATAGGAAAGGATTTTTTATGAAAAACAAAATCACCCCATCTGTTATCCTGCTCATCATTACCGTGATCTTCTTTATTGCCGGTATCTTTTTCATGGGAATCCAGGCCAGACAACAAATTTCGGATACTGAGCAAAGCCTTGATGCTTTCATTTCCCAGGTAAAAGACAAACAGCAGGCGTTAAACGACGCACAAACTTCTTTTTCATCCGCTGTCAAAGAAAAAAAAGATCTTCTGAATTATCGCCAGCAAAAAGCTTCCGGTCGGCAGACTGCTGTGCAGGAGCATCGCGATACTCAGGAGTCATCCGAAGCTGTCACTTCCGTTTTCAGTCAGGGCCACAGCTGATTCCAGAGATATTTTATAAGACATTTACTATAGAAAGAACTCTTACATACAGAAAGGATTTATATAATGAAAAATAGCAAGCAAAAAAAGCCATTTCTTCTTTATACGATCATCATCATCCTCGCGCTTGTCATTCTCGCACTTGGCGGGCTGACACTCTACTCTTTTCAGGATCTTGCTTCTCTCCGTTCAAAAGTCACTGATCTCCAGAATACAGTACAGGAAATTTCTGATACATCAGCAGAACTGATCAGTCAGGCAAAGGAACTAGGTAGTCTGAACGATCAACTGGAATCCTCAAATGATTCTGAAACAGATTCCTCCGTTGATTCTTCACAGGATGTACAGGAAGAAGGGACTATTTCTCCTTCCCATTCTTCTGAGTCTTCCACTGACGAAAGTCTGAACAGTCTTCTCTCTCAGATTAAACCGCTCCTTCCTCAGAACAATGGCACCTGGTCCGTATATGTATGCAACCTTATGAAAAATACAGAAGGTGTGATTGACGATCAGCCCATGCAGGCTGCCAGTCTGATCAAACTTTTTATTATGGGTACTGTTTACGAAAATTATGAATCTCTCTCCGAAACTTATGGTGCTGATACACTGAACAGTTATTTGAATTCAATGATTACCGTAAGTGATAACGATGCGGCAAATAAACTTGTAAATATGCTTGGTGATAGCGATGATGAAGCCGGTATGCGTGCTGTGAATGCATTTTGTGCTTCTCATGGATACTCCAGCACTTCAATGGGACGTCTCCTTCTCCAGAGTAATGAATATGGTGATAATTACACTTCCGTCAGTGATTGCGGTCATTTTCTGAAGGAAATCTATCAGAGCAATGCCGGCACTGCCGAATCCACTCTTGCGCATACAGATGCAATGTATTCTCTTCTCAAAATGCAGCAGCGCAGAAATAAAATTCCTGCCAACCTTCCAGATGGAGTAAAAGTTGCCAACAAAACCGGAGAGTTGGATGATGTCGAAAATGATGCCGGAATCATTTACAATACCGCCAAAAACATCGATCTGGTTGTCTGCTTTATGTCGCAGGATCTCACCGACAGTAGTGAAGCACAGGCAGTAATCGCACAGGATTCTCGTCTGATCTATGGTTATTACAACGAATGATCATTTTTCACAGCAAAAAACCTGTCATTCCGAATTTTCGGTCTGACAGGTTTTTCTTATTCTTCTTGCTTATCTTCCTCATATGACATTTCCCAGATATCCGCAAAAACAGCAAGCGGACAATCTGTCAAAAGACACATCAGCAAAAAACATTCATATGGATTTACTATGTAGATCTCACTCATTCCGCATTTCTTAAGAATTTCCTGAATCTCCTCAAGAAAATGATGATAACGATTATACGGATCATCATCCTGCATCTCCTGTGAAATGATAAAGAACTCTAATGTAATCAGATCAAAGCGCTCTACTGGAAATTTATGATTCAATATACTGTTGATTCTCTGTCTGCTGAATCGCTTCTGACTGAAATGTTTCGCCAGAATAGATGCCGACATCTTTTTAAGATTTCCCATTTTATTTACAGGAATTCCACTGCAGATAACTTTTTCCACATCTGAATCCGTAATATCTGAAATATTCCACACCTTATTGCGGGATTTTTCCACCTCATCCCCCTGATACATCTTCGCGATGATTTCTTTTGCATGAGTAAGGAGACGGACAAATTCCTGATAGGCCTGACTTTTCTCGGACATCGGATCATCTGCTCCAACTTTCACATACGCCAGATAACGAAGCAGTTTATCCTCTGTATCAAGACAGATTTTTCCCGAATAAACCTGTGGAGCTTCTGTATAACTCTCATCTGGTTCCAGCTCTTCATAGCGTTTCTTAAGTTCTTCTGCCCTATGATAACCAAGCTGCTGCGAATAACAGTACCAGTAGATTACCTCATCCGGATTATGGAAATCAAAATCCTGTTCCCGCAAAACCCTTGTCAGAAAATCGGATACATCTTCTGCACTCATGCGCAATCCAAAACCCAATAAAAAAACAGTTTCTCTTTTTACCGAAGCCTGTGTCAGCCAGTTATTTACCAACGATGTCAGTTTTGTCGAAGTTGGATTCATAGATTTCGGTGTACAAGTCTCATGAAATGATTCGATCACAATATCTCTGTAAATATCCTGTGTGACTTCGTTATAAGGTTCTTCCAATCCTGCACGTTCATAAATATAACGTTTCAGATGATCTCCAAAAGACACGAGTTCCATTTCTTTATATAAATAATGAAAAATAACATCTGCATCCTCATCCTCAAAGCCATCCAGACTGACAACCTGACGAAATCTCTGTGCAGCTTTTCTCGTAAATTCAAAGTCTTTTACAGAATCAAATGCCACTGTCTGCTCAAAATCAAGATCCTGCATTCTGTTTTTCATTATATATCACCCTCATTCTGCCTGTGAAACCAATTTAACACTCGTCTGAACATATTGCGTGGCTGCTCCATGATCTCACATAAAACAACTGTAATATTATCTCTTCCACCCTTTTTCAGAGCTCTGTCCACGAGAATCTCTACGGTTTTTGCCACTGGAATATCCCTGCTGAGTATATCCGCGATTTCTCCGTCTGAAAGCATATCTGTGATTCCATCAGAACAAAGCAGGAAGCGATCCCCTATTTTAATTTCCTGCCTGCTGATCGACGGTTCCAGCTGCAGATTTTCTTCTTCCATCCCAAGATACTGTGTTAATGGTGCCTTTCCAAACAAACTGCGCCCCAGGACGTGGTCTTGTGAAATCTGATAAAATTTCTCGCGGTCTGATTTATAGATCCGGCTGTCTCCAAGATTGCAGCTATAAACAGCATCTTCTGCAAAGGCAAGTAATGCTGCCGTTGTTCCCATGCTGTTGATCTTATTTGTCCTGCCGTAATCGCAGATAGCCTGATTCATGCTTTCACAGATTTCATTCAGGAATTCTTCCGGATCATTCCGTATTCCATCTTTTGCAGTTTTAAAATGTTCGCCACAGGCTTCTGCCGCAAGAAAAGCAGCCATCTCGCCACAGCTCTCACCTCCCATGCCATCAAAAACAGCAAGCAGCGGATATTCCGATTGTTTCATATATCCGCTTCGAATATGGCTCATTCCCTGATTCTGAGCCTCCAGACTATCACCGCAGCACCAGAAATTATCTTCATTATTATTGCGGATTTTTCCTATATGGCATGTATATGCATATTCAATCTGATAGGCCATATTCCGTCCTTTCTTATGATGCTGAATTTTCTGAGCTGCTGTCTGAAGAAAGATTCAGTTCATTCTTATATTCCTCTGCACGATTCAGATACTTTTCGCCTCTGCTGACGTATTCATCATTATTTGTCTCATTGTCATGACAACGGTTATTTTCATCAATCCATCGGACAAGCTTTCCATCATCATAATAATAACGGTCTATTTTCTGCTGTCCTTCTTTTATATCTCCGGATGTACTGCTGTCTGACCAAATATATGCAAAAAACAGTTCATTCTTCCAGTAATAGTATTCTTCATACTGATTATCCTTCGAAAGGGATGGATAGATAAGGATCTTCCTTACCTGCCAGCTGCCATCATCCAGCTGTTTCAGGTAGCTGATCTTTCCATCCTCTTCTGAACCGATCCAGCTGTAATCATTCAGATTATCACTGATCTCTGTTGCCTGTGTCTGTATTTTTTCCAGTGTCTCCTGCAACTGCTTACTTTCTGCAGTCTGAACAGTTTCCGTTACAGACTGTTTCAAACGCTGCAGTTCCGCATTTTCCCTCAAAAGCCAGATAAATACACCCACGATCACACAGACTGCAGCAAACATGATAATAACCGCAGCAACCAGTGGCTCAAATTTCTTTTTTGCTCTCTTTTTGGCTTTTTTTGCTGATAACGGCCTTTCCTGATTGTTTTTGCGTACAATCACTGTCCCTTCTGTCTCTGCTTTCATTTGGGACTGCTGGATTGCTTGTTTTCGGTCTTTCTGTGGTGTTCTTTGCTGAGATTTGTGCTGCACCTTCTGTAGATTTATTTTCCCCGGTGCATGTTCAAGCTCCTGCGTTTTACGTACATGCACTGTTTTTGCAGATGAACTTCCTGTTTTTACTCTCTCCAATGCTTCACGAAATTCCTCTGCATTGGCATAACGTTCTTCCCGGTCAAACGCACATGCTTTGAGAATCACCTCCGCAAACGCATCGCCTGCTTCTGCCGGTCTAGGGAGTTTCTCCCCGGCCATACGTTTATTCAAAGCATTTTCTTTATCTCTGTATGTAATCAGCTGTTTTTCCAGGCTGATAAACGGAAGTCTGTTGTGATTCCGAAGTTTGTATAAAACAATTCCAAGCGAATAAATGTCTACTCTTGAATCATAAGCTTCACCTTTATACATTTCCGGAGCCATATAAGAATAGGTACCCTTCTTTGAAAGTCCGCTCATAGTGCGTTCCAGTTCACGGGCAATACCAAAGTCTCCAAGTTTAAATTCTCCAAACCTGGATACAAAAATATTTTCAGGTTTGATATCTCTGTGAATAATATTCTGACATTGACAGTATTCCAATGCTTTACACAGATCAATACCAAGGCGGATCACATCATCTTCCGAAAGTGCGCGTCCTGCACAATATTCCATAAAGCTGGTCAGATATTCCATCCGGATATAAATATCCCATCCAATGTCATCCAGATATTCTACTACTTTATAATCTTCAACAGAAACCACATGAGAATTTCCTCTGAAATATTCCATGGTACTGACTTCCTGAATACATTCATCAACAAGTCCCTGAAAATATTCTTTCACTGACTGTTCATTCGGGCTTTCAGAACGAACGCTGCTTAATTCCCCGGGATTTGAGGGAATCGTGATAACTTTAATCGCAGAATAAAATGTCGTTCCCTGCTCACTTCGACAAGCTTTATAAACTTTACCGAAAGATCCTTCTCCAATCTTTTCTGTAATCTTCCATTCCGGCCATACAGAAACCGGCAGTTGCTTATCCATCTTCCCCCTCCTTTCCCGGTAATCTCCTATATTTCAGAGTTTTTTATTTATTTTAAATATTAATTAGCTTCATTATAGCATGCAAATAAATCCATGTCTGTAATTTTCGATATTCTTCCAGTTTTTTTCATACAATATTTATATTTTTCCATATAAAAATCCCCCGACCACCAAAATGGTCAGGGGATGTCTGTGAACAATAATTAATTATTCCTCTGTATCGTCAGTGTTTTCTTCTGCATTGATGATTTCATCATCTGCAGCATCAACAGGTTCTTCCAGTGTGATCGTTTCTTCGTCTTCCGGAAGGCTTTCTGCAGTTTCTTCATCCACTGTCGGTGCCTCTTCCGGCATGCCTGTATCCAACTGGATATCTCTGTAACGTTTCAGACCTGTACCTGCTGGAATCAGTTTACCAATGATAACGTTTTCCTTCAGACCAACCAGGTGGTCAACCTTACCTTTGATTGCAGCCTCTGTCAGGACTTTTGTTGTTTCCTGGAAGGATGCCGCTGACAGGAAGGAATCTGTTGCCAGAGAAGCTTTGGTAATACCAAGCATTACCTGCTTTCCTTCTGCCGGTTTCTTTCCTTCTTTCTCAAGGTTTTCATTAACTTCCTCAAATTCAAGAACATCTACAAGTGTTCCCGGAAGGAATTCTGTATCTCCATTGTCTTCGATACGAATCTTCTTCAGCATCTGACGAACCAGAACCTCGATATGCTTATCACTGATTTCTACACCCTGGAGACGATATACTCTCTGAACTTCACGGATCATGTAATCCTGAACAGCACGAACACCTTTAATTCTCAGGATATCATGTGGATTTACACTACCTTCTGTAAGTTCATCACCAGCTTCAAGAACCTGTCCGTCTGCAATCTTGATACGAGATCCATAAGGGATCAGATATGTCTTGGAATCTCCGTTCTCCGGATTTGTTACAATGATCTCACGTTTTTTCTTTGTGTCGTTGATGACAGCAACACCAGGAATTTCTGTGATAATAGCAAGACCTTTCGGTTTTCTTGCCTCAAAAAGCTCCTCAACTCGAGGAAGACCCTGAGTGATATCTCCACCGGCTACACCACCACTATGGAATGTACGCATAGTCAGCTGTGTACCAGGCTCACCGATAGACTGCGCAGCAATAATACCAACAGCCTCACCAACCTGAACAGCTTCACCAGTTGCCATGTTTGCACCATAACATTTTGCGCAGACACCAACCTTACACTTACAGGTCAGAATTGTACGGATCTTGACTTCTTCGATCGGTCCACCAGTTTTGCTTACACCTTCACTCATGATACGTGCAGCACGTCTTGGGGTGATCATATGGTTTGCCTTAACAAGAACTTCACCATCTTTATTTGTGATAGTCTCACATGCAAAACGACCTGTGATACGTTCCTGAAGGTTTTCGATTTCTTCTTTTCCATCCATGAAGCCTTTGACATACATACCAGAGATTTCCGGTCTGTTTTCGCAGCAGTCTGTCTCACGAACGATCAGTTCCTGAGATACATCAACCATTCGTCTGGTCAGGTATCCAGAGTCGGCTGTACGAAGTGCTGTATCGGACATACCTTTACGAGCACCATGTGCAGACATGAAGTATTCCAGTACTTCAAGACCTTCACGGAAGTTTGACTTGATAGGAAGCTCGATCGTATGACCAGTTGTATCGGCCATCAGACCACGCATACCTGCAAGCTGTTTGATCTGTTTATCAGAACCACGGGCACCGGAGTCAGCCATCATAAAGATATTGTTATATTTATCAAGACCATCCAGAAGTGCTTTTGTAAGCTCATCATCAGTCTTCTTCCATGTTTCAACAACTTCTTTGTAACGCTCTTCTTCAGTAATAAGACCACGCTTATAGTTCTTTGTGATTTTGTCTACGATATTCTGCGCATTCTGGATCATCTCAGGTTTCTGAGGCGGCACAGTCATATCAGAAATGGATACGGTCATCGCTGCACGTGTAGAGTACTTGTAACCTGTAGCCTTGATAGAATCAAGAACTTCTGCTGTCTTGGTAGCTCCGTGTGTATTAATAACTTTTTCCAGAATTTTCTTCAGCTGTTTCTTACCAACCAGGAAATCAACTTCCAGAAGAAGTTCATTACCCGGAATGCTTCTGTCTACGAATCCAAGATCCTGAGGAAGGATTTCATTAAACAGGAAACGTCCAAGTGTAGACTCTACAATACCAGTCATTTCTGTTCCATCAGGCATTGTCTTTGTGATACGAACCTTAATTCTGGACTGAAGAGTAATAACCTTATTTTCATAAGCAAGAATTGCTTCATTAACGCTCTTGAAGAACTTACCTTCTCCCGGATTTCCAGGTCTCTCCTGTGTCAGGTAGTAGATACCAAGGACCATATCCTGTGAAGGAACGGCTACCGGTCCACCATCTGAAGGTTTCAGAAGGTTGTTCGGTGAGAGCAGAAGGAAACGGCACTCTGCCTGAGCTTCCTGAGAAAGTGGAAGATGAACAGCCATCTGGTCACCATCGAAGTCAGCGTTGAACGCAGTACAAACAAGTGGATGAAGCTTGATAGCTTTACCTTCTACAAGAATCGGCTCAAACGCCTGGATACCCAGACGATGCAGTGTAGGTGCACGGTTCAGCATAACCGGATGTTCTTTGATAACATCTTCCAGAACGTCCCATACAGCTGGCTCAAGCTTCTCTACCATCTTCTTGGCATTCTTAATATTGTGAGAGGTACCGTTTGCTACCAGTTCTTTCATAACGAAAGGCTTAAACAGCTCGATTGCCATCTCTTTTGGCAGACCGCACTGATAAATCTTCAGCTCTGGTCCAACAACAATAACGGAACGTCCGGAGTAGTCAACACGCTTACCAAGAAGGTTCTGACGGAAACGTCCGGATTTACCTTTCAGCATATCAGAAAGGGATTTCAGGGCTCTGTTTCCAGGACCTGTAACCGGACGTCCACGACGACCATTGTCGATCAGGGCATCAACTGCTTCCTGAAGCATACGTTTCTCATTGCGGACAATGATATCCGGAGCACCAAGCTCCAGCAGTCTTTTCAGACGATTATTACGATTAATGATTCTTCTGTACAAATCATTCAGGTCAGATGTCGCAAAACGTCCACCATCCAGCTGTACCATAGGACGAAGATCTGGCGGGATTACAGGAACAACATCAAGAATCATCCACTCAGGACGGTTTCCTGACTCGCGGAAGGATTCAACAACCTCAAGACGTTTGATGATCCTTGCACGCTTCTGGCCTGTTGCCTTAACCAGCTCTGCCTTTAATTCAGCGGAATCCTTCTCAAGATCGATAGCCATAAGGAGCTCTTTGATAGCCTCAGCACCCATGCCTACGCGGAAGTTATTTCCGTAAGACTCACGGGCATCCTGATATTCTCTCTCTGTAAGGATCTGCTTGTACTGAAGTCCGGAATCTGCCGGATCCAGTACAATATAATTTGCAAAGTAAAGAACTTTCTCCAGTGTTCTTGGAGTCAGATCCAGGATAAGTCCCATACGGGACGGAATACCCTTGAAATACCAGATATGGGAAACAGGAGCAGCAAGCTCAATGTGACCCATACGCTCTCTACGAACGGAAGCCTTGGTAACCTCAACGCCGCATCGGTCGCAGACAACACCTTTATAACGGATTTTCTTATATTTACCGCAGTGGCACTCCCAGTCCTTGCTTGGTCCGAAAATTCTTTCACAGAAAAGTCCGTCTTTCTCCGGTTTCAAGGTACGGTAGTTGATGGTTTCCGGTTTTGTAACCTCACCTCTTGACCACTCTCTGATCTTTTCCGGGGACGCCAGTCCGATTTTAATGGCATCAAAAGTCATTGGCTGATATGTTTCATTGGTATTGGTTGATTCTGCCATGTATTCTTTTCCCCTTTCTACTCTTCGATATCATCGTAGGAATCGTCGATTTCGGATTCATAATCCTCTTCTTCGTCCTCGTCCACATCAACAAGTTCCTCTCCGTCAAACTCCTGCTTGGTATAGCCATGTTTGCTGAAGGATTCCTCTCCTCTGTGGCCGCGGGAATCTCCCTCGATAACTGCACGAAGATCGGTTTCGCCGTAATCTACATTCTCCATGATCTGAACTTCTGTCTGATCATCTTTGAGCACACGTACATCCAATGCCAGGGACTGGAGCTCTTTAAGAAGAACCTTAAAGGATTCCGGAATACCAGGCTCAGGGATGTTATCACCCTTGATGATTGCTTCATAAGTCTTCACACGACCGACTACATCATCGGATTTAACTGTCAGGATTTCCTGGAGTGTATAGGATGCACCGTATGCCTCCAGAGCCCAAACCTCCATCTCTCCGAAACGCTGTCCACCGAACTGAGCTTTACCAC
>OIWP01002806.1_pt1 | contig 16288 bp, 9 predicted proteins | sample 1587661 | NCBI WGS metagenome assembly OIWP01 (sample SAMEA3888899, study PRJEB22519) | human gut metagenome | biome: human gut; feature: human-associated habitat; material: faeces | place: Denmark | collected 2010 | reverse complement strand
CATACTTCTCGACTGTGTCAAGTGTTTTCTTGAGGGATTCTTCCAGTGAACGCAGCTCACCATAGCTGGCTCGGAGACTTGTGACGCTGTCGAGTACGATTGCATAAAGTCTTCTGGACTGCTGGTCATTCCAGCTATGATTGACGTTATTAAACTGCTGCAGGATTCTTTGAATAAAATACCCGATTGCTTCCCGCGCAGCAGTTGTCTGATTCAACGCATGACGAACCGCAGATGAGTTTACGTTTGTCATCACGAATCACCCTTTACATTGGCAACAACTCGCTGCAGAAAGTTTCGACCTGCTCTGGTGCAGGGCTGACATACGGTTTGAACTGGAACGTATCAGTAGCACCATTTGTATAGTAAACCGTATTGTCATGCAGCGTGGAAACGTTCACGTTATCGATCAGATTGAATGCATCCGAATCACTCAGTGCAAACACGATTCTCTCCCGGAACTTGTTCAAAATGTTCATGCCAAAGTGCATGGACTCCTTTACCGTCTGATAATCGCTGGAGCAGATGATAAAGTGGATGCCATAGGCTGCACCGTCTGCAATCAGTTTCTGCAATTTTTCGCTAGCATTTCCCATTGCTCCGGAGACAGGCTGAGCAGAAATATGGGAAGAGTCTGCGCCAATGCTGGAGAACGATGCCATCAGATCCGCAAACGGATCTCTTTCCTCTACATTTTGCGATTCTGCCGGAGCCACATCCGCAGTAAGAGACGGCACTTGAGCCAGCAGTGCGGCAAAGGGATCGTCATCCGCAGGCTTCGTGGAGAATCCCGTCGGCTCGACAGGGGAATCCGTCGGTTCTGCAGAGAATCCAGCCAGAAGATCAAGCGTCGGATCTTCCACCACAGTCGGCGGGACATCCACTGCTTTGGGTTCTGCTGGAAACTCTATATACTCCGCCTCATCGACCCGGTCACCCAACAGCATCGTCTGCATCAGATCCAAAACCGGACGGATCACCTTAGCCGCCTTATCGTTTCGCCCGGTCCAGATTCCCAGCGGGACACCGAACAACAAGGCGATGATCGTCGACGACAAGACAAGCGCCACAGTCTGCATGGTCTGTACCCAAAACCCCATCCCCCAAATCAAAAGTAAACCGAGCAAGGTCAGGACAGCAGTTCCCTTTCCGGCTTTCCACCAAGCCAAAGCTGCTATTCCCGCAATCATCAGGTAGAACGGGACCCACATCAGTATTCCCTGGAAGCCGTCGATAAAGCCGCCTACGATGTGGTTGATTACATCAAAAAGGCCAGCAAAGTTTTCTGTCAGCCAATTAATGGCCATTTCTATATATTTTCCGATATTTATCATAAATCTATTGCGTTTTGAATGATTTCTTCTATTTCTTTCTGATCTTTTCCGGTCATCTCGATAATGATGGCTGAAGTCGATACGACACCTTTCAAACGGTTATTCTCATCGACCACCGGCAAAGCCTGCTGGACTTTCGGCAAGAGGGGCAACATATCTTCGACTGTCATACTCTCCAATACGGAAGGGACCTCTTTCATGACAATCGAACTGATATCCCGCGCCCCTTCCTTACGCAACCGCAGCACATCTTTCAACCGTATTTCACCAAGGAACTGCTCGTCCGCACCGATCACGGGCAATGCATACAAACGTTTTTCCCTCATCTTGCGGATTATGGCCTCCGGACCATCTTTGCGGATACGGACAACGATCGGTTGAGTCAGCATGATGGAAGAGGCCGTAACGACACGCCCACGATCCACACTCTCGGTAAAACGGGTGACATAGTCGTTCGCCGGATCGGTCAATATCTCTTCGGGCGTCCCGACCTGTACGACTTCGCCATCCTTCATAATGGCAATACGGTCGCCTAATTTGATGGCCTCGTCCAGATCATGTGTGATAAAGACAATGGTACGTTTCATCTTCTCCTGCAAGTCCAGCAACTCGTCCTGCATCTGTTCGCGGATAAGTGGGTCAAGGGCAGAAAAAGCCTCGTCCATCAACAGGACTTCCGGGTCGTTCGCCAAAGCACGTGCCAGCCCGACGCGCTGCTGCATACCTCCGGAGAGTTCGTCCACACGCTGGTTCTCATATCCTTTCAATCCTACAACGGCTATGCTTTCATATGCTTTCTTTTCGCGCTCTTCTTTAGGCACTCCCTGCAATTCAAGCCCGAAAGCTATATTGCTCAATACAGTCCGGTGAGGCAACAGTCCAAAATGCTGGAATACCATCGCCATCTCCTTACGGCGTATTTGCAACAGTTCCTTATCCGACAGAGATGTGATGTTCCTACCGCTCAGCCATATCTCTCCCATAGAGGGTTCGTTCAGCCGGTTAATGCAACGCACCAACGTCGACTTACCACTACCGGAGAGCCCCATTATCACGAACATCTCTCCTTCCTTTATTTCCAGATTGGCATTACGGACAGCTATGGTACAGCCTGTTTCTTTTAAAATTTCCTGTTTGCTCTTACCTTGCTTAACCATCTTTTTCGCTTTGGCCTTCTCAGGTCCGAAAAGAATCGATAAGTCTTTTATTTCTATTTTCGTCATATTTTAAAAATTATATTTGGTCATGTTTAGAAGTAATTCCCAGGACCGGGCATGTGGTGTCTATTTAATAAACAGGGAAAAACGCGTTTAGTTTAAAAAAGACAATAAGTTCGGTTTTTCGCTCGTCTTTATTAGTATAATAAATCACTTATAATCAAACAATAAAACAACAAAATCAAAAGAATCAATCATTCATATTTTCGATCAAAAGGAAATGTCCGGAATCGCCTTGCATATGAAATACAAGGAGATTTCCGGACTAACAAGGAATAAATATGTTCTTTTTCGATGGTATTATCTTGTTCGGCTGTACTCGTACAGTATTTTCCCTTTTCCATTCATCAGATAAAAGGATAACTTACTATCTTCCATGCTGACTACAGTGAACCCGGCTTCCGGATTACAGAACTTCGTACCCTCGACAGTCTTTACCTTACGGGAAAGTGAACCGGATGTATTTACCAGATAGTCAACCTTGCTGTCAGCAGGCTGGATGTGCTGGAAGTTATGAATATGACCACAAAAATACATATCGACACCATATCTGTCCAACAGAGGCTCCAAACGTTTACGCATATCGGCACGTTCACTTTCCTCTTTCGGCGTATCGGCATAGACAGGATGATGGCCGATTACGATCTTCCATTTCTCAGCAGAAGAGGCAAGCGTTTTTTCGATCCATTGAAGCTGCTCTTCCATATCCTGTCTGCCGGCATCGGGATATTTCTCCGTATCTTCACGGTATTTGTCAATCAGAGGCGAAGTATCTATAAATACCAACAAGGCTTTCTCATTTTCACCCGCCTCCACGACTTTTGAGTAATAACGGGAAGGGACGATCCAACGACGGCTTTTCTTGCCGTAATCCAATACCGCTTGCGTATTACCGCGATACTCATGGTTCCCGTTGACGGCAAACCACTCCAGCATCAGCTCAGGATGGCTGTAAACAAGCTCGTAGTTTGTCATCCACAACGGATCGTCGACACTGGCTACCCCCTCGAAATGATGAGTATCCCCGGCCGCGACAATAAATTCGATGTCTATCTTTTCCGCCAGATTTCCCATCAACTCGGCAATCGTCTTTTGTTCGTAATAACCGTTCCGTCCCAAGTCGCTGACCAGATAAAAATTTTTGCTTTCTTCCGATACGGCCGGAACGTCGAATGCCTCCCCTGCTAAAGCAGGACCGGCAATATCCGTTTCCGAATTCGACGCTCCTTTCTGCTTACCGGCAGAAGTGCAGCCCCCGAAAGCGGAGACTGCGAACAAAGCCGATAAGGTCTGTAAATAAATTCTTCTATTCATCATGTTCTTTTATTTTAAACCGAAAGCTCCGAATTGTGCTTTCACCGCCGGCGAATGGTAAGTGACACCATTTACGGAAAGCCCGTTTGTCGAAAAGTAGGGAACTAAGTTGGCATCTGTTCCGCTATTAGCGCCTGCCAATACCGGAGAACCGGATTTGACATGGAAATCCCATCCTTCATCATATACATATTCGGTCAAAGCGACTTCGTTAACGGCAAAGTTTTCGAACAGCGGGTCCTTCAAATCATTTTCAGTAGCGATAATGCTATGCACATCCACTACTCCGGAGTTGTAATTCTTATGTTCGTAGTTATAACCGGCCCATGCATAGGCGACACCGCTTTCCTCTTCATATACAATATCGCTTTTCTGGCTGCCGGAAGCATAAAAATTATAATCGATCACAGACTGGTCGCTATAACCCTCTTCAGGGTCGTTCGGGTTCTTGAAGCTCGGGGTCATGGCACGGAACTTGCAATTTACCATCAAGTTGTTGAAAACATTCGCCAACACATTCTTTTCAGCATATACACAACCACCCTTCTCACCGTCGCGACGCCAACCGGCATTGACGATTGTATTATTGTAGGCCTGAACCTTAGCCTGGCCGCGCGTTTCGCTCTGGCCTGAACTGGACAGTTTCAATCCGTTAGTGTTCGGGCTGAACATGATATTACCGGCGACATCCACCGTACATCCGGCTTTTACATTGACAGCTTCCGCCCCGTCATATCCGTTGGCAGCAAACGTATTGCCAGCTATGATTGCCTGTCCGCCCATCAAATAAATACCGTCAGACCAGCCATTACGAAGAACAGAATTAGTGATGACATATTTCCCCTTGATATTGTTAGTCGTGATCTGCGGATAAGCGTCGTCACCGGCCGTATATACACCGTTGGCCGCAGCCGGAGAACCTTCCACCACTTGGCCACCCGTATATTCGATAACGGTATGGTCGATCAACATTTCCTCGCAACTGTTCGAAGCGACGATACCACCCCATAAGCCGGCAAACGTATTCTCTTTCGTGCGATTTTCCTCAGCTACGGAGAAAAGGACCGGATTTTCAGCTGTTCCCTTACAGTAAAGATTGCCGTCTACCGTAAATTCAACAGGGACATGGTTGGCTCCGACACCTTTGTCATCAAAGATAACCTGCACACCTTCCTCTATTGTCAGGGATTTACCGGCCGGTACTGTGATATGGCCTGATACCAATATGATGGAATTGGCTTTCCAAGTCCCCTCGACATCCCCCTCCACAGTCTCCGTATCTTCATTTCCACCCTGATTATTATCCGGATTAACAGGATCATCGTCACCACAAGCAGCCAAAGTCATGACCATCATGGCTGCACTCACTAATAATGCATTGAATTTCATAAAATAAATGCTTAATGTAAATATTAATATAATTGCTATGTTAAAGTTTATACCGGATGCCGAGCATAAATGACTGACCGTGCCATTCTTTCCGTTCGATCACATTCCCATTATGCCGGTCTGAATCCACACTCTCCGTATGCGGTCCTTTCTGAATGTAGCGCAAGAGCGGGATATCCAACAGGTTGGAGGCCTTGCCAAAGATACTGATGCCGTTCTTGAAACTTTTTTCTATCGAAGCATCCAGCTGGGCGTAGCCGTCCTCCCATATATCATCTTCATACCAGTTCGAAATGTCGCTCAGACGTTTTCCCGTATAGCTGGCAGACACCTGGCCCTCCCAGCCGTGCCTGGTCTCTTTGAAAAGCAGGGAGAGATTTGCCACATGGGCCGCCTGTCCGAACAGTGGACGGGACTGGCGCACCGACTTCACTTCCGATCCTTCCATGATACGCTTGTCTGTCGTGACCTTCGAATGTGTATAGGTATAGTTTGCCTTAATACCGAACCAGTTGAAGTATTTCATCACATCGACTTCCATCCCCAGATTCTTGGCGTCACCGAAGTTCATCGGTTTATAATAGGTATCCTGGCCTTCGTTCAACAACCCGTATTCGATAGGGTCCTGGATATTCTTATAGAACAGGCCGACCATAAACTGCTCGGAAGACTTTGGAAAAAATTCATAACGTAAATCGATATTGTCGGCAACCGTATGCTTCAAGTCCGGATTTCCCTTTTCCTTATAATCTTCATTAATGATGCTGTAAGGCACGATCTCGAAAAAGCTCGGACGATTGATGGCACGCGCATACGAGAAACGCAGGTTGGCATTTCGATGGATACCGTATTTGGCATGGAAACTCGGCAATACATCCGTATAGTCCTGGTTTCCTTCCGGATCAACATCGCGGGGAAATTTCAGTACATATCCCTGATTCGTATGCTCGACACGCACCCCGGCGATCAATTCCCATTCCTTTAAGGTATACTTCACCATTCCATATCCGGCACCGATCTTTTCCGTTGCATCGTAATTCAGAGGGTCCCCTATGTTGCCATAAGGACGGGGGACGAACTGTATCTCGTCAAAATTAAACCAGTCCTTATTGATATATTGCGGATTCTTGGAACCGGTAGCCGAGTTGAACGTATATTCATTAAAGAAACTGTCACGCTTCTTATCCCGGTACATACCTCCGGCCGAGAAATCCAGGATCGCCCCGCCATCCAATTTCAACTTATATACCAGATCGACATATCCGGCTTTGTCCTTATCCGAGTTATGTTCCCAACGACGTTTGGCCGCATCCGTAGTAGACACGTGGGAACCCAACAGATATATTTCCGCATTATCGGGCGTTTCGCTGAATGCTTTGGACAAGACAGCCGACCAGTTCAACCGCAACGCTCCGCCAGACAGAAACAAATGTTCGCCTTTTAAGGTCGAATTGATGATATACTGGTGGTTCCAACGCATACGGACAGCCCGTTCCTTTTCATCTTCCCCATCGCGCACTTCGGCTTCGCTCATATCCATATAACCGTTATACCAAGTCAGCTTATGGTTGTCGTTCAAGGAGTAATCCAGTTTGGCATGCACACCGATACGTGTCTGTTCCGATGAATAATTACGGTATTCTATCCCGTTATGGCTCGTTCCCGGTTGATAATAGAGCCGACTTTCCTTTCCCCGGCTGGTACTCAGAAAACTCCCCGCCAACATGACGCCCAATTTATCATCAAAAAAGCGGTCGCCATACGAAAGTCCGGCAGTCAGGTCCGGCAGCGGTTTCTTCCATTTCATCCGTAGGTTCGAAGTCGTAAAGTCTTCCATCGTCACTTTGTAATCTTCCGGTTTCCCCAACGCTTCGTAAGGAGATTTCTTTACGATACCGCCCCGGTTGAACGATTGGAAGTCACGACCGAAATACATCGCGTTATAACCGGTAGACAGGTTGGCCGTAAATTGGCGTTCGGAAGGAGCATCTTTCATGATCAGATTGACAGCGCCACCAATGCCGTCTCCCTCCATATTCGCCGTCAAGGATTTGGTCACCTCCAGACGGTCCAGCATCTCGGAGGGGAAGATATCAAGCGGCACAAAGCGGTTCTTATTATCGGGACTCGGAATCTTCACACCGTTCACCAACGTATAGTTATACCGTTTGTCCATACCCCGTAAAATGGCATACTGACCTTCTCCGCTACTGTTACGCTCGACCGTCACGCCGGACATACGCTGGATCACATTGGCAACCGTAATATCCGGTGACAGCTCGATCGCTTTCGCACTCATGACGTTGACCACATTCATCGCCTGCTTCTCAATCCCGCGGGCACCGGCTTCGGTACGTCCCGGATTGGCGGCTATGATCGTGACACCTTCCAGGTTCATGGCCGAAGGCTTCATGTTAAACAGTACATCCCGGCCGGACAGCGTGTTTACGTTCTGTTCCTGTGTCTCATAGCTGATATAACTGCAAACCAACGTGATGTTTTTTCCTTCCGGCACATCTTTCAGGACGAATGTCCCGTCCAGCCCGGCTGTCGTTCCCATCGCCGGATTTTCTTTCACATACACAGCAGCACCGATCAGTTCTTCGCCGGTCTGCGCATCCTTAACCCAACCTTTAACTGTCGCAGCGGTCAGATAAGCAGCCGGAGTCAAAGTCAAAAATAAAACGAGTAGTAATTGCTTCATTATTTGTTTTTCTTTTCCGCCGCAAAAGTAGAAGGTGCGGATAACAGCAACACTTCATTCTTTTTACAATTACGTTACAGGCAGAAAACAGAAGGAACAAAAAAGCTACATATTTAAACGATATCGACCGGTGAATCTACAAAAAGTCTTATATTTGCGAGTAAGAATTACACATAATAACGCATACTAATATGAAAACAAAGATTTCACTTTTACTTCTTGCCATTCTATGCAACTTCTCCGTATTTGCCCAGAGTGACTTCGACAAATATTTCGAAAAGAAAAGTCTCCGGGTGGATTTTGCCTTGAGCGGTAATCTAAAGTCACAATCGGCTGCTATCCAAGGGTTGCGTGAAGAACCGGTATGGGGAGGTCCGGTCAAGAACCTGATCGATAAGTTCAATTACGGAGGTTATTATATTAATGTCTATGACAAAGCTACGAATAAGCTGATTTACTCACGCGGCTTCAATACGTTGTTCGAAGAATGGCGCTCGACAGAACAGGCTAAGACAGAAACACAATCGTGGACAAACAGCGCTTCCGTTCCTTTCCCGAAAGTACCTATCTATGTCGAGATCACGGCACGCGACAAGGCCGACATGCAATTCCATCCGTTGCTGAAACAAGAGATCGATCCCAAAAGTATCTTCATCGACCGGGGAAAACTGAAAGCCAATAAAGTGCATCAGATACAGAAAAGCGGCGACTCGACAGAAAAAGTGGACCTTGTTTTTATTGCTGAAGGATACACGGCGGATGAACAGGAGAAATTCGTAGCAGATGCAAACAGGTTTACAGAAGCCTTGTTCGCGACTCCTCCTTTCACGACACGTCGAAACGACTTCAACGTATGGGCTGTCTGCCTGGTATCGGAAGAATCGGGCACGGATGTTTCGGGTAAAGGTATCTTCAAGAACACTGCCCTCAATTCCGGTTATTATACATTCGGTGTAGACCGTTATCTGACAACACCGGATATGAAATCGATCCGCGATGCCGTCTGGAACGTACCATGTGATGCAATATTCCTGCTGATAAACACAGATATGTACGGCGGTGGCGGCATGTACAACTTCTATGCCTGCGGGACAGCCGACAACCCACGGACACCTGTCGTCTTTACACATGAGTTCGGACATAGCTTCGCCGGCCTGGCAGACGAATATTTTTCTTCGGAAGTCGCCTACCAGGATTTCTATAACCTGAAATACGAACCGTGGGAACCGAATATCACAACTTTAGTCGATTTCGGCAGCAAATGGAAAGACTTATTGCCCGCAGACACTCCTATTCCTACCCCACTCGATGCCGGACATAAGGACAGAGCCGGCGTGTTCGAAGGAGGCGGTTACCTGTCGAAAGGCATTTATCGCCCGATGGATCACTGTATGATGCGCGACTACGCCCCATTCTGTCCGGCTTGCTCACGAGCCATTCTTCAGATGGTCGATTTCTTGACAGACAAGTAATAAAATCTATAGGCGCCCAGCAAACCGTAACCCATAGCTTTAGCCTCTGTAAAGCTATGGGTTACGGATGCCAAAGCATAGCTTTATGGTGGTCTTTTCTCGTGTCGAATGTCTTTTCGAACGGGAGTGTTGAAAAACGCCATGATTGATTATCTGTCATCTTTCACCGAGGAGACGAAGTGTCTGCTACGGGAAAATTCATTATAAGATATAATTATTTTAACCGTACCGCTTCCCCATATTTGCTAATATCGATCAATTTATAAGTATCGACCTTGATTTTACCGCGAATGAATTCGGGAATATTGAAAGAGAAGAGAGAACGTTCATAATAGTCCGTCTCTTTCTGAGGCAACAGGAAAGGTTTGCCGGGAACACCATTTGCACCCAGATAACAAATGTAAGGCCGTGTATACAGCCCGTCATCCCGACGACTGCTGAAAACGAACCACCGGCTGTTGCTGCTCCAGGAATGATAGCTTTCGACATCGTTGCTGTTCACTTGGAGAAGGGAATCTGTTTTACCTGTCAACATGTCCAATAGTCGCAAATCCGCATCCTTGTGCCAGATCGAGAAGTTGCCATAATCCGAAACCGTGTACATCAGAAAACGGCCATCGGGAGATACTCTCGGCAGCTTCGCGCTCCGTCCTTCCTCATTAGCGTTGTAAAGCGTATCTATCGTCTGGCCGAAACTCCGTTTTTCCGGATCGAAAGCTATGCTTTGCAGGTTGTAGCGGATTTCCCGATATGACTCAGGCATCCGGCACGCCGGTGCGGAACAGAAATACAACCGTCTGCCATCCGAAGAGAATGCCGGAAAAGTCTCCATATTCTCCTCCGAAGATAAATGGGGAGCTGTTACGATTTCATGTTTCTCCACATCATAGACCACGACATCCGATCGATTGTCGAACACTTCCACCCGGTTCGCATCCGAAAGGTGAAAATCCTGTTTCGTATCATTCGTCGAGAATGCAACATATCGCCCGGACGGATGCCAGGCGGGATAGACCAAAGCGGAAATAGTCCGTTCGGTCTTCGTATCCAGCTTCTCGATATCACCATCCGTCAGTATGTAGGTCCCGGCATGTAGCGCACGTTGGTGGAAAAGCATCCGATCCGGATTCTGCATACAGAAGGAATGGCAGTTCATACAATTATTATTCGTCTGCTTATTGTCGAGAAAGGTTTCTTCCGTAAAATCCTCCAGGCAACGCTGGTAAATCCCCATCCTGTTCCACATCCGGTAGCCTGGTGCGATACGGCGATAGACCAAATAGGGATCGATTTTATCTTTGATTACTTGAATGGAAAAAGGAGGATATCGAAACCATCTGTCATCTTTGCATATATAGATCCCGACCGTAAGGTTCCCTCCAACCGATGCGTCCAACAGCCGGCGCCACTTCTTCTCCGGGATTTGGAAAGAACCGTTATCCGAATCCACCCGTATTTGCTGATCTTTGCCGGAGAATAGGGCGATTGCTTCGCAAGGTTCTTTCAGTTTGAAGTTCAGCGGAGCGATATTACAAGGGACTGCGACCCCTTTATAATCGGGAAAGATTTCTATTTCACCTTCCGTTTCCTCCGCATCGGGCAATCCACCATTGCAAGAGAAAAAGAAAACCGTACAAAGCCACAACAGAGAATATAAATACTTCATAGACTATCCATTCAATTTTTTACAATAATAATAAAACCAGAAAGTGTCTCCATATTGCTGGTAAAGCCAAGGCAGCCCGTCTGCGCCATTCTTGATCTTCAGAATATCTTTCTGGAATTGTTTATAGCGTTGCACTATCTCAGGCCGGATGGAAACCCAGTCAAGGACAGAAAGGTCCTCAGTCGCCAAAACCAATGCCGCCTCCTGAAAATGAACAGGAAGGGACTGTCCCGGCAAAAATCTACCGGCATGGGACAGGAATATCTTGAACTTCTCCATTTCCTTCGCCAGCAGATAGGAACAACCTAAATATTCCCATGCAACCCGGTTTACGCCTGGTTCCGAAAGATGTCCAACCCAAAGGCTGTCGATGCCGGTCAGGCAAAGCAAATTGTCCGGCTGGAAGGCCGGTATTGTCTTCGCGGCAAGCTCTCCATCCTGCCCGATCCTTTCGGGATGACGAACATAGCCGGTATATTTTTCCGCCCAACGCCGATATCCCGGCAACCGGCCGAGTATACCCAGATACTTATCCGCCAAAGCAAAATCTCTCCGTATCAAGCTAATCTTCACCAATCGTTGAAGCATACGAGGGCTTCCTCCCCGCTTGGCAAGTGTCAGGCCTTCCATCGCATATCCTTCCGAAAGGCTGATATCCCCGATCATATAATGGATATCACTCAACAGGCAACTCATATAATAAGTCCGGTCCCAGGAAGCCAGAAGGCTTTGCGGCCCTTTCTGGTCATAATGGAACAACCGGTCGCCCAAAGCGCCCTTTTGAGCCAATGCCATATTCAAATAGTTAAGGCTGACATAATCCGTCACCTCCTTCTCCGGATGTTCGCGGATAATCGTGTCCCAGTCATTCCTTTGCTCCCAAACGGACAACTCGTTCATCCGGTTGTTCCGGACTTCATACGGTCCGGGCAGACAAAATGCGGAAAAGCAAAACAGGACGACCAACAAGCTTCCCGCAACAAATACTTTCACCGAACGCTTTCCTTTGGGAAGAACCTTCATCGTATAAGCCGTTGCAAACAGAATCAGAAGCAAGACGACAAAACGGATCCAGATAAAATAGACATAAGAATCCGGCTGCAACTGGGACTCCTGATACCTTTCCGAATAAATCCCGTCTGTCAACGGAATACCGATAGCCAAACGAATACCGATATAAGCCAACAACACCCCAGCCAAAAACACAGCAAGCGAACCAGACCATTTCCTCCTTCGGCACAAAAGGCTCATGCAAACCACGACCAGACCGTAAAGTGCCGCCAACTGGCCAGTCAAACCATAGACGAGAAACACACTCACCACACCATAAAACAACTGCACCTTCATTCTCCGTATACGGATAAAAACATAAGAGAATAGCAGAAGCAGGATCAGCCCGACCGTCCCGTCCAACACGTAAAAAGAGCTCGTATGGGCCTTCAGCAATCCTAAAACAGGAAACAGGGCAAGCAACAAATTATATCCGCGCGGTGCGATTTCCTGCAAAAGCAGATAACACAAGAAACCGGCCACACACAAGAAAATACTGTTAACACACAAGACAAACAGGGAAGCAGTATAATATTGAACCAAAGCCTGCCCGACCACCGTACAAAAGCCACCGGGGACAGACAGCATATCCTGGATAACCACCCATTCGGGAATAAACAACTGCACCTCTTCCTGCCGTTGGAACGTGGAAGTCCCGAACGACCAAAAGAAAAACCAAAGTCCGATAAATACGAACAGCCAAAATACAAGCGTCCTCCCAGTCATAATCCCATCGTTTTCGTTAAAAGGAAATGAAATGAAACAAAAGAAGAGAGGAAGTCGCCTTTTGACGACTGTTCCTCTCTCCCCCGGTCTAAAGAGTAAAATTATACTTCGTAGTCTTTCACATTCTACTTACTGCCGTAACCAGGGTTCTGTTCCAGCAGGTTATTAGCACCGATCAGACTGTAGTGGATCGGGAAACGATTCAGGTTCGGATTGTTCGTCGCCTTATGATCCCACCAGTCTTCCGTCACATAGGCATCCCAACGGATCAAGTCCGTACGGCGGCGTCCTTCGGCCAAGAATTCCAATTGCCATTCGTCCAGCATACGGTATTTGTCCAGATTAGCAGCCGTTACAGGATCGGGATCGACTCCGTCTTCGAAATAACGCTTGCGGACTGTATTGATCAGATCGGCAGCCCCCTGTTTGTCACCGGCACGCATCTTGCATTCGGCCAGCATATAATAGATCTCGGCCAAACGGATCACAGGTACGTCCGGATCGCCTTTCCGCTTGAACTCTTCCTGAGTCGGACGCGGACTGCGTTTCGTCACACGTACCCCGGAGTTTTCTTCTGCCGTCGCAACCGTCGAAGGTAACGAAGCCACATCCGGATAAAGCGGATCTTTTCCGACCTTGGCAAAATGAGCGATCTGGTCGACAACCGTGATCACCTCTCCGGCATACTCGCGCGTACCTGTGCAAACCCATTCCGGATTCAACGGATTCACCAATTCGCCAACGATAAACATACCGCGATATTTGCCATTGCCTTCATATACATAAGGTTGCTTACGGATATCCTTATCATTGAACTTCGCATACGCTCCACCCAGCTTATATGGATAACGCTTACCCGTAGGATCGAGACTCGGCACCAGTCCGAGAGCATTGTCCGAACCGGAACCTTCCAGTCCACCCAGATAGTTCTTATAGTTATAAGGAACCATCATGCCCCAATACATGGCATCCGTCTCGGTCTTTGCATTCTGGCTGGGGACGGACCAGATCAGCTCAGGACAACGTTCGTTGTCAAATCCGAATATGTTCGTCCAATCCGTTTCCAATGCATACTGTCCGTACTTACCGTCGATAATGTCCTGACAGATCTGGGCGGCTTCGGTAAACATCTCCTTGCCGATATAAGACTTGGCATTGAAATACAAACGAGCCTGCAAGGCTGCACCGGCTGCACGATGGATCGAACCGGTTTCCATCCCTCCCAGTTCTTCTTTGATCGGAAGATTCGGAACGGCTATTTTCAATAAGGAATCGATGAAGTTAAATGTCTCGACATCCGTCGAACGTCCTTTCACTTCGCTCTGTGTCGTCGTGTACAAAGGCACCCCTCCGAAGAAGTCCAAACCGTCCAAATAGAAGGACGCTGCCAGCGTACGTTGCTGGTTCAACATGGATTCGCGCGTACCCTCTTCAAAGCCCAATGCATCGAAATCGACATTTTCCAAATCTTCCAATGCATCCCAAGCCAAAGCGACTCCCATCGCAAAGTTGGTCCAGCCCGTCTCGACACGCGTCATGTCTTCCGTATACTCATGATGATGGAATTTCTGATAGACGGCCCCGTCATACCAGTCGCTACCACGCGTAGGCAGACAGAACTCGTCCGTCCCCAGTTCCTGCAACAACCAACGCGGACTGTCGTGGGCAATGTACCAGCGCCAGTGAGTAAACGGACGGTTGAAACGTTGCCATACGGCATCTTGTGAGCTATAAAAAGTCTCCGGGACCACCTGCGAATAAAAATCAGGTTCGACACTACAGGAAGTAGTGCATAGCAGGCAGATCACTCCGGATAAAAACAATTGGAATATATTTTTCTTTTTCATCTTACAATCTTGTATTAGAAGTTAAACTGCATACCTAATGTCCAAGTACGGACGACCGGATAAAAATCGCTCCAGAACTTTTCCGTTCCTTTATCCCAGCCCGTGATATCCACCTCCGGGTTCATGCCGCTATAGCCGGTGATCGTGCAAACGTTACCCACCGTACCATAAATACGGATCCGGTCGATCAGGTTGTTCGTGTACTTCTTCATCGGAAGCGTATAACCCAGCGTGATCGCATCGATTTTCAGGAATGTACCGTCTTCCAGGAAATAGTCGCAAATCTGCTTTTCGCCCTTGATGTGGTTGAACTTGCCGTAAGCGTCTTTCAAAACATTCAGGTTGCCCTGTCCCTGGATGCCGTAATACATATTGATCGTATTATACACGTCGAAATCGATCCAGCTACGCAGGTTGATGCCTAAATCGAAGTTCTTATAAGTCAAGGTATGGCTCCACCCGATAATCAGTTTCGGAGTATAGTTGCCTATATACTGTTTGTCGTTCTCCGTTTTCTGTGCAGCCGGGATCACCTCGCCATCCTTGTTATACAGCAAGAAACTGCCCTCGTCATCGAACCCTGCGAACTTCCACATATAGAAAGAACCGATTGTCGAACCGGCTTCCATACGGGCTGCATCGCCCGGAGTTCCCGGAGCCACGAAACCATTACCGTTATGATAGGAGTTGTCACCCTCCAACGTCAGGATCTTTCCGGTATTATGGCTCAGGTTCATGCTGGAAGACCAAGTGAAATCTTTTGTACGAATAATGTCGCCACCGACTTCGAACTCCCAACCTTTACTTTCCATACTACCGATATTCTGCATCTGGCTGCCCTGCGTATAAGGTGGTTGCGGGACCTTCACACTGAACAGAAGGTTATCCACCTCACGCCGATAGTAGTCGAACTTGCCATACAAGCGTCCTTCGAAGAAAGAGTAATCGACACCCAAGTTCCACTCCTTCTTTTCTTCCCATCCCAAATTAGGATTGACATTTTGCGATTTACCGTATGAGTACGCCCATGTTCCGTTCGGCATCATCCAGTTCGTGTCCGAGCCTAACATATTGGCCATATAAGTCGCACTAAAGTCATTATTACCGGTCACACCGTAACCGAAACGGATCTTCAAGTCGTCCAGCCAGTCAAAGTCTTTCATGAACTCTTCGTTCGAGATACGCCATCCTGCCGTTGCAGACCAGAAGTTCGCCCAACGGTTGTCGGCCGCAAACTTGGAAGAGCCCTCATGCCGGATAGATGCGGAAAGCATATATTTATCCTGGTAGGAATAATTGGCACGGGCAAAGAAAGAGAACAGACGTTCCGTAACCGATTTGCCGGAGCTCATGCCGGCCTTGCCATCCGTCAGGTAGCTGCCTTGGCCTATATCCCAGTACTTGATGCCATCGACCGAGAAATTATAGTTATCCATACCGAAGTTTTCTCCGTTGACTTCAAAATAAGAATAACCGGCCGTTGCATTCAGATTATGTCCTCCTTTAAAGTCTTTTACATAGGAGAAATATCCTTCTGAAGTCAGGTTTTCCGTCTTGCTGAAAGCCAGG
>OIWP01002798.1_pt1 | contig 16340 bp, 20 predicted proteins | sample 1587661 | NCBI WGS metagenome assembly OIWP01 (sample SAMEA3888899, study PRJEB22519) | human gut metagenome | biome: human gut; feature: human-associated habitat; material: faeces | place: Denmark | collected 2010 | reverse complement strand
AACGATTCATCGAACGCAGTAATCGCAAGCCGCTCACGATTACTGCCCTCGGTTTGCATCTAATGGATGTTCGCCTTGATGATATCTCGCAAGAATTCAGTGGCCCCGGCACCGCAAGAGCCGTCGTAGTATTCGACGAAGCGCGGATCGGCAAGGTAACCTTCTGCTAAGGATACATGCGCCTCAGGCGAATAAGCTTTCTCTCCCCAGTGAACCTTGATCCATTGGGCGTGCATCCCCGCCACAAGCTTGGACTCAGGAGATTCCGGGTCTTTAGTCATCATGGCCAGAACCAAGTTATCCTTGATGCGCTGTTCGAGTTCCTCTTTGGCATCCCAGGCCGGCTTGCTCATATTGAGCATCCTTTCGTTGGCTGCATCGATAGCCTCGTCGCCGTAGAATGCACGTGCTTCCTGCCCGAACTCCTCCTCGAAGTCGGCGACAGATTGTTTCTTGATCTGCTCGAATCGTTCCTTATCGTCCATTTTCTCGTAATCCTCCAATCCTGCCACGGCAAGCTTTGCCGTAGCTATGGTCTTGTCCAGCTTCTCCCTTTGTCGACAAAGAAGGGTCAGATGCTCTCGAAGCATGGATGCGAGGTCGAAGTCCGATTTGTCGAGCGCCTCCTCTATGGACTCCAAGGGCACTCCGCAAGATCTCAGAAGCAGGATATGCTGCAGTCTGCGCACGTCGGCAGTATCGTAGACTCGATATCCGTTCTGCGCTCGCGCAGGAACGAGCAGTCCGATCTGGTCATAGTAGCGGAGCGTGCGCGAGCTCACACCGGCAAGGTCGGCCAGTTCCTTGGTGGTGTATGTCCTGTTATCTGATGCAATCATGCTTCCTCCAACAAACATCACTTCAAAGCATCTGCCGTCAGGCTAAGCTATGACGCAGCGTAAAGGTCAAGCGCTAATCACGCATATCTTCCCAGCGATCTCTTGTCAGCTTGCTTACCATGAGATTTCTACGCTCATCGAAGCCGCTTCTCCATCTTCTCGAAGACAAGCTTTACGTCGTTTTCGAGATCGATGATTCCATGTCCAGTTGTACGATAGCTCCTATGCTCATAGAGCAAGGCAGCAGGAAGGGAAAACAAAAAGAGCATCTACCCACCAAGCGCAAGCAAGAGAGCTGCCAATAACAGCCCGATCGCTGCGCCGCCGACAAGCTTCACCACAACACCAAGCGCTGGATGCTTGCGCGATAAACCCTGCGAATCGGGTTCTTCACCAATCTCACCTTTGAGAAAGCGGTCGATCTCCCGATAGGTGACGATGTCGTGCTTCTTCTTCAGGCGGTCGATAGCAATAGCCATGCCGAACCCTATGGCGTAGAGCACGATGAACGTGATCGCACCTGCGATATTGCCCTTGCTCATACGAGCGAAACCAGAAGGCTCCTGCCAGGCAAGCGAGAAACCCAATAGAAAAAGGAAAGCTAGTATCGAAAAACCGACCATCCCGTATGACAAGAGCCTCATCTTGTGCGAATCCTGTTTGACGGCCTGCTGGATCCTTGCAGCATCACCTTTCACAAGATCGTCTATAGAGGTGTCGAATAACTGGCTCAGCAGAAGCAAGCTCTGCATATCGGGGTAGGTCTTGTCATTCTCCCAATTCGAGATGGTCTGGCGCGACACGAAGATCGCCTTCGAGACCTCGTCCTGGGAAAGCCCCCGTTCCTCCCGCTTAGCCTTCAGCTGCCGAGCCAGTTCCATCGATCCCTTCCTTTCGATTGCGCGTTGGCGCGCCACGCCGCTTGTGCGCACCAAAATGATACCCCACAAGCCTTGCAAAATGATGCAGACGCACCTGTCAAAAGTCTTTTACAGGCCCTTTGAGCAGGTGTTTTGCCAGAGCGACCCATTTGCGGATACAGGGACGAATCGGCAGAATAATGCCCGCCAACGCAAACCCGAGTGAAAGGAATACGCCCATGAAGGAAAACGGCAAGCGCTTCATTCAGACTCACGCGCAGCAGGACGGCCTCGCTAACCGCACCTACGTCCTTGTCGACCGCGAGACGGGAGTGAATTACCTTCTGGCAGGCTTTCTCGCCTCTTCCGGCGTCAACTGCACCGGCATGACCATCCTCGTCGATTCATGCGGCAACCCCATTGTTACCCCTGTCGGGAAAAACGAGTAGACGCAACCCTGACAACGAAAGGAGCAGTAAGTATGGCCCGCGAAGAGAAGGTTTGGGAATATGCGGTGGATGCCGGCTTCACGCCACTGGAGGATCGGTGCATCATCGTCAAGGGCGCGGCAGGGGATCTGAGCGAGAAGATCGTCCGCTTCTTCGAGACGTGCGATGTGGCCGTCCTTCAGATGTGCGAGAACGAGCTCATCCTGCTTCCGTTCAGCCCCCTTTGGGCGACGCTGGAACGGGATGTCACGCTCGTGGTTCCCTATGAGGACATCGAATCCGTGAAACTCGTCGATGACCTGCTCAACGTGATCATCGACATCGAGACACGTGGCGGTGCCGTACGCCTCACCACCCAGCAAAAGGAGCTGAGCGACATTCGCCTGTCCGGCATATACGCCACCCAATATGCCGGTGGCTTCAAGAACTGGCACGCCGAAAACGTGAACCTCACCCTGCAAGCACTCAGCGAACTCGGCCACAAGACATCATGCGAATAGGTCTCACTCTGCTTAGGCGCCGCACGTTACTTCGCTGGCGGCAAAACCCTACACGTTCCCCGGCGAAAGGGCCTTTTCGTACCACAACGCTGGCGGATATATGAACAGACCCTCGCCCTCGGCCTGAGCGTCGACGACCCGAAAGCCTTCGCCGACTGCATTGCTAAAGCACTCACATGATTGTGATGAAGGCGGCCTCGCCTTCTGCAACACGAAAGAGGCCATCTTCAGCAGTCCGCCAAAATCGGCTTCATCCGCAATACGCTGATCAGGCATTTTCCTCGGACCTCTCAGCGCATCTTCTACCGCAAGCGGAAGCAGACGCTTATAACTCGAGATTTGCTGCAAAAACCGGGCGGTTCGTCGACCGGAAGGCCGGCAAAAGCAGATCCCCGCCCTAGGACACATTGCATCGCCCGAATACGCGCCCAGGCTTTCTCGTCTGGGCCCTCTGCTCTTCGACGGTATACTGCGCTGGACAGAAAACCCCGGAACACCGGAGGGCGAACATGGCCACGCGGAAATTGCATACTATCGAGAAAAGGATGATTCCGTCCTCGGATCGGGATATACGGATTCTCATCATGCGGCCCACGAAAAACGCGCGACCGCGTGAAAGCACTCCGGGCATCCTGTGGCTCCACGGAGGGGGTCACCTTCACGGCATGCACCCAAAGATCCTGCTGCCCCATGCCCGCCTTCTAGTGGAAAAGTACGGCGCCGTGGTGGTGGCTCCGGAATACCGCACCGCATTCGAGAAGCCGTTTCCCGCCGACTTGGAAGACTGCTACGCCGCCCTGCTTTTCCTGAAGGTCCACGCCGACGAGCTGGGGATCAACGATGCGCAGATCATGGTGGGTGGGGAAAGCGCCGGGGGCGGCCTCACGGTGGCCACCTGCCTTTTGGCGCGAGATATCGGCGAGGTCAACATCGCCTTCCAGATGCCTCTCTACCCCATGCTGGACGACCGGGAAACCGCCTCGTCGCGAGACAACCATGCGCCGGTGTGGAACACGCGCACCAACCGGTTCGCCTGGAAATACTATCTCCGCGGTTTGGGCGGCGTAACGCCCCCGTCCTACGCCGCCCCCGCCCGCGAGGCCAATTATGCGGGCCTGCCCCCTGCCTACGCCTATGTCGGCACTGAAGAGCCGTTCTATTGCGAGACGCTTGAGTACGTCGCGAACCTCAAACGCGCAGGCACAGAGGCTTCCGTAGACGTATACCCCCACTGGTTCCATGCCTACGACATGCTGCTCCCCTTCGCGAAGAAGTCGAAGGAAGCCGTGCGGCATTTCGAAGAGCACTACCTCTACGCCACCGAGCACTATTTCGCCCCGCAAAGAATCCCTCCCTCTCTCGACTAAAATAGACCCTCAACCGAAAGAACCCAACTATGGATACTGATAAGAAGAAGGAGTTGCGCGCCGCCTACAAGGAACGCCCACGGGAAGCGGGCGTCGTCTTCGTCACGTGCGGCGCGACCGGCGAGATGTTCCTCGCGGACGTCGTAGACGCTCCGGCGGCGTTCAACCGAATGCGCTTTCAGCTGTCGTCGGGGCTTTACCCGGACAAGCGGCTGCAGGCCCTCTGGAACCAGCACGGCGAAAGCGCCTTCGAGTTCGGCGTGCTGCAGCGCCTCGACCCCAGCGATGCGGATGCGGACATCGCCGAGGAACTTGAAACGCTCCTCGACCTCTGCCTGGCCGAACATCCGGAAGCCACCAAACTGAAAGCCGCCCACGGCGCCCGGCGCCGGTAGGCTGCTTTGGATTCTGGGACGGATTACGAAAGCACAAACTAACTGCCTTTTGAGTCGCTATCGCCAGATACCTGGTGGTAGAATGCGCGGACATGGTTTACATCACAGGTGACATACACGGCGATCCGCGCGATTTGCTTCGCTTTAGCGAGGCCCATTCACTCACGGCCGACGACACCATCATCATCCTCGGCGACACGGGCTTCAACTTCTACCTGCACGGGCGCGACCGCAAGGCGAAGAAGCTGGCGGCGCGCATTCCCGCTACGCTGCTATGCATCCACGGCAACCACGAGGCTCGGCCGCAGTCGCTTCCCGAGCTCTACCATGAAGAGCAGCGCTTCGGTGGCGCCGTCATGACGGAAGCCGCCTTCCCAAACATCCTCTTCGCAGTGGATGGCGAGATCTACGACATCGAAGGGCTCTCCACCATCGCTATCGGAGGAGCCTACAGCATCGACGCCCAATGGCGACGCGAGAACGGCATTCCGTGGTTTCCCGACGAGCAGCCAAGCGTGCAAACCAAGCAGCGCGCCGAGCGGGTCCTCTCCGAGCGCAGCTGGAAGGTGGATGTGGTGCTCTCCCACACGTGCCCGGCGAAGTACACGCCCACCGAAACCTACTTCCCCGGAATCGACCAGAGTAAAGTGGACAAGTCCACCGAGAACTGGCTGGACACCATCGAGGATCGGCTGACCTATCAGCGCTGGTACTGCGGCCACTGGCACATCAACAAGCACATCGACCGCATCGACTTCCTGTTCGGCGACGTAGAAGAGTTCGCCGCCGGACTTAAGCACTAGTCGTCTGCGACGAGCATCACCGGACGCCCCTCCGCGCACGCGTCGGTTGGCGAAGAGGCACTTTTCTGCAGCAAATCGCGAGTTATAAGCCCCTAGCTCTCCCGTTCGAGCCATTGACTTTGAAGAGCTGCAAAGAAACGCCTGGTTGCAGCCTCGCCTTTTCCGAAAGGTTTGCCAAGCTTGTCCTTCAGGCACCCCCGAGACGCTTATAACTCGAGATCTCATGCAAAAATCGGGGTGTTCGCCGACCGAGCACTCGTCCGGCGAGAGCCCGCGCTCATCGCAGAGCAGTCATGAGCGCCCGCACGCAACAAAACGTTGCTTGAAAGGGAAAGCACGACCAAGCAAAATGGGCTCATGCAAAAAATGAGCGCAACCGCTCGGACGCCCTGCGGAACGCGGGCAACCACCCGGGGGCCCTGCAAGAAAGGACAGACATGGCATTCAAGGAAACCCTTGCCGCGGCGCGGGAGCAGCGAGGCATGACCCAGCAGGCGCTGGCCGAGAAGCTTTACGTTACGCGCCAGGCGGTGTCGCGCTGGGAAAACGGCGAGACCGAGCCGTCTGTCGACATGCGCAAGCTCATCGCGGCTGTGCTTGACGTACCGGTCATTCAGCTCTTCGACATCGACGTGAGCCAGCTGTGCCAATGCTGTGGCACCCCCTTCACCGTTCCCAACATGCCCCACGGTACCGAGGCCGACGGCACGGAGAACATGGCCTACTGCAAGTGGTGCTATGACGGCGGCCAATTCGCCTACCAGAGCGAAGACGAACTCATCGAGAAGACGGCACCCTTCCTCATGGAGGCCACCGGCATGTCGCAAGAAGAGGCCGTCTCGTTCATGGGCGTCCTCGTCCCTCACCTGAAGCACTGGCAGAAGTAGCGCACGGGGGAGGGCTGGTTCTCCGTCTCGCCATCAGCCCCTGTCGCACGGTATGCTATCCCCACAGTTTCGCAAGTGAATGGAAGGGGCGCTATGGCATTCTGCGTCGAAGACATTGAGCTTGGCGACGACACGAGCCTGCTAGCCGAGCTGGTCGCCTGCTGGCGGGCCTCCGTTGAAGCAACGCACACGTTTCTCACGCCGGACGATATCGAGCGCATCGCAGGGTATGTGCCGGGTGCAATTGCGTCCGTCGCGCACCTCACCGTTTGCAGGGATGAAAGCGACCAGGTCGCAGGCTTTATCGGTGTCGATGGCGCTATGATCGAGATGCTGTTCATCCACCCGTCCCTTCGCGGCTGCGGGCTGGGACCACTCCTGCTCGACCATGCCATAAGCGAGCACGGCGTCACCCTCGTGGATGTGAACGAGCAGAACGAACAAGCCGTCGGCTTCTATGAGCACTGCGGCTTCGAGGTGTTCGACCGCTCGGCAACCGACGGCATGGGCGACCCCTTCCCCATCCTACACATGCGCCTGCCGCGACAGCACGAAATCGCTACGGATTGACGCTGGGCCGCAGTCTCCTTCGTCGCTGTGCTATGTTTCTGCCGGATGACCGCGGAAAGGCGGCAAAGACATGATACAAGAGACGGCGCAAAGCGCACTGGGGCAACTTCAAGGAGGCCACGGGCTCATGGCCCTATGCGCGGTGCTCTACCTGGCCTGGTGGGTCGTGTTCTTCCGCCCTGATGCCGGGAAGGTGCAGGGGCCGTTGTACTGGATCGGCGCCGGATGTCTCGTTGTGGCCGCCATCGCAGGCGTTGCCGGCGCGGTCTTCATCGCTCTGGGCGCAAGCGGTCTCGCAGCCGGAACAGGACCGAACGGCTGGTGGTTCGCGCTGGGCGCCATCGCCGCCTACATACTTTTGGCCTGGGCAACCGCGCATTTCTGGAATCGCCCCATCACCACCGAGCTGCTGCTATTCGTGGCATGGGGCGCCCTGGAGCTATACGCCGCCTGTGCCCTGGAAGCGGGCGGCATCCTTGGCCTTACCGCCACATGGTGTCTCGCTGCGATCATCTTCTGCGTGTTCGCCTTGTCACTTGCCTGCTACGTTCTGTATTACCGCCTGGCCGCCACGCTGTCCTTCGTCGCCGGAGCACTCCCCTTAAGCGCCGTCGGCATTTTCTCGACCATACTGCCCCTGTTGTTGTAAAGCAACCCAGCAGGGAATAGCCCTTCGGCGACCTTCCGTCGACGAACCCCCGATTTTTGCATGAGATCGCCAGTTATGAGCGTCTCGGGGGCGCTCCCGACGAAAGCCTTGCGAACCTCTCGATAGAGGCAAGATTGTGACCAGGCATTTCTTTAGATTCTTTCGAAGTCGCCGACTCAACCGCACCCCCCAGACGCTTATAGCTCGCGATTTGCTGCAAAATGGAGCACCTTGACTGACTGGCGCGAACAGCCAGCGGCGCTAACGCGCAGGATTAGCGATTACCGCTCGTGGCATGAGCGCCTGTACCCTATTTCCCGCGGGTCAGCTTGACCACATGGCGCGCGTAAACCACCGATAAGATGGCCGCTACCACTACAAAGGCGACCGCCAGGTACACGGTGATCGAGAAACCTGCGCTATAGGCCTGCGCTTTCGCCATGCCGTCGGCCATCAAATGGTGAACCTGCCCCGACATGAGACCGACGAAGAGCGCCGACGAAATAGATCCCGCGATCTGCACCAAAGTGGAATGGATCGACGAGCCGCTCGCGGACAGCTCGGGCGAGAGCACCTCCAGATCGACGCTCTTAATCGCAGGATACTCAGTGCCGATCCCCGCGCACGCAAGCGCCATGCAGCCCACGATGGCCAGCGCAAGATCGAACCGCGTGAACACCGCAAGCGCCACGAACCCGACAAGGCACACGCCGAATCCGACGGGCACAAGCGGCCACACCCCCGCCTTCCCGAGCGTCCGGCCGCTGACAAAGCACAGACCCGCATAGCACAGCGTCGCCGGAGCCAGCAAGCAACCAGCGATGAACGGCGTGAAACCCGCCACCCCTTCCAAATAAAGCGGAATGAGCAGACTGAGGTAAATTGAGCTCATATAGCTGAGAACGATGAGGGTCTCGCCCAGAGCATACGTCTTGTTGCGAAGCGGACGCATGTCCAGAAGCGGATGGGCGAGGCGTCCTTGACGGCGGATGAACCACGCGCACACGGCAATTCCCGCGATCATGAGCGCCGCCATCGGCAGCGGGTTACGCGTAACCTCGTTTAAGCCGATCATGAAGACGGAAAGCCCCACGGCAATGAGCGCGACGCTCAGCCCGTCGACGGGCAGCTTCTGACGCGGCATAATATCGACGATCGTGCGACGCGCAATGAAAAAGAGGACGAATGCCGTCACTGCGGGAATGGCGAACAGCACCCGCAACCCCCAATAGGTAATGACAAGGCCCGCAACGATGGGAGCCACCGCAAGCCCTATTCCGATAATACCGCTATTGATGGCAAGCAGACGACCAGCCCCATTTTTAGGCGAAAGATTGAGCAGGGCCTCGTTCACGACGGGGAAATAGAGGCCCGTGGCAACGGCTTGAATGAGTCGCGCCGCCACCAAGGAGGGAAAATCCCAGGCCACCACGCCAAGCATGGAGCCGACGAACGACACGATCAGCCCGAAGAGCATGACCTTCCTCAAACCGAAGCGGTGGAGCGAGAGGGCTGCAAGCACAATGACAATCCCCGCCACGATGGAATAGCCGAGCACCAGCAGGTTCGCCTCGGACAGGCTCACGTGGTACTCTGCCGAAACATAGTCGAGCGCGACGTTCATGAGCGACTGCATCAAAGAGGCAAGCAGGTTGCACGCGAACAGCACCACGATCATCGCCTGGCGGTGTTTTGCGATCTGCTTGTTTTGAACAGCCATATCAGCAACTCCTATTTTGCATCGCAGGGCTCAAAGAGCGCGCTGCGCTTCGTACCAAGAAGCCATAGTACGAGAGAGCATCGGCGCTACTTGCTGAAAGCGCGATATGGTTGTTCAGCTGTAAGCTGGCCTAGATGCCCAGCCAATCCGCGAGTTCTGTTAGCGAATCGCACATGAACGTGGGACGCTCGGCCGCCAGGGCCTCGCGCGGGAACATGCCCCAGAGGGCGGCGGCGGTAGCGCAGCCAGCAGCGTTGCCCGCCTGGATGTCGAAGGGGCTGTCGCCCACATAGAGACTGCGCTCCGGCGCTGTGCCCAAAAGCTCACAGCCTCGCAGGATGGGGCCAGGCGCCGGCTTGTGCTCGGGCCAATCGTCGTGGCCGATGAGAAATTGGAAGTAGCCGGCGATGCCGCTCATTTCAAGCCCGCGCTGGGCCATGGCGTGACGCTTCGACGTGACTACGCCCATCGGGATGCCCGCCGCCTGAAACCGCTCGAGCGCCGCCTTCGTGTCGCCGAAGGCGCGAATGCGCGCGTCGTGGACGCCGTCGTTGTGATCACGATAGATCTGCGTGATCTCCGTAGCCCGCGCCTCGTCGCCGCCGGTAAAGTGCAGCATCTGGTCGTAAAGCGGCGTGCCAACCCCCGCCATCAGCTCGGCGTCGTCAAGCGAGCAGCCCAACACGTCGTTCACGGCATAGCGCATCGAAGTGAGAATGATGTCATAGGTGTCGATCAGCGTGCCATCCGCATCGAACAGCACGCCCCGGATATCGTTCATGGAGACCTTTCTGGAAAAATCGGTAAACAGGTTATCGCCATTGTAGGACAAATGGAGGCAAAGGGTGCAAGTAGCGGCGTACCATGAGGAAAACTCTCACCAAGGAGCGAGGAGCGCACCATGATCACCCGTCTCACCTTCGACCAGATCAGCACCGCGGTACACGACGCCTACGAAGCCTGCAAGGACATCAAGGGCGGCCAGAACGCGCATTACATCCCCTATCTTGCCAACGTGAATGCCGACTTGTTCGGCATCAGCCTGTGCTTGCCGGACGGCCGGCTCATCTCCGTGGGCGACACCGACTACCGCTTTGGCATCGAGTCGGTCTCGAAGGTGCACACGGTCATTCTAGCGTTGGAACAGCACGGGGCTCAGGCGATTCTTGACGACATCGGCGCCGATGCCACGGGGCTGCCGTTCAACTCCATCTTCGCCATCCTGCTGGAAAACGACCGGCCTTCCACGCCGCTCGTGAACGCCGGCGCCATCGCGGCCTGTTCGCTCGTCAAGCCCCACGGCGATACCGATGGGAAATGGAAGGCCATCTTCGACAACATGACCGCGCTTCTGGGAAGTGAGCCCCAGCTCATCGACGAGCTGTACCAGTCGGAATCCGCCACGAACTTCGACAACCGCTCCATCACGTGGCTGCTGCAAGAGTACGGCCGCATGTACGATGATCCGGAGATGTCGCTCGACCTGTACACGCGCCAGTGCTCACTGGGCGTGACGGCCGAGCAGCTGGCCATCTCGGCGGCCACCATCGCCGACGACGGCGTGAATCCCCTCACGAAGCAGCGCGCGTTCGGCGCGGAGCTCACTTCCAAGGTGGTCGCGCTCATGAGCGCCGTCGGCTTCTACGAGCACTCGGGCGACTGGCTATACGCCACGGGACTGCCCGCGAAAACCGGCGTGGGCGGTGCCGTCATCGGCGTCATGCCCGGCTTGTTCGGCGTGTGCGCCTTCGCGCCACCGCTCGATGACGCGGGCAATTCCGTGAAGGCCCAGGCGGCGCTCAAGCACCTGATGAAGAGCTTGAACCTGAACGTCTTTTCCAACACCCACTTCGATCTCGTCGAGGCCTAGAGTCGGGTACAATTCTTGGAAAGCCTCGAGGCCCCGAACAACGGGATGTGGAAAGGACGAGCCATGATCTGCGACCAAACCGAGCGCGACATTGAGCAGCTGCGCCAGTGGATTGACGAGTGCGCGCCGGGCCGTATGGTGTTCTTCGGGGGTGCCGGCGTGTCCACGGAAAGCGGCATCCCCGATTTCCGCAGCGCCGACGGGCTCTACGCCCAGCGCTACCCCTATCCGCCCGAGACCATGGTATCCCGCAGCTTCTTCGATGCCCATCCGCGTGAGTTCTTCGACTTCTACTGCGACCGCATGCTGGCCCTGGACGCCGAGCCCAACGCCGCCCATCGCAAGCTGGCCGAGCTGGAACGGGAAGGAACGCTTTCAGCCGTCGTAACCCAGAACATCGACGGGCTGCACCAGAAAGCCGGCAGCCGAAACGTGCTGGAGCTGCACGGCAGCGTGTGGCGCAACTTCTGCATGGGCTGCGGTGCGCCCTACACCGTGGAGGAGCTGCTGGCCCTGCGCGAGCAGAGTCCCGACGGCGTACCGCGCTGCTCGAAGTGCGGAGCCATCGTGAAGCCGGACGTGGTGCTATACGAGGAGCCGTTGGACGACGCCACCGTGACCGCGGCCGTGCGCGCCATCGCCAGTGCCGACCTGCTCGTGATCGCCGGCACAAGTCTGGCGGTGTACCCAGCCGCAGGTCTTATCGACTACTTCAGCGGCGATCACTTGGTCATCATCAACCGCACCCCCACCCCGCGCGACACCCACGCCGACCTCTGCATCGCCGCCAACGTCGGCGACGTGCTGGGGTACTAAAGATGCGTTCGCTTCTGAAAGCGCGGACGTTTCTCGCTCTCGGGCTGGCAACGCTCCTGTACCTATCGGGCTGCGGGTTTGTGCCCGGCGAAAGCGGAAGCGCACCTTCCCCCCGACGCAACCGCCACCGAAGCTACCTCGCGCCTCGCCTTCCGCACCGAGGGCAAGCTACAGCAGCACTTCGAAAAGCACGGCCAGGAAGCCGGCTGCGCCACGGCCGAGGAATACCTCGCCGCCGCCACCGCCGTCGTCGCCAACCCAGCCGCCCTCCACAAGCTGCAAGCCGAAGACGGCGACGACCTCTACTTCCTGGAATCCACCGGCGAGTTCGTCATCGTATCCCCCGCCGGCTATATCCGCACCTACTACCTAACCGACCGCGACTATTTCGAGAGGCAGTAGCCACGTATACCACACTGACATGCCGCTTTATTCACAGAAGCGGAAGAATACCCTCTTCGAGACGTTTTCTCAGAAGGCGCTTGTGCTCCTCGCGCATTGACCCCGATAGGAGCACGACACCGTAGGCCTCCTCGGGCACGCTGTCGATGAGCGCGTCGATGGCGCTCATGTCCACCGCGGCTGCAAAGCGCTTGATGGCGGCGGTCAGATCGGGGTTCGACGTCTTCGCCATGTACTCGAAGGGGCGGATCGCGACGCTGCCGCCTTCGCCATCCGGCAGCCGATAGCACGAGACGTTCGTTCCGAAGGCGTCCTCGCGCTCGGCCTCTTCGTCGCCCAGGCGACGCGCCGCCACATTCGGACTGCGCTTGCTGAAGAGAGAACTGCCCATGTCGTAGACCGGCGCCAGCTCGTAGGTCATCGGCGCCGTCATGAGAACGCCCCAATTCCCGTTGTTGCGATCGGGGTTCTTGATGAAGGCGTCCGCCACGAACATGTCCCAAAACCGCTCACGTACGCCCGGCACCCTGCGCAGCAAATCGGAGGTCTCGATAGCGGCCAGCACGTCGCCGAGCAGGATGACCTCGCCATCGGACGGAGCGGAACTGAACCCGGCATCGTCATCGGAAAGGGCGTTCTTGATCTCCTTGAACTCGAAGAGCCGCGCGTTCGGGAACGTGAAGTCGCGGCAGGCACAGACGATCTTCCCGGCACGGTATCCCAGCATTGTCTCGTGCACGGGAATACCCAAAAGCTCGTAGATGTGCGATCCCAGATATTCGGAAACAGGACTTGAGGTGTACGAGGGTAGATGCTTGCCCATCAAATCCCGCGTCGTGCGCGGATACTTGGCAATCCAGGGCTCCCCTTCGATGAGAATGCCCTCTTTCTGTCCCGCGCGCCCTCCATAGAAAAGGCCGCTCGGAGCGCAATCGCGCAGATCAGCGATCTCCACCATGAAACGACCTCCTTCAATTCGCGCAAAACAGTTCAGCCATTGTAGCACGAGCGCAATAACGCCTGCATAGGCTCGCCTCGCTTACAAGAAAAGCCAGAGACGCGTTTAGGACATCCACTGTCCACAATAGCGATACAATGCATTTCAACTTTTCAACCTCCTTTGAAGGAAGTGACCATGCCTAACGTCATCATCAGCGCGGACAGCACGTGCGACCTCTCGCCGGAACAGCGGGAGCACTACCAGGTTCGCAGCTTTCCGTTTCACATCGAATTCCGCGGGCGCGACCACTTGGACAACATCGACATCACGCCCCAGGTGCTCTTCGACGGCTTCTACGAGGACAAGTCGCTGCCCCAAACGGGCGCCTGCTCGCCGGAGGCCTATCGGCAGCACTTCGCCGAGCTGACAGCCGACGGCTCGAAGGTCGTCCACTTCAACCTGGGCAGCGCTCTTTCCTCCGCCTACGAAAACGCAAGCGCAGCGGCGGCCGACATGGAGGGCGTCTACGTCATCGACGGCAAGAGTCTTTCGACCGGCATCGGCCTACAGGTGCTCGCGGCGTGCCGCATGCGCGATGCGGGCATGAGCGCCGCCGACATCGCCCGCGAGGCCTCCGAGCTGCACAACCGATCCCATGCGTCGTTTGTACTGGACACCATGGAGTTCCTTGCCGCCGGCGGCCGTTGCCCCACGCTGGTGGCCTACCTGGGCGGCAAACTCAGCTGTCGGCCGGGCATCCTGGTGGACAACCAGAGCGGCGCCATGAAGGTGGGCAAGCTCTACCGCGGCAAGCAGGAAAAGGTGCTTGAGCGCTACGTAAGCGACACGCTGGCGCGCTACACCGACATCGTGAAGGACGAGATCTTCGTCACTCATTCCGGCGTGAGCGACGAGGTTGCCGCCGCCGTGCGGAAGCTGCTGGAAGAGCGCGGGTTCCGTACCATCTACACCACCACGGCCAGCTGCACCATTTCGAGTCACTGTGGACCGGGCACCCTCGGCATCCTGTTCATGACCGAAACGCCGAGCGCTTAGAAAGTACGGGACGAGAGGGGGAGCGAAGCGGAGCAGCTCGCCCGTCATCCTGCCACACCGCCACACCAGCGCACCAGCATCGAGAAACGGAGGATCGCCATGCGCGCATTCATCGCCCTGGAACTACCCGCCGACTTCGCGGATGACACGGCGGCTGCAGCGCGCCGACTAAGCGCGTCTTTGGAGGGACGTTTTCTCGACCGCAGCACCTACCATCTGACGCTGGCCTTCCTCGGCGACATCGATGATGCCGAAGCAAGTCGGGCCATGGACGCCCTCGATGTGGCTTGCGCTGGCTCGGCTCCTGTTTCGCTTGCGCCCGACGGCCTGGGAAAGTTCGGGCGTCCGACCGACGCGACCCTTTGGCTCGGCATCGCATCCGACCCGGCCCTTCAGGCCCTGGCCGAACGCGTTCGCGAAGAACTCACCGCCCGCGACGTTCCCTACGACCCGAAGCCTTTCCGCCCTCACATCACCTTGGGGCGCCGGGTGCGCATTCCGAAAAAGCCCCTACCGCCACTGGCCTTCCCACTGCCGGCGCACGCCCGCACCGTCACACTGTTCAAGAGCACGCTTTCCCGCGACGGCGCCGAATACAAGCCGCTCTACACAGTGGAGCTGGGGGAGCCGGCAGAGATGCCGACGTCAACCCCTAATTAGCTGAAAGGCCCCGGGCACACATGGCTACCCGGGACCGACGCCATCGTACCTTGCGGCAAGCTCACCAGGGAACCCCAGGCAAACCGCGCATCGCTCAAAGGGTTATTGCTCGGCGCACCAAGCCACAAGTGCGTCGCGCAGGAAGGCCGTCGCACCTTCGCCTGCCGAGCCGTCGTAGTAGGCCGTGAAACGCGGATCGGCCACGTAGCCCTCGGCCAGGGCGGCATGGGCCGCTGGAGAATAGGTCCCCTCGCCCCAGTGCATTTGCAGCCAGCGAGCGTGCATGGCGCACAACTCCCGAGCCGCTTCGCCTGTCGGGTCGCCCGTCGCCTTCGCCTGCACCAGCTGCTCGAGGATGGCCGCCTCCAAGGCCTTGGCGTCGTTCCACTCCGCCTCGGTCATGCCGGCCATGCGCTCGTTGGCCGCGTCCATGGCCGCATCTCCGTGACGTCGGCGTACCTCGGCGCCGTAGTGCTCTTCGTTCTCGGCAATGGCCCGGGCCTTCATGCCTTCGAATCGTTCCTTATCGGTCATAGTGCATCTTCCTTCCAGGGACGCGATGGTCTTCTCCACCGTTCCCATCAGAGTTTCCAATTCTTTTTGCCGCGCGCGCAACGTGGCAAGGTGGTCGGTGAGCACCGCACGGAAGTCGAAACGGTCATCAGCGAAGGCGTCGCGAATGGCGCCGAGAGAGAGCCCACAGGACCGCAGCAGCAGAATCTGCTGCAGCCGCTCCACATCCGCCGCACCGTAATGGCGATAGCCGCTGGCCGTGCGCTCGGGATGCAGCAGCCCCTCGTCCTCGTAATGGTGCAGCGCCCGCACGGTCACGCCGGCCAGCTTCGCCAGCGAACCCACGGTATACGAGGTCTCTTCCGCTTGCGTCCTTCGCTTCTTTTGCACACGTGGCATTTTGGCCGCTCCCACCTCCGCCCCCCCTTCGTCTTCCTTCGCTTCCAGCGCTTCCGTTTCCAGCGCCTTCGCTTCCGCTTCTTCGCGAGATCGCTCATCTCGCCTTGCCAAGACCAGCATAAACCCTCACGTTCCGTAAGGGTCAAGGGCTTTCAGAAGATTTTGTAGCCGCAAATCAACGGTTTTTACGGAACAACCGTGATTTTGAGGCTAAAAAAGGCCCATCTTCTCGCAAACGGGCAAAAAGATAGCCCCGAATCGACGGTTCTTCCGTAAAAACCGTCGATTCGGGGCTTAAAATTCCCCAGCGCTCCTCTTGCGCCACAGCTCAGCGCTACTTCGGCGCAGCGCTACTTCTTCAGCAGCTTCTGGCAGAGCACGGTGAAGGCGCAGATGCCCAGGGCGAAGATGCCCACGGTGAGCGCGATCTCGGGAACCGACGGCGCGTAGACGCCCATCAGCGTCCACATGTCGGCAGCGCCGCCCGCTTGCGCGGCCGTGGTGCCCAAGGTGATGCCGTTGCCGCCCACGATGTTGGGCACGGCGAAGCCGGTGAACATGAGCCAGCAGCGCTTGCAGAACACGCCGGCCACCACCAGCGCGGAAGCCACACCGATCACCTTCATGTTGCGGCGGTTCTTCGCG
>OIWP01002797.1_pt1 | contig 16346 bp, 14 predicted proteins | sample 1587661 | NCBI WGS metagenome assembly OIWP01 (sample SAMEA3888899, study PRJEB22519) | human gut metagenome | biome: human gut; feature: human-associated habitat; material: faeces | place: Denmark | collected 2010 | reverse complement strand
CAGGCAAAGCCGCCCTTCTCCACGCCCTCGCGCTCGCAGAAGTCCTCGGCGCGCTCGCAGGCAAGCAGTGCAGAGTCAACGCGGTTGGGCTGACCCGGGCCCATGCCAATGCCGGCCTTACCCTTGGAGACCAGGATGGCGTTGGACTTAACGCCCTTGCAGACCTTCCAGGCAAACTCGAGCTCGGCCATCTCGGCGTCGGTGGGCTTGCGGTCGGTGGGGAACGTAAAGGTCGCGGGATCCTCGGTCACGTGGTCGACTTCCTGCACCAGCATGCCACCGTCGACGGAGCGCAGCTCCACCTGGGCGCCGTGGTCCACGCCGCCGGTAGCCAGCACGCGCAGGTTGGGGCGCTTGGCCATGCGCTCGAGCGCCTCATCGGTGTAGCTCGGGGCGATGATGACCTCGACGAACTGCTTGTTCTGATCGGCAAAGTGCTCAACCAGCTCAAAGGGAACCTCGCGGTTGCAGGCGATGATGCCGCCAAAGGCGCTCTTGGGATCGCAGGCGAAGGCGCGGTCGTAGGCGGCCGTGATGTCCTCGGCAACGGCGGAACCGCAGGGGTTCTGGTGCTTGAGGATCACGCAGGCCGGCTCGTCGAACTCGCGGACCAGGTTCCAGGCGGCGTCGGCATCCAGATAGTTGTTGTAGCTGAGCGGCTTGCCCTGGATCTGCTCGGAGCCCACGAGCGGGAACTGCGAGCTCGCGGTGTTCTCGCAGCCCTCGGCAAAGCGGTAGACCGTAGCCTTCTGCTGAGGATTCTCGCCATAGCGCAGGTCGTCGACCTTCTCCAGCGAGATCTCGAGCTTGGCAGAGGTGTCCGCCACGTCGCTTGCCTGGGCGGCAAGCCAACGGGAGATAGCCGTGTCGTAGGCGGCGGTGGTCTGGTAGACCTTCACCTGCAGGCGACGACGGGTGGAAAGCGTGGTGCAGCCACCGGTCTCGCGCATCTCGGCCAGGACGGCATCATAGTCGGCCGGGTCGGAAATGACGGTAACGCTCGCGGCGTTCTTGGCGGCAGAGCGCAGCATGGAGGGGCCACCGATGTCGATGTGCTCGATGGCATCCGCGAAGGTGACCTCGGGGTTGGCGACGGTCTTCTCGAACTCGTACAGGTTGACGACGACCAGGTCAATCAGCTTAATGCCGTGCTGAGCGGCCTCCTGCATGTGCTGCTCGGAATCGCGACGGGCAAGCAGCGCGCCGTGAACCTTGGGATGCAGCGTCTTGACGCGGCCGTCCATCATCTCGGGATAGCCCGTGAACTCCTCGATGGGGGTTACGGGAACGCCCGCGTCCTCGATGGCACGAGCCGTGCCGCCCGTAGAGATGATCTCGACGCCAAAGTCGTCAACCAGCGTCCGTGCGAAATCGACGACGCCCGTCTTATCGGTAACCGAGATCAACGCGCGTGCGATCTTCACATCAGATCCCATGCAGTCCTCCTGTCTGGTACGCCGCCGTGCTCTGTGAGTCGGTGATACGTCGATCTGCAGCGCTCGCGCAGCGGCATTGAAAATACTGATTTAATGTAGCGCATCGAGCGCGACGTTGCACCCCGCAACGCACGGCTGTGCAGAAAAAGCTTCGAGCGGGGGTATGGGCGTGGCACCGGGCACGGTGAGTTGATGGAACACAGGGGCACCATAATTAGATGCCAACGGCGTGGTAGAACTGTGCTCGATATGCATCCGCAATAGAAAGAGGCACCATGGTCTCGCGGGTTCTCTACCGACCGTTTGATACCGAAGATTTCGACGCCATCGCGCTGATCTTGCAGCAGCTTTGGCACAACAACTCGGATAACGATGAGTACAACCGCCTCGAAGCCGCGTGCGATCTTGCCTACTGCCTTTCTTCATCGACGTTTTCACAGGTTGCCGTAATCGACGGTCAGGCGCGTGGCATTTCGCTCGCGCGTGCGGGACAGAGCTCCGGCGCCACTATCAACGAACATTGGATGGATACCGAGCGTGCACTGCTGTCGCAGATGCGTGAGTTAGAACCCGAGTCGTGCGCCGAGTACCTCTCGTTTGTGCGTGCCACCATTCGAACCAACAACCGCCTGCTCGAGAAAAGCCCACTGCCGCATGACAACGAGGTCACGCTGCTCGCCGTCGACTCTGACGTCCACGGCCTGGGCGTGGGATCGGTGCTGCTCGACGCTGCAATCTCGCATCTGTCCTCGTGTGGGGCGACCAGCGCGCACCTGTACACCGATTCCAACTGCTCGTGGAAGTTCTACGAGCTGCACGGCTTTAAGCGCACCGCCACGCACCGCGCCAACCGCGAGGAACGCCGCCACGCCATGCCGCGCGAAAGCTTCCTCTACGAGCTGGACCTAACCGTCTAGGCCCAGCAGCCATACCTAGTCGTTGGACGTTCTTAAATGACTAGTCGCTGGGGACAGTCTTGATCAAAACGACCGACGAAGCCCTTCTTGAGGTCGCTATATAGGGGTTCACATATAGCTGTGGTCAAAAAACATCAAATATGAGTACTGTTACCTTTTTAGTGGCAGCGAAATTCGGCTTTTTCGGGTCTCTTAGACCTCTCGACGCGTTGGATGAACTAACGTATCTCCCCAAATGTACAATAAAATGGACTCCTAACGAGAAACAATCTCGTTAGGAGTCCATTTTTTAGTACAAGCAAATGTGACAATCTAGGCAACAGTACTCATATTTGGCATTTTTTGCCCACTGCCCCTTGCGCGAAGGTCCGCAGCGGAAAGTATGGCCCGTTTCGATGCACAAAAATGGGATGGATCTTCCCTGGCAACCGCCCAGAAAGGTCCACCCCAAAGCAAGCGCTCGCTAGAACGTTCCGCCGCCGCCTCCGCCGACGCCGCCTCCGCCGCCGCCCGAGAAGCCGCCGCCTCCGCCGCCGCTCGAGCTATCGGAACTCGAAGCCAGCTCACGGATGCTCTCGTGATACACGTCGTTAAACGAATCGAGCGGGGACTGGTTTCCGTAGTGATGGTAGTACCACCAGTAGCAGGGGTAATTGTCGTAGAAACCGTCGGCCTCGCGCACCTCGGGAGGGACAGCCTCGGCAAGCTGACGCAGGACTTCCTTGGAAACACCCAGCGCCGCACCCATCACCAGCAGCTTGTTCCACAGTACCAGATCGCCGGGGACGGCTTCCTTTAGGCGCGTGAAGTCCTCGAGCCAATGCTTGAGCGCCTTGCAGCGGGCCGCTACCTCGGCACCTTCCGGCGTAAAGCGGCGGAAGGTAAGGCCCACGCCAATACCCACCAGCACAATCGGCACCGAGATAAGCGCGGCGATAATGTTCACCTGTGCGCCGTCGGTAAAGAAAATGGATCCCATGGGAACAAAGGCGATCAGAATACCGAGAACCAGGCAAAACACCATTGCAACGATGCCGTCCGAGGCAACGTACTCGCTATCGGCCAGCTTGCCCTTAACGGTGTTCTGATAGTCCTCGAGCTTGTCGCCCACGGGCGTAGCGTGCTGCTTGACGTAGTGTTGCAGCTCGTCAAACGTGCGCGAACGATCACCGTTCTCGTCGGGCTTAGCGCCGGCAAAGAAGACCTTGAGCACCATGCGGTCAATGCCCTTGGTGGACTTCCAGCCCGCATCGCTCACCGTCACGCGGTAGGTCTGCTCCTCTTTCTCGCGCCCCAGCAGACCCTTCTTGGCCTTGGTCACGGTCGCCTGCTCCAGCTTGATCACACGGTCGTCAGTGAGCTTCATGAGCGTGGCGATATATGCCTGATCGGGCACCTCGTTCCAGCTCATGAGGGCCGAAAGCACGGCGGGATGGTCGGCCGAAGGCACATCGCGGAAATATTCGTCCTGGAAAAGCGGCTTGGGCTTGCGGCGACGCAGCTTGAGCACAACGATTGTGCCGGTAAAGGCCACCGCCGCGACAACACTTAGCACGGCAAGTGCATTGGCAATCATGCGAGCGCGAGCGCGGCGGGCGTTAGCCTCGTCGGCCCATTCTTTCTCTTCGCTCAGGATCGTTGACATGCGCTCCTCACTTGAAGCGGAAAGCCATGGCACCCAGTCGCTGGGGAAGGCGATGCGCGCCTCGGCGAATTCGCCCTGATGCACGCAGGGAATGGTATAGGTGACCATGGGCTCGTCCTCATCGAGTGACACATCGCCCGTCAGCGGACCGTGGCCCCATGCGCGAAAGTTATCGCCCTTGACGGCCGCCGTCCCGGCAGCAGCATTTGCGAAGTACACTTCCATCTCGACATCGTCGGAATCCGCAGACCAGCCGTCACCCACAAATTTCCAATAGAGCTCGGCGGTGTCGGCCCAGTTCATAACGGCACCAGTCATGGTGTAGCTCACGTAATAGATCGCGCTGTCGCCGCTCTCGTGGGGGCTGAACACCTTAATCCTTGCGCCGTCACCGGTCTGCTCGACCGTGTAGACGCCAGAGTCGCCCTTGTTCGCGCTATCGACTTTGTTAAACGCGGTGTCTTCTTCCTCGACACTCAGCACGTCGACGCCCGCCGAGCCACCCTGCTGGTTGGAGCCCGTATTGATCTCCCAAAACACGCCGTTGATGTCGTCATCGAAATCAAACTGGCGCCCCTCGACAACGGTCAACGACCCATCGGCCTCAACCGTGGCGCCGATGTAGGTTTGGCTCATGGAGTAGCCGTCGGCGTGTGCGGCGGCAGGCAGCAGCAACAACGCAAGCGCGACGAGTGCGCAGACGGAAGCGAATCGCGCGAATAGGCGGCGCTGCCGATAGGTCTTGGCAACGGGGGCGTTCATAGGCACATCCTTTGTCTGTAAAACCAACAGCGCCATTGTCCCACGTTTGCGGGTACGCATGACGAACATCTAGGCGACCGGAGCGCCAAACGGGATGAAAGTCACCCCGCACCGCCAGCAGTTAGTCATTGGGGACGTTCTTAAATGACTAGTCGTTAGGGACACTCTTTGGCATGGCATGCGCCAACGATAGATACCACTTCACAGCTCCGTCACAGGTGTAGCGGCTTTGTGTTGCCGTGACGCGCGCTGATTGAGTCCGCGAGCAAGGGGCATAAAGGAGTTGAGCGAAAACGGTTGCCCCTTTCCCGTTCGCTCGAGGATCATGTCCCCCTTTTCCGCGGAAACCCCGGCAGTTGCGAAGAGCTGCCGGGGTTTCTGTCGTCTAAGGTGCCGAGTTAATGGACAGGAATCACGGCACCGAGTCTGCGGCCCGCCATACGCAATGCGGGGCCTCGACAACTTGCGAGCCACGGCAACGCCTTCCCATCGCGCCCCGCGCTATACTCGTCCGCATGGATATCAACGCACGCAACATAGCAACACACGCCGCGGACGCGCCAGCGATGCCGCCCACCTCTGCCCCCGCGCCCGTCGTGGGCCGCTTTGCCCCGTCGCCCTCGGGCCGCATGCACTTGGGCAACGTGTTCAGTTGCCTGTGCGCGTGGCTTTCGGCCCGCAGGCAGGACGGCCGCATCGTACTGCGCATCGAGGACCTGGACGATCGCTGCAAGCGTCCGGAACTTGCCGCTCAACTGATTGACGACCTGGCCTGGCTGGGGCTTGAGTGGGACGAAGGCCCCTACTACCAGCACGATCGCCTGGACTTGTACGAGGACGCCCTGCACCAGTTGCAAGACGCCGGCCTCACCTACCCCTGCTTTTGCACGCGCGCCGAGCTCCACGCCGCGAGCGCACCGCACGCCAGCGACGGCACGCCCATCTATCGCGGCGCCTGCCGAGGCCTTTCTGCCGAGGAGGTTGCCCGCCGCAGCATCCTGCGCGCTCCGGCCACGCGCCTGCGCGTGCCCGCCGTCGACGACCTCGCAGACGATGTGGTCGAATTTGTGGACCGCACGTATGGTGCCCAATGCGAGACGCTCGCCACCGAATGCGGCGACTTTTTGGTGCGCCGCAGCGACGGCGTGTTTGCCTATCAGCTAGCCGTGGTGGTCGATGACGCCGCCATGGGCGTCACCGAGGTCGTGCGCGGATGCGACCTGCTGGGCTCCACGCCGCGCCAAATCTACCTGCAGCATCTGCTGGGACTTCCCACGCCGCACTACGCGCACATTCCGCTGCTCATGTCGCCGGACGGCCGCCGCCTTTCCAAGCGCGACCGCGATCTGGACCTGGGCGAACTACGCGCCCGGTTTGGCACGCCCGAGGCACTGCTGGGCTGGCTCGCCGGGCAAACGGGCATCGCGCCGGACACCACGCCGCGTACCGCCGAGCAGTTGGTCGAGCACTTTGGCTGGGATGTCATCCGCGCGCACCGGGAGAACATCACTGTAACGGTCGAGTAGCCAGCCACCGCGCCTCTACGCAACATCCCAGGGCTGGAGTTCGTCACCCAGGCGAACGATGCAGTCGTAGAGCACGGTGTGGCGTTCGGCCGGGTTGGCATCCCGATGGAAATGCCCGTAGTACCAGCGTTTGTAATCCAAGTGGTCTTCCAGCTCATCGAAAAATGCCGTGAGCTGATCAACGGCGGGGTAATTCCAGCCGGGTGCCGGATAAAGCGTGGGCGAAAGCATGCGCGTAGAGCAGGTGTGGGTGATCACGTAGTCGACCTTCCAGCCCACGCTGTCGAGCTTTGCCCGCGCCTCCTCAAAGTTGCGCTCGTCCGGCAGCTCCTGTGGCCACCAGCTGGAATACGGTATGCGGTATTCCTTGTCCACGCTCGTGGCACCGCCCATAGTAAAGATCGTTGAGTCATCGAGCTCAAAAATCTCGGCACGCGCCAGACGCCGTATGGGAGAGGCATCCGACAGGCGCTGCGTCAGCCCACCGTGCCACAACTCCATGGGGCGCTCTGCCCAGTGATCGAAACGCTCGTGGTTGCCGTCGACAAACAGTACGGTATAGGGACGCGATTCCAGCCAGGCGATATCAGCGCACTCCTCGGCAGAGAAATCCCACGGAAAGCCAAAGTCGCCCGCGACGATTAGATAGTCGTCGCTCGTCAGACTATCCCCAAGCTCCCAATCGCGCAGCTTTTGCATGTCGAGGCCGCCGTGAATATCGCCCGTCACATAGACCGTCATCGGATCACCACTCCCCTGTAAGTCGCTAGCCACATTCTGCACGATCACTAAGCCAACCGTTCCAGCCCTTCCATCCCTTAGGGCTTACCCCTCGTTCTTCCATCCAAACGGGTCGAGTACCCAAAAAACCAGATCGAGCACGCCACCGGTCATCATGGCGCCGGCAAGGGCCATGCAAACGTGCAGAGAGCTGGCGCTTCGAAGCATGTCGAACGGCCCCAGAACAGCCAGCAGCGCGACCGCTGCGCCGGCAAGGCACAGCACGAGGCACGGCCCCGCGTCCTTGACGCACTTCTTTGCGAGATGTTTGGTGTTGTCACTCATCGATATCGAACTCCTTAGAGGACCGTCGTTCAGATGCATGCCGCCGCGGCAGAGCAGGGCGGCAGGGAAAGTGTCACATGTCGTGCGGACATCAATGGAGAAACCGCCTGCACGACCAACCCTTGACGCCGCTTTGCTACCGGCACCCCATCCCCCGCTATTGAGGTCTAATACTTTTCCGCGAAGTGAACGGCTGTTTTTGGACCCCTGAAACATCCGCACCTTTCGGCGGCAAAATCGCAGGATTTCGGCATTAAAACCGCAGGAAGCGGCACCTCTAAAGTGTCGATGCTTCGGGGGTCCGTTTTCACTCGTTCACATCTCGGAAAAGTATTAGACCTCGCTATCAGCTGTCCCAAAAATCAGACCGCCCCTCCTTCACGCCCCGCAAAACCTGCCTTTTCTGCCCTTCCCCACCGCCACCCAAAAACTCATCCAACATTAATCTTGGCTCAAGAATCGCTTAATCTATAACCTGCACTATAGAGTTCGACCAAGGGCGGGGCGGCGCCGCGCAACGCAGGCCGCCGAACGCAACGCTCGCGCCCGGGCAGATCGCCCGGCGTCGCGCCCATCGAACGAAAGGACAGGTCATGGACGACCTCGAAAAAGTTGAAACCATCCGCACCAAGTGCAACGTGAGCTACACCGATGCAAAGGCAGCGCTCGACGCCGCCGACGGCAACGTCCTGGATGCCATCATTTGGCTCGAGTCGCAGGGCAAGACCCAGACTACGTCGGCGCACGCCGCCACCGAGTCCGCGCCGGTCGACGAGCCCTCGGCCGAGATGGTCGCCGCGCAGGCCGCCTACGAAAAGTCGAGCGAAAAGACCGACTTCTCTAAGAAGATGGACAGCGTGTGGGAGTACCTCAAAAAGCTCTTCCGCCTGAGCCTGGACACCAAGTTTATCGTCACGCGCCGCGATGCGATCATCCTCAACATTCCCATCCTGATTCCCATCGTCGCGCTGTTTGCCTGGGGCGCCACGATATGGCTGATGCTGCTTGGCCTGTTCTTTGGCATGCGCTACCGCATCGACAGCGACGGCGACGTGCCCGGCAGCATCAACAACCTGATGGATCACGCCGCCGATGCCGCGGACGGCATCAAGCAAAATCTGAACGACGACAAATAATCGCAGACGGGAGCACGTATGGCACGAATCCTGATCGTAGAGGACGAGGAGAAAATCGCCCGCTTTGTGACACTCGAGCTGGAGCACGAGGGCTACCAGGTGGAGCACGCCGCCGACGGCCGCACCGCCGTGGACCTGGCGCTGGAGCGCAACTACGATCTGATTCTGCTCGATGTGCTATTGCCGCAGCTCAACGGCATGGAGGTGCTGCGGCGCGTACGTAAGCACAAGGACGTGCCGGTGATCATGGTCACCGCGCGCGATGCCGTGATGGACAAGGTGGCTGGGCTCGACGCCGGTGCCGACGATTACCTGACCAAGCCGTTTGCGATTGAGGAGCTGTTCGCACGGATCCGCGTGGCGTTGAAGCGCGCGGAGGCCGTGCGGGCGGCTTCGGGCGTTGGCGGCGTCGGTGCCGGGGAGAGCGCTACGGGTGCCACTGCGATACCCCCGGCTGGCGACTCGGCCAAGACCTCTGCCGTGCCCTCCCCCGCCACACTCACCGTGGGCTCGGTTGCGCTCGACCCCAACCGCCGCGAAGTCACGGTCGGCGGCTCGCCCATCGTGCTGACTGCCCGCGAGTTCGATGTCCTCGCCCTGCTTATGGCGCATGCCGAGACCGTACTCACACGCGAGCGCATCGCGCACGAGGCGCTGGGCTACGAATACGTGGGCGACACCAACAACGTCGACGTGCACATCGCGCACCTACGCGCCAAGATCGAGGACGCTGGCGGCGCCCGCATCATCCAGACCGTGCGCGGGGTGGGCTATGTCTGCCGCGCGTAACGCCGAGACCAAGCGCGTCACATCCATCGCCCGTGCCATCAACTGGAGCTATATGTGGCGCCGCCTGATGAGCTATGTCTGGCTCGATCTGCTGCTGATGGTGATTGCAGCGGCGATCCTCGTCTATGGATACAACCAGACGCTGCCCGACAGCGCGTTTACCGCAGGATGGATCCCCAGCGCCACCGTTCACGGCATGTCGCTGACGCCTGCGCGTGGTTGGGACCTGGCAACACTCACCTATACCGTCGAGCTTGCGCGCACCACCAAGACCTTCCCCCTCGCGCAGGACCTCGTCACGCTATGGCCTCTCTACCTTATCGTTGTAGGTTGGCAGGTCATCAGCGTGCTCAACATGCTCGGCGGCGCCCGACGCGTACGCCGCACCATGGCACCGCTCAACGACCTGGCTTTGCGCGTGGACGAGCTCGGCCGCATGCGGCTCTCCGGCGGCAAGATGGAAACGCTGGAGCAGGCCATCGAGCGAGCAAGCGTCGATTCGCCGAGCGTCACCACTGGCGACGCCGACCTGGCGAGCATCGAGGTCGCACTCAACCGTCTGCTGCGTCAGATGCAAGAAGCCAAGCTGCAGCAGATGCGCTTTGTCAACGACGCGAGCCACGAGCTGCGCACGCCCATCGCGGTGATTCAGGGCTACGTAAACATGCTCGATCGTTGGGGTAAGGACGACCCGGCCGTGCTGGCAGAGTCCATCGCCTCGCTCAAGGCCGAAAGCGAGCACATGCAGGAGCTCGTGGAACAACTGCTGTTTTTGGCACGCGGAGATGCCGGCCGCACCGTGCTGCGGCGCGTGAATACCAACCTGGCTGCACTGGTCGGCGAGGTGTGCGAGGAATCGCAGATGATTGATGCCGGGCACACATATCGGCTGGCTTTTGACGCTGCGTTTGCCAGCGACCCGCGCTGCGACGCGTCCGTCGATGTCGCGCTCATGAAGCAGGCTCTGCGCGTGATCGTGCAAAACGCCGCTAAGTATTCGGACGCGGGAACGACCGTCACATTTGGCATAACACCCGATGCGGGCACGGGCACAATCGACATAGCCGTTGAAGACGAGGGCATCGGCATGAACCAGGAATCCGCAGCTCACGCGTTCGAGCGATTCTACCGTGCCGACAACGCACGCGATGCCGGCGCGCAGGGCTCAGGCCTGGGGCTCGCCATCGCCAAGTGGATCGTCGATAGCCACGGCGGCGTCATCGGTGTGACCTCGGTCGAGGGCGTCGGCAGCCGCTTTACGATTCGCCTGCCGCGGTAGGAAGCCCCCTCGTGAATCGAGGTCTAATACTTTTCCGCGAAGTGAACGTCTGTTTTTGGGCCCCTGAAGCATCCACATTTTTCGTCGGCAAAATCGCAGGATTCTAGTATCGAAACCGCAGGAAACGATGCCCTTAAAGTGTCGATGCTTCGGGTGTCCGATTTGTCTCGTTCACTTCTCGGAAAAGTATTAGACTTCGGTTTTTTGACCGTTGCAAAAGTCGACCCCTCGGCATAAAGAAAGGGATAAGGCCATGCGGCCCTATCCCTTTTCGCTAACTAAAGCAGCTTGTGCGCTACTCGCGGCACAGGTGCACGGCGAAGCCGGCGAACTCGCGCTTAAAGTACACGAGCTTGGTGCCGCCGTCGGGCAGCAGCACGCGCGACTCCTCGTTGACCTCGAGCCCGCGCTCGGCAAACCACTTCTCGGCCGCATCGATGTCGTTGACGGCAAAGCCGATGTGGCCCTTGGCGCCACGACCGTTCTGCTTCATGACCTCGACCAGCGAATCGTTAAAGTACGAAACCGGAGTCTCAATAACGGGCAGGCCCATCATCGTCGAGAACAGCTCCGCGATCTCCAAAGCATCTGCCGGGTCGGCAGCGTTAATGCCCACATGGGCGACGCGCATGCCAAAGAGCTCGACCGGATTGGCGTTCTGCTCACTCATACAGTCAGCGCCTACTGAGCCATGACGTCGAGGACGGCCTTCTCGGCAGCGACGCGGTTCATGCCGGTCATGAAGGGCACGCCACTCACGTACGGGCAGGTGAGGCCCTCGGGGGCAACGGTGGTGGCGATCAGCAGGTCAGCGCCCTCGTCGCAGTAATCCTTGGCCTCGGAGATGGCGCACTGCACGATCTCGTACTTGTCGGCATAACCGTTGGCGTCGAGCAGGGTAGCGACCTTCTGGGCAACGAGCGTGGAAGTAGCAGCGCCAGCACCGCAAGCCAAAACGATCTTCTTCATAGGTAATGTCTCCCTTCATGGTTTACTTTAGGTAAGTGTACCGCAGCGAGCGATGGCACTCAGCCTCGATGAGCTTTTATGCTAGTTTGCTTGCGCGCTGCGTATAATACATCTAGTACGTGTTGCCATACCGCTCGCTTTACGAGCGACTAAGGACTCTGAAATGCCCGATTCCCGCACCCTCTGGACCGCCGTCGTTATCATCTGCATCGCCGTGTCGGTGTTCTTTAGCGTCAAAAAACGCACCACGTTCAAGCGTCTGCAGCAGCTTATGGCTGCCAAGCAGTGGGACGAGTTCGATCGCTTGCTCGATGGCAAACTCACCAGCATGCTGTACCCGCGCTATAACCGCGACTACCTGCGCCTGAACTCCTATCTGCTGCGCGAGGACCACAAGCGCGCCGACGAGATGTTCGATTTGCTGCTGGGACTCAATCTGCCCAAGATGCAGCGCGTCGACCTGGTGATTAAGGCCTTTAACTACTACGTTGGCCAGGAGGACCGCAAAAAATCCAAGGAGCTCCTGCACGAGATCAAGGGCTTTGAGGGCGGTCAGGCCGAGGCAGTCGCACACGAATGCCAGCTGATGTACGACACGATGATCTTGAAGCGCCACAACGACATTCCCGAGCTGGAGCGCATGCTCAAGGAGGCCGGTGACGACAAGGTCAAGAGCTGCCGCCTGGAATACCTGCTGGCCCTGCAGTACAAGAACAAGGGCGACGAGGCCAAGTTTGCCGAGTACTTGGAAAAGTCGGGCCGGCACTCGATGGCCGTCAACGCGTAACGGACGGCTTGTGCTAGACTTCTAGTCTCACGGGGGCGTGGCGGAATTGGCATACGCAGGAGACTTAAAATCTCTCGCCGCAAGGATTGTGGGTTCGAGTCCCACCGCCCCTACCACGTATTGTTTACGAGCCCGTGTCCCCCAGGGATGCGGGCTCGTTTCTTTTGAATGCCGATGGGGCTTTAAGTTGCGGTGGAATAGTTCCTGTTTTGGCCGTTTACCGGCCCATTTAGGAACTATTTCACCGCAACTCAGAGGGAGACGGTTAAAGAGCGCTCAGACTCGGGGTCCAGGCGATGGTTGGGGTTGCACCGTCGAGGGTCTCGTTGATGGTGGCGGCCATACCGGCGAGCAAGCTGTTCTCGCTCACGGTAAGCGCCCTGTAACCACCGGCGCGCATGAGTTCGCGAATCACCACGGCGCCAGCGAGAATCACACCCGCGCGCTTGGGCTGCGCGCCTGGCAGCGCGGCAATGCCCGCAACATCCAGCGCGGACATGCGCTCGATAGCGGCCGAAATCTGTTCCATCGAAAGCTCGCGCAGGTGCACAAAGCTAGAGTCGTACGGCTCCAGCTCGTGAACCAGCGCCACGAGCGTGGTAACGGTGCCACCCACCGCGACCAAGCGCTCGGCACGCTCAAAATCGACGGGCAAGCTCCCGAAATAGGCAGCGAACTGCTCGCCCGCCCAGTTGGCAGCGGCAGCAAGCTCGCTGTCCGCAGGCGGCAGTGCCGAGAAAAACCGCTCCGTCACGCGGCGACAACCGATGTCCAGCGAACGCGTACCCTCCAGCGCGAAGACCCCACGCTCCGGTGCGTACACACCCGTCGCGAGTTCCGTGGACCCGCCGCCCGAATCCGCGACAATAATGCGCTCGCCGGCAAAGTCGTGCGCCACGCCAAAAAACGTCAGGCGCGCCTCGACCTCGCCCGGAATCACCTGCGGTTCGAGCCCCAGCTCGCGCAGGCCGTCCAGCAGCAGGGCGGCATTGGACGCATCGCGCGCGGCGCTCGTGCACGTGGTGCAGATGCACACGGCCCCAAAGGCACGGGCCTCGTCCACAAACATCCGGCACGCAGCGAGCACGCGCTCAACAGCCGCCTCGCAAAAGCGACCTGTCGCGTCCACGCCCTCGCCCAGATCGGTAATCTCGGTATGCTTGGACGATTCCACGATCGCCCCGCCCTCGACCTGGGCCAACACCAGTCGCGACGACACCGTTCCCAGGTCGATCGCGGCTACCTTATAGCGTTTGCAATTTGTCATTGCGGGCTCCCCTCCGGGCGCTATTTGCCGTTGGACACGACCGTCTGGCCCTCGACACCGTTAAACCCAAACAGCATGTCGAGCGCCTGGATGTACCATGGCGCGTCCTTACCGACTTCTTCGATTTCCTTGGCAACTTCGCTGGCCTTCTTGGCGTTCGACGACTTCTTGCTCGACGACGAGTCCGAATCGTCATCCAAGCCCAGCACGTCAATCTTGGTCTCTCCGGGCATCACCAGGCCCAGGTCCTCGGATGCCGCGTCCTTGATACCCTCCTCTGAGAGCAGCTTGTCGACGCTTTTTTGCAGCTCATCATTGTATTGCTGACGAATCTCGACCTGCTTGGCCAAGATATCGCTCGAACGCTTTGCCACGTACAGATCGCGCACGGGGAAATACAGGCTCACGAGCACCAGGGCAACGACAATGCCGATGAATAGCCCTCGCTGAGGACCGTGGGTAAAGTCGTAAATTGCCTTGACCACTGCGTTGTCGTTGGCGTAGTGCATAAAGTCCGAGCCGGAAAGACGGTTTGAGGGCCTGGTCGACTTTTCGTGCGTTTGAGCCGAGGGGCGCTGAGCATGCGTCGGGCGCGCCGAACGTGGCGGGCGGTCCGTCGACGTATTCATTTGAGCATGGGAGTTCGAAGTGCCTGCCGTGCGATGCGTGGGACGGGCAGCACCAGCATAACCAGACCCGCCAAGCTGCGCGGTACGCGCACGACGAGACGACGGCTCACGCGAACCGGCGGAATAGTACCTGTTGTCGTAAATCTGATCCATGTGCGCCTTGTGCGGTTGAGGTTTGTTTGCGCTAAGTCCTTTAGTTATAGCACGAGCGCCCGCACCGCCTTCGCCAGCCTTTGCTCGACATAAAAAAGGCGCTGAGCCATATGGCCCAGCGCCAATAGTGCTTTGCGGCATCCAGCCAAGGCGGGGCGGAACCGAGTCAACCCCGTCCCCGCACACGCCGCTCGCCTAGCGAATGTTGTAGAACGCAGACTTGCCGGCGTAGCGCGCGCTGCCCTCGAGCTCGTCCTCGATGCGGATGAGCTGGTTGTACTTGGCAATACGGTCGCTGCGACACGGGGCGCCCGACTTAATCTGGCCGGCGTTGACGCCCACGACCAGGTCGGCGATCGTGGAGTCCTCGGTCTCGCCGGAACGGTGGCTCACGATGCAAGCGTAGCCGGCCTCCTTGGCTGTCTCGACGGCTTCGAGCGACTCGGTGAGCGTGCCGATCTGGTTGACCTTGACCAGAATCGCGTTGGCGGCACCCAGCTCGATGCCCCTCTTGAGGCGCTCGGTGTTGGTGACGAACAGGTCGTCGCCCACCAGTTGCACCTTGTTGCCAATGCGACGGGTGAGCTCAACCCAGCCGTCCCAGTCCTCCTCGGCCATACCGTCCTCGATGGAGATGATGGGGTAGGTGTCGACGAGCTTCTCCCAGTAATCAACCATCTGGGCGCTCGTGTACTCCACGCCCTCGCCCTTGAGCTCGTACATACCGGTCTCGGCGTTGTAGAACTCGGTGGACGCCGGGTCCATGGCGTACATGAAGTCGACGCCGGGCTTAAAGCCAGCCTTCTCGACAGCCTTGGTAATGTACTCGAACGGCTCCGCATTGGTCTTGAGGTTGGGCGCGAAACCGCCCTCGTCGCCCACGCCGCCGCCAAGGCCGGCCTCATGCAGCACGCCCTTGAGGGTGTGGTAGACCTCGGCGCACCAGCGCAGGCCCTCGGCAAAGCTCGGAGCACCCACGGGCATGATCATGAACTCCTGGAAGTCAACGTTGTTGTCGGCATGCACGCCACCGTTGAGGATGTTCATCATGGGCGTGGGCAGCAGATGAGCGTTGACGCCGCCCAGGTACTGGTACAGCGACAGGCCCGCCGACTCGGCCGCAGCGCGGGCGACGGCCAGTGACACGCCCAGGATGGCGTTGGCGCCGAGCTTGGTCTTGTTGGGCGTACCGTCCGCAGCGATCAACGCGGCATCGACAGCGCGCTGGTCGAAGGCGTCGAGGCCCACGACGGCATCGGCACACTCGTTGTTGACGTGCTCGACGGCCTGCGAGACGCCCTTGCCCAGGTAGCGACCCTTGTCGCCGTCGCGCAGCTCGCAGGCCTCAAAGGCGCCGGTCGAAGCGCCCGAAGGCACCATTGCGCGGCCGAAGCTGCCGTCCTCGAGCACGACCTCGACCTCGACAGTGGGATTGCCGCGGCTGTCGAGCACTTCGCGACCGTAGACGTCCAAAATATCGCTCATGTTGTCTCCCTCTCACTTGGAAACGTAGTTAATGCAAGCGACTGGCCGACCGTGCACCATCGGTGCGCCTCCGTAAGTTAGCCATGTCGCACTTTTTGCATTATGCCCTAAGTTAGCCAAGGGATACAATTGTTTTTCGAAAAATTTAGCGGGAACGATAGGGCATGTCAGCCCGTCGTTCCCGCAGTCTTACTCCTCAGCCTTGGCGGCATCCCACAGGTCGTTGAGGCCATGAGTCGAAAGCTCAGCCAGGTCTACATGAGCGTTGGCCGCCATTTGCTCCATCGCGGCCCAACGGCGGCGGAACTTGGCCGTGCTCGCGCGCAGGGCGCTCTCGGCGTCGATACCCTCTTTGCGCGCAACGTTGACCAGGGCAAAGAGCAGGTCGCCAAACTCCATCTCGCGCTCGGGCGAGCCGGGAGCCTCGGCCTCAAACTCAGCACGCTCCTCGGCGACCTCGTCCCACACGTCCTGGACCGTCTCCCACTCAAAGCCCACGGC
>OIWP01002779.1_pt1 | contig 16418 bp, 13 predicted proteins | sample 1587661 | NCBI WGS metagenome assembly OIWP01 (sample SAMEA3888899, study PRJEB22519) | human gut metagenome | biome: human gut; feature: human-associated habitat; material: faeces | place: Denmark | collected 2010 | reverse complement strand
CTCGGAGTTCCGAAGGCCGTTTCCCCTCCTCGCGCTCCTCCCCTCCGGCCACGGGAAACGGGCTGTTGCCCGCGTTGCGGGCAAAGCGCCTGCTGCGGACAGGCTGTCGCAGACAGCCGCTTCCGACGCGCTTTCGCCGAAGGCGAACAGCTCGTCAGTCTGCCTTCGGCGACTGAAGTTCTACATGCCACAGCCAAGCGTGCCCAACGGAGGGGGTTCTTAGGGGGAGCGTGCGGGCTTCGCAACTCCGAGCTCGCTCCCCCTAAGGGTTTTCTCAGCTTACAAACTGAAACAAAACTACAACTAAAATCCACCATAAAAACATTCTACAAAGCTCTTACATCAAGAACGATAATCCGCATTGATCTTTATGTAATCATAGGTGAGGTCGCATCCCCACGCAGTTGCGGATGCATCTCCCATCTTCATATCCGCGATGGCTGTCACTGCCTCTTCTGAGAGGATCTTAGTTGCTTCCTCTTCGCTGTAGCCTGTAGAAACTCCATTTTCAATGATCTTGATCTTTCCTGCTTTGCTCTCAAAGTAGAGATCTACCTTTTCCGGATCGAACTGGACGCCGGAATAGCCGAGGGCGCAGAGGATTCTTCCCCAGTTTGCGTCGTGGCCGTAAATGGCTGCCTTTGTTAAGGAAGAGGTTACTACGGATTTACTTAAGGTTACGGCTTCTGCCTTGGTGGCTGCGCCGATGACCTTGACCTCGAAGAGTGCAGTTGCGCCTTCTCCGTCACCTGCAATCTTTTTGGCAAGGGTTGTGTTTACGTAGTTAAGAGCTTTTTTGAACTCTTCATAATCTGCGTTTTTCTCTGTGATCTTCGGATTGCCGGCCTGGCCGTTTGCAAGGAGGAGGACGGTGTCGTTTGTGGAGGTATCTCCGTCAACGGATACCATGTTGTAGGTGTCCTTGATATCCTCGCTGAGTGCTTCCTGAAGAAGTTCCTTTGAGATATCCACATCACTGGTGATAAATCCAAGCATCGTGCACATGTTGGGGTGGATCATTCCGGAGCCCTTGCACATACCGCCTACCGTTACGGTTTTTCCACCAATCTCGATCTCTACCGCTGCCTCTTTCTTCTCGGTGTCTGTTGTCATGATGGCTTTTGCTGCCTCAAGGCCTGCCTCGCGGCTTCCCGCAAGCTTCGGTGCCATGGCTTTTACTCCGTTTGCGATACGGTCGATCGGAAGCTGCATTCCGATGACACCTGTGGATGCTACCAGTACGCTGTCTTCCGGAATCCCAAGGCTTTCGGATGCTGCCTTAGCTGTTTCCCTGCAATAGCCGAATCCTTCCTCACCGGTACATGCGTTGGCGATTCCACTGTTGCAGATCACAGCTCTTGCACCCGGGTGGTTGTATACAATGTCCTGATCCCATCTTACAGGAGCTGCTTTTACCACATTGGTCGTGAAGGTTCCTGCAGCCACACAGGGAACCTCACTGAATACCATGGCCATATCGGTACGGCCTTTATATTTGATCTCTGCTGCAGTTGACGCTGCCTTAAAACCTTTTGCGGCTGTAACGCCGCCGTCGATGATCTTCATATTATATATCTCCTCTCAATGGTGATGCCAGATCGAATATCGCAGTTCATTCGTTTAAAGTCCTTCGGCATCCCCCATATTTTATTTGTGATCTGCCTGTTTTACGGACACATCGGAATCTGTTTCAGTCCTTCGTTCTCGTCAAATCCAAACATCAGGTTCATGTTCTGAACAGCCTGTCCTGCTGCACCCTTTACCAGGTTGTCGATAGCGCCCATCATGATGACTCTCTTTGTTCTCGGATCGATCTTGAAGTTCACGTCCACAAAATTGCTGCCTTCTACATTTCTTGTCTGCGGGCATACATCCTTGTTCAGGACACGTACAAAAAACTCGTCTTTATAATATTTGTCATAGGCTGCTTTTACTTCCTCATAGGTAACATCCTTGGTCAGGGAGGCATATGCTGTTACCAGGATTCCACGGTTCATCGGAACAAGATGCGGGGTAAAGTTGATCATCACTTCCTGTCCGCATGCATATCCAAGCTGATCCTCGATCTCCGGTGTATGTCTGTGTGTGGCAACACCGTAAGCTTTGATACTCTCGTTTACCTCACAGTAGAGATTCGGAACCTTGGCTCCTCTTCCTGCTCCGGAGGTTCCGGACTTGGCATCAATGATAATGGTATTCGGATCAATGAGGCCTTCCTTTAACAGCGGATAAATAGACAGTGTGGAGCATGTCGGATAGCATCCCGGGTTGGCGATCAGCCTTGCATTCTTAATATCCTCACGGTTAATCTCGCAGAGGCCATAAACAGCTTCCTCGATAAACTGCGGAGCCTTATGCTCGATCCCGTACCACTTCTCATATTTTTTCACATCTTTAATACGGAAATCTGCGCTTAAGTCGATCACCTTACATTTGGAAAGGATTTCTTCATTAATAAGGGATGCACAAAGGCCCTGTGGTGTTGCGGTAAAGATCACATCCACCTCATCTGCAAGTGCAGCCATGTTGTCATCCATACATTTGGCATCCACCAGCCTGAAAAAATTCTGATAAATATCTGCATACTGCTGATCTATGTAGCTTCGGGAGCCGAACCATTTGATCTCAACGTCCTTGTGTCCAAGAAGAAGTCTTACGATCTCATTTCCTGCGTATCCTGTCGCACCGATAATTCCTGCTTTAATCATCTTTCACATTCCTCCTCTGCCGTTTTTCTACGGCTTTATACACCCTGCAGAAGCGCTTGCTATTCTTATTTATGCCTCTTTTTTATGTCTTCTGATATCTGAATCTTCTGCACAGGTCAGACGGACATCTTAAACCTGTCTGTACTGCCAGCTCATATGTCCATCTTATCAATGGATAGATTATACATCTTCTCTGCATATTATGCAATAGTCATTTTCTTTGATTTTTCACGGTCTTTTCTGTTTTTCCTGTATTTTCTTATAATACCGCCTACTTTTAGATGTATTTTTATGCAAATTTTTTTTCATATTTTTCAAATTATCTCTTGCATATTTATAAAATCTGGTGTATATTAAGCCATGTCGACAGGACAGCCGAAAATTTTGTTTTGTTGTACATGAATATTTATTCACTCTGGTAAAGTTATAAAACAGCATAATTTTTTTCCAGATAACGTAAAAAAATTCACCGTCCCGGAAATGTCCGGAGCGATACAAAATCAAAAAAATCCCAGGAGGACATATATTATGAAAGAAAAAGTTGTTTTAGCGTATTCCGGTGGTCTTGATACCACAGCCCTTATCCCGTGGCTGAAAGAAACCTTTGATTATGACGTTGTCTGCTGCTGTGTAAACTGCGGACAGGGAAACGAGCTGGACGGTCTTGAAGAGAGAGCAAAAATGTCCGGTGCTTCCAAATTATATATCGAGGATATCGTCGATGAGTTCTGCGATGACTTCATCATGCCGTGTGTAGAGGCTGGTGCTGTATACGAGCATTCCTATCTTCTCGGAACTTCCATGGCTCGTCCGGTCATTGCCAAGAAGCTGGTTGAGATCGCACGTAAAGAGGGTGCCGTTGCTATCTGCCACGGTGCTACCGGTAAAGGAAATGACCAGATCCGTTTTGAACTTGGTATCACAGCACTTGCTCCGGACATCAAAATCATTGCTCCTTGGAGAATGACAGATATCTGGACCATGCAGTCACGTGAAGACGAGATTGATTACTGTAAAGCACACGGAATCGACCTCCCATTCGACGCAAAGCACAGCTACAGCCGTGACCGTAACTTATGGCATATCAGCCATGAAGGTCTGGAACTGGAAGATCCTTCCAATGAACCTAACTACGATGACCTTCTGGTAATGTCTACCACACCGGAAAAAGCTCCTGACAAAGCAGAATATGTTACTATGACTTTTGAAAAAGGTGTGCCTAAGAGTATCAATGGCGAAGAAATGAAAGTATCTGATATCATCCGCAAGCTGAATGAACTTGGCGGAAAACACGGTATCGGAATCATCGACATTGTTGAGAACCGTGTTGTAGGTATGAAGTCCCGCGGCGTATACGAGACACCTGGCGGAACAATCCTGTATGCCGCTCACCAGCAGTTAGAGGAACTTATTCTTGACCGTGCTACAGCAGAAGTGAAGAAAGAAATGGCTGACAAGCTTGCCCAGATTGTATACGAAGGAAAATGGTTCACACCGCTGCGTGAAGCAATCCAGGCTTTCGTTGAAGTAACACAGAAATATGTAACCGGCGAAGTTAAATTCAAACTTTACAAAGGAAACATCATCAAAGCCGGCACAACTTCTCCATACAGCCTGTACAATGAATCTTTAGCATCCTTCACAACCGGTGATATGTACGATCACAATGATGCAAGCGGATTTATCACCCTGTTTGGTCTGCCTCTGAAAGTACGTGCTATGATGCTCGCTGAAGTAGAAAAGAAAAACCTTGGTGAATAATTCTGTAAATATTTTTCATCCGAAGTCCGGCGATGTTCTGTGACTTCACAAGTAACCTGAATATAAGGGAGCACTGCAAAAGTGCTTCCTTTTTCAGATTTCAGATTATCCCAAAACAGAACATATCCGGCGGATTGCAGAGGTGCACAGAAGAATATGTCATGCGATGCATGACGTTCACCTCGCAGCAAGAATGCCTGAAGCATTTTTGAACGTCAAAATAAACAGGAGGTTTGCATGGTCAGTTTTGAATATTATCGTTTTTTTTATTTTGTAGCCCAATATAAAAGTTTTACAAAAGCTGCCGAGATTTTAAATAACAATCAGCCGAATATCACCCGCTGCATGAACATTCTGGAGAATGAACTGGAATGTAAACTGTTTGTACGCTCCAACCGAGGAGTAACACTGACACCTGAGGGAGAAAAACTGTTCCAGCATGTCGCTATCGCTTACGAGCAGCTCTCTACTGCAGAATCCGAGCTGAAAAAAGACAAAAGTCTAGAGAGCGGTCTGATCACGATCGGTGCAAGCGAGACAGCTCTGCGACTGCTGCTGCTTGACCGACTGGAGACCTTTCACGCACAGTATCCGGGAGTCCGCCTGAAAATTTCCAATTTCTCCACCCCTCAGTCCATTCAGGCACTGGAAAACGGACTGGCCGATATTTCTGTTGTCACAACACCGCTCAAGCTGAAAAAATCCATGCGTCATTATACGCTTGCTTCCTTCCGTGAGATTCTGCTCGCCGGGCCAAAATACGCTGATTTTTCCTCTAAAATCCATCATCTCTCAGAGCTTACGGACATTCCGTTTATTTCTCTCGGACAAAATACTGGAACAAGAGAAATGCATATCAATTACTTTCTGCAGCATGATCTGCCGTTCTATCCGGATATCGAAGCCGCTACCGCAGATCAGATCCTGCCGATGATCAGGCACAACCTCGGAATCGGATTTTATCCGGAGGCACTGGCAAAAGAAGCCATTAAAAAAGGCGAAGTGGTACAGCTCCACCTTACCTCAAGAATGCCGGAACGCGAAATCTGCCTAATCTGGGACAAAAACCGGCCAAAAAGCATTGCCGTCCGCAAGCTTATGGATGCTTTGCAGACGGCAAACATGTAGATTACAGGAAGTATATATATCAGATGTGAGATGACTCCCACCTCTGTAGGCGGCGAGCAACAAACTTGTATCAGTGGCGGGATTCAATCTCCCATCTGATATAGCCTCCGGCGGATTGCAGAGGTGCACAGAAGAATATGTCATGCAATGCATGACGTGCACCTCGCAGCAAGAATGCCAGAGGCATTCTTGAAGTGTGATTTGTTGATCTCTTATTATCTTGAAACGTGGAATGCTTTTTTCTGTGGATAAACTGCAGATGCTCCGAGTTCTTCTTCGATGCGAAGCAGCTGGTTGTATTTTGCAACACGCTCGCTTCGGCTCGGTGCTCCTGTCTTGATCTGGCAGGTATTCAGTGCAACCGCCAGATCCGCAATAGTGGTATCTTCTGTCTCGCCGGAACGATGAGAAGTAACCGCTGTGTATCCTGCATTGTGAGCCATCTTGATCGCTTCCAGTGTCTCAGATACCGAACCAATCTGGTTTAATTTGATCAGGATAGAGTTTCCGCATCCAAGCTCGATACCTTTTGAAAGACGCTCGGTATTGGTAACAAACAGGTCATCGCCTACCAGCTGAACTTTGTCACCTAATTCTGCGGTCAGTTTCTTCCAGCCTTCCCAATCTTCCTCATCCAGTGCATCTTCGATGGAGATGATCGGGTATTTTTCAACCAGAGCTTTCCAGTGATTAATCAGCTGCCCGGATGTATAAACCGTTCCTGCCTTTGGCAGTTTGTACTCTCCGACTGTTCCTGTCTTCCACTCAGAAGAAGCTGCATCCATAGCGATCATAAAGTCGCTTCCCGGCTCATAACCGGCTTTTTTCACTGCTTCCAGAATCGTCTCGATCGCTTCTTCGTCGGATTTCAGTGCCGGTGCAAAACCGCCCTCATCACCAACAGAGGTAGCCAGTCCTCTTTCTTTTAAGATAGAAGCCAGTGCATGGAATACTTCTGCACACCATCTTAAACATTCTTTAAAGGAAGGTGCCCCAACCGGCATAATCATAAATTCCTGTACATCCAGTCCGGAAGATAATGCATGACATCCGCCGTTTACGATGTTCATCATCGGTACCGGGAGACGGTTTGCATTCACGCCGCCAAGGAAACGGTACAGAGGAATCTCAAGTGCAGTCGCAGCCGCACGGCAGCTTGCAATCGATACTGCCAGAATTGCATTTGCTCCTAAGTTGGATTTATCTTTTGTTCCGTCTGCTGCTATCATCGCTGCATCCACTGCATAAATATCAGATGCATCTTTGCCTTTCAGTGCTTCGTTGATCACGGTGTTGATGTTTGCAACTGCTTTTGTCACACCTTTGCCGCCAAAACGTTCTTTATCATTATCACGAAGTTCCAGAGCCTCAAACTCTCCTGTGGAAGCTCCGCTAGGTGCAGTCCCTCTTCCGATCGTACCGTCAGCCAAATAAACTTCTGCTTCTACGGTTGGATTGCCTCTGGAGTCGATGATTTCCCTTCCAATTACTTTTTCAATTGTTAAATTCTTCATGATTGCCAGTCCCTTTCTCGTCCTAAAATAATCGGCACTTCGTCTTCTGCCTCTGATCGCATAAAGACAGAAGAAGTCCTGCCATGATTTATTCACATTAGTTAGGTTTTTCTAACTAATATTAGAATAGCATAACTGCCATATGAAATCAAGGCGGACTTCTTCATTGGATTGAGAAAGTTTTATCAATTTTCACCTGTCACAAGGATCTGACACATTCTATTCTGTTTTCCACACCAGTTTATTCTGATCAGCGATTTCCTGCAATTGCTCATTTTTCTCATACAGCCACTCTATTTCAAAACACAGGGTTCCGTTTTTTTCATGCTTTTCCAGATTTTCCACATCGAGTGCCATTCTTGGTGTTCCATCCGGAAACTTGTAAATCTCAACAATATTTCCATTTAATTTCAGCATTTTTCATTCCCCCTTTCCCTTGTTTCTTATACCTTAACACAGGTCTTTTTCCATTTTGTTCCGGAAAGCAGACTTTTTAAAACAGATGTACTGCCCATAAGCAGCAAAAAAGCATGAAATCCCTGAATTTTCACGGTAATTCCATGCTTTTTGCTTTCTTTTTACTTCTTAATTTTCACGCTCTTTGCTTGTCCTTTTCCTTTGAAAATACTTTTATAGACTTTGAGTTTCTTTTTCGGTACTTTGATGACTGCCTTTTTGGCAATACCCTTGAACGCATTTTTCCCTACGGATTTTTTTGTGAGCTGTGTTGATGTGATCTTAATATTCTTCAGTTTTTTACAACCGGAAAAAGCATTCGCACCGACCCTGCTGACATTTTTTCCGATGGTGACTTTTTTCAGTTTCACATGATTTTTAAATGCATTTTTACTGATCTCCGTTACACGGAATGTGATTTTCCCATCCTCACTTTTGATGGTTGCCGGTACAGTAAACGTACTGTTTGTTTTCCTGTGCGGTTTTACCAGTGTTACAGTACATCCGGTTGCATCGGCTTTTGTCACTTTATAAAGTGCATCCTTTGTTTTGACCCATGTTCCGGTTTTCGGAAATGTCTGTGATGTATCCGAAGGATTTGTTGTGCTTCCATTTGCTGTGCTGCCCTGCGGCGGGATCACAATACTTTTGATGTTGCTAAACCATACCGTTTCCCCTGTTTCATCGAAACTGTTTTCCGGATCCGGTATCGGGATCAGCCGGCCATTGATCTTCAACTTCGTTATGTTTTTATCAAAATAATATCCTTCCCGATATCCTCTGGCTGACAGGCTCAGGCAAATTCCATAATAATAGGTTTCCAGTGCTTTGAATTTCGTGAGCGGCATACCCCAGCTTCCGTCAAAATCACCATACTTGCCATTCCAGTAGTCCGAGGAAGTCCATCCTTCTTTTAAATTGCTCCATCGTTCGTGATCGATACAGTACAGAGCATCTTCCGACACACTTCCGGTGAATCTCGGAGCATCACCCGCTTTGAAAGAAAAATCCACTCCATTTACTTCAATCACTTCAATTGGTTTCGGCGTTACTTTTTCTTCAGACCGGGCACTGTACAGGGCATCTGCAAAACAGGTTGTCCCGTTATTTCCCACAATAATGATCCGACTGTCAATCTGTTTTCCATTTAATGTCAGCGACAGGTCTTTTGAAAATTCATTCCAATCTACCGTTTTTAAAAAGACAGAATACATATACATTGCACCGGATTCGAAAGTGGTAAATTTTGGAGTTGCAGCAATATACTGGCTCTCATCAGAATACCAGAACGCTACTGGTTCTAGGTATCCCTGTGCATTTGTTTCCAGCTTTTCCCAGCGTTCATAGGCTATTTCATATTTTGAAGCATCACTGTCACCTTTTTGGGCGGTTGCTTTTGGAGCATCACCGGCATAACAGGAAAGTGTGCTGTTCACAATATTCACATCCGAAATCTCCATCTTTTCCAGTACCCAGTCTGTCCGGATCTTGTAAGTCTGATAAAAATGTTTGGTGGTAACGGTCTGTCCGTTTTCTTCCGTATCTTCATATTCAATGTTAATCGTGTCGCCGTCAATACCTCGTGTGTCTGTACCGGAAACAACCTGCATTCCTTCACACACTTTTTGAACTTTTTCATCATAGGCTGCAATCTTTTCCTGAATTTCATCCAGATTTTCATCTCCGTCCAGATAATCACAGGAATCTTCCACTGTCACCGTTTCTTCATAATCCAGTACTCCGTAATCTTTCATATGACGGATCTTAAGGCTCGCCTTTGCATCAAAAGCCGTATGATAAATGTATGAATCCTCTGCTTCTCTGCTTTCTTTTTCTGCTGCAAATGTCTTTCCCGGTAAAAACAGCAGCATCACTGCCAGCAGCAGCCAGAATATCCATTTTCGTTTCCAAGTTATATCCATGTGTCTCTCCTGTATTTTCCTCATAAAATTTCTCCTTTCCTGATCTGTCAGAACCTCTTTCTCCCCCCTTCTTTTCGCTCTGTCCAGATATAAACATCTTGTATAAAATCAACCTGTTCTCTCTTACTCTCAGTATAAAAGATTCTGCTTATTTGACAAGTAAGATTCCCGAAACGTCAATTGCCAAATCGGGAATTTTGATATTTTCATCTTTCCTTTTTTGCAAATCTCCGATACAATAAACACATAGCAACCGAATGCGAAATACGCTTCATTGATGTTTTGGCAAATTTGATGAAAAGAGGTGCTTCTATGCGTTTTTATGAACAGTTGAATCAATATATGAAAGCTGTGAACTGTACTGCCAAAGAACTCTGCATTGTTTCCGGAATTTCTGCCGCTGCACTCAGTCGTTATCGTTCCGGTGAACGTGTGCCGGATGTTCATTCGGAAACGTTTGAACAGCTTTGCTCTGCCCTTGAAACGCTCGCATTAAAAAGAGAAGGCACAAATCTCACAAAAACAGAGATCCGTCAGCAATTTCTCGCCTGTTCAGACATGAAGTCCACGGACAAAGAGCAACTGCGTCAGAATTTTAACACGCTGATTTCCGTACTGAATCTAAATATCACAAAACTGTGCCAGCACATCAGTTATGATACCTCAACGATTTTCCGCTTTCGAAACGGCAGCCGCTCTCCTGCAGATCCGGAAGGCTTTGTCCTGGCTGTTTCCGCCTATGTGGCACGTAAATACTGCCAGGGCGATGATCTTTATGTGCTGGCACAGCTTCTGGAATGTTCGGAAGAAGAACTAAACGATACTTCTGCCGTCTGCGAAAAAATCCGCCTGTGGCTTTTAAACAGTCAGAACAGGAAAAAGGGCGAAGACAGTCTTTCCAAATTTTTATCCAAACTGGATGAATTTGATCTGAATGAATATATAAAAGTCATCCATTTCGATGAAATGAAAGTTCCGGGTGTTCCGTTTCAGTTTCCGACGGCAAAATATTACTATGGACTGGAAGAAATGATGGCAAGTGAACTTCATTTTTTAAAGGCAACCGTCCTTTCCAAATCGAAAAAACCGGTCACGATGTACAGCGATATGCCAATGACGGAAATGGCAAAAGATCCCGAATTTCCAAAGAAATGGATGTTTGGTATGGCTCTGCTTCTGAAAAAAGGACTTCATCTGAATCAGATCCATCAGCTTGACCGTTCTTTTGAAGAAATGATGTTAGGATTAGAGAGCTGGATCCCGATGTATATGACAGGCCAGATCTCTCCGTATTATTTAAAAGGGGAACAAAGCAATGTTTTTCATCACTTTCTGAAAGTGTCCGGAGCCGCCGTTCTCTCCGGCGAAGCCATTACAGGACATCACAGCGAGGGACGCTATTATCTCTCCAAGACAAAAGAAGATATTGCTTATTATACAAAGCGTGCAGAAGCATTGCTGCTAAATGCTTCTCCTCTGATGGATATTTATCGAGAAGATCACGTCGGAAAACTGAATGCTTTTCTGCTTGCCGACACTTCCACACCAGGAAAACGCCGCAGCATTCTTTCTTCCCTGCCACTTTACACGCTGGATTCTGATTATCTGAAAGATTTTTTACAGAAACACAGACTTTCTGCAAAGGATCAGGCTTCCATTCTTGACTTTGCACAAAATCAGCGTGATATCACCGAAAAAATTCTGGAACATGATGTGATTGAAGACGAAATTCCACTCCTCACCGAAAAAGATTTTTATCTTCATGCACTTTCTCTTCCACTGTCCGGTATGTTTTTTCCAGATAACATACCAGTGAGCTATGAAGAATATCTGGAGCAGAAAAAACAGGCAGAAACTTTTGCCTGTTTACATCCGAATTATCATTTGACCACATCTTCCTCTAATCCTTTTCAAAATCTGCAGATCATTCTGCACGAAGGAAAATGGGCGATGATCTCCAAAGGGAATGCCCCGGCGATTCATTTTGTGATCCATCATCCGAAATTGCGAAATGCGATCGAATATTTCATACCACCGGTTGTGGAAGCTGAAAAATGAAATGTTAATGATAATTCCTGCAAAACAGTATAAAAGACAATATGATAAATATATCACTAAAGGAGAGATCCCAATGAAAAATAAAACACAGCTTTTTCATTTATATACTTTTCGGTTTTTCTTGTCTGTCGGACTTTTTTTATTCTTCAGCCTGCATCCGTTCTGCGAAGAAAAAGTTTATGCATCTTCCTGGAAAGTCACACAATATGGATCTGATTCTGATTTTCAGCAGTCCATGTTTTATACGATCAAAGGAAGCAACGGCAAACTGATCGTAATTGACGGTGGATGGGATTATGATGCAAAAAGAGTACGCGATACCATAAAGAAACTGGGCGGAAAGGTAAATCTCTGGATTATCACACATCCGCATCCGGATCATGTCGGAGCTTTTAATCAGATTTTTGCCAATCCGGACGGCATACAAATTGATCAGGTTATTGCACCAAAGATCAACGCTTCCCGTTACAGACACTATCAATATCCATGGGATGAATATCAGGTATTTCAGAAGTTTTCACGTCTTGTAAGAAAAAATCCCAAGATCCGGTGGGCAAAAGCAGATGATACTTTTTCCTTCTCCGGTCTGGATTTTGAATTTTTTAATGGTTACAGCCGTAATTTGAAAGATACGACCAAAGATATCTGCAATGGTTCTTCTCTGGTTTTTAAAATTTCCGGTAAAAAAACAAGTATGCTTTTCACCGGAGATATTGTGAGCAGCATTGGCAAAAGACTTATCAAAACTTATCACAAACGTCTGAAGGCAACGTATCTTCAGGCTCCGCATCATGGAAACAACAACAAGAGAGAATCTTTTTTCAAATATATCCATGCAAAGGTCACTTTTATCGATGCTCCCTCTTTTCTTCGAAAACGAGATACTGTAAAAAGAAATATAAAGGTTTTAAAAGATCTGGATGAAAAAGTCTATACGTATAACAGCCGAAAACGCAGCGTTACCATCCGCTAATCATCCGAAACTGCGAAATGCGATCGAACATTTTGTACCTCCGGTTGTGGAGTAAATTTTCTCTGCTTTAAAAAACTCGTGAAATATTGAAATTTGAACGCAGAGAAGCGGATTGTGAATGTCCGCTTTCCAAATGTGCAAAAGGAACAATGCCCAGGAAGACACTTTTATGTGTCCTTCAGGGCATTGTTCCTTTGCACATTTAAAATTTTCCTGTTATTTCTATTTCCTGAACGCCAGAATCTCTTCTGCATTCTTGATCCGTTCTGCACTTGGCGGATTGATCCCTTCAAGCTGATATGGAATCCCTAAATTTTCCCATTTAAATACACCCAGCGTATGGTATGGCAGTACTTCCACACGCTCCACATTTTTCAGCGTGTGAATAAAATCTGCCAGCCGGTGCAAGTAATCATCACGGTCGCTCCGCTCCGGAACCAGTACATGACGGATCCATACCGGTTTTCCCATATCCGATAACTTTTCTGCCATAGCCAGAATATTTTTGTTGGTCTGACCGGTCAGTTTAATATGCTCCTGTTCATCAATATGCTTGATATCTAGAAGAATCAGATCGGTGTATTTCATCAGTTCCAGCCATTTTGAATAGAATGGCTCTTTTTCCGTGTAAGGATTGCCGCTCGTATCCAGCGTTGTGTGGATCCCCATCTCTTTTGCCTTGCGAAACAGTTCGATCAGAAAATCAATCTGAAGCAGTGGTTCTCCTCCACTGACAGTAATACCGCCCTTATTTCCCCAATAAGTGCGGTATTTTACTGCCTGTTTCAGAAGGGCATCAGCTGTGTAGCTTTTGCCGGCTGTCATATTCCAGGTATCCGGATTATGACAGAACTGGCATCGCATCGCACAGCCGCTTAAGAAGATCACATAACGCACACCCGGACCGTCAACCGATCCAAAGCTTTCCAGCGAATGGACATATCCTGTTTTTGCCCCGTTTTCCATATTACATTCTGTCGTGGCAGGTTCTTGCGATAACGTCAAGCTGCTGTTCTCTTGTCAGGTCGATAAATTTAACAGCATATCCTGATACACGGATTGTGAAGTTTGCGTATTCTTCTTTTTCCGGATGCTCCATAGCATCGATCAGTTTTTCTTTTCCGAATACGTTTACGTTCAGGTGATGTGCACCCTGTTTGAAGTAACCATCCAGTACATGAACCAGATTTTCGGTACGCTCTGCATCATCGTGTCCCAGAGCACCCGGGTTGATGGTCTGTGTATTGGAGATACCATCCAGTGCATCTTCGTACGGAAGTTTTGCAACGGAGTTCAAAGATGCCAGCAGACCGTTCTGTTCTGCTCCGTAAGATGGGTTTGCTCCAGGTGCCAGAGGCTCGCCTGCTTTTCTTCCATCTGGCAGAGAACCGGTTGCTTTACCGTATACTACGTTTGATGTGATTGTCAGGATAGAAGTTGTCGGCTCAGAATCACGGTAGGTATGGCAGTATTTCAGTTTATCCATGAATGTACGCAGCAGCCATACAGCGATCTCGTCAGCTCTGTCATCGTCATTACCGTATCTTGGGAAGTCTCCTTCGATCTCATAATCGGTAACGATTCCGCTTTCATCACGAACCGTTTTTACTTTTGCATACTTGATTGCGGACAGAGAGTCTACTACATGTGAGAATCCTGCGATACCGGTAGCAAATGTACGTCTTACGTCTGTATCGATCAGAGCCATCTCTGCTGCTTCATAGTAGTATTTATCATGCATGTAATGGATCATGTTCAGAGTTCCTACATACAGATGTGCCAGCCAGTCAAGCATGGTGTCATATTTATCCATAACTTCATCATAATCCAGATATTCGGATGTGATCGCCTGATATTTCGGTGCTACCTGATCTCTTGTCTTCTCATCTACACCGCCGTTGATCGCATACAGCAGACATTTTGCCAGGTTTGCTCTTGCTCCGAAGAACTGGATCTCTTTACCTGTCTCAGTAGCAGATACACAGCAGCAGATAGAATAGTCATCGCCCCATACCGGACGCATAACATCATCGTTCTCATACTGGATAGAGCTTGTTGTAACAGAGATATGTGCTGCATATTTTTTGAATGTCTCAGGCAGACGTTCGGAATACAGAACGGTCAGGTTCGGTTCCGGTGAAGGTCCCATGTTTTCCAGTGTATGCAGGAAACGGTAATCATTCTTTGTTACCATAGAACGTCCGTCCATACCCATACCTGCTACTTCCAGAGTTGCCCATACCGGGTCACCGGAGAACAGCTGGTTGTAAGAAGCGATTCTTGCGAATTTTACCATACGGAATTTCATAACCATATGGTCGATCAGTTCCTGAGCTTCTTTTTCAGTCAGGATGCCTGCTGCAATATCTTTCTCAATATAAATATCAAGGAAAGTAGAAATACGTCCGACACTCATAGCTGCACCGTTCTGTGTCTTGATGGCAGCCAGATATCCGAAGTACAGCCACTGAACTGCTTCTTTTGCATTCTTAGCCGGCTCGGAAATATCATATCCATAGGACTGTGCCATTTCTTTCATTTCCTGCAGTGCACGAACCTGGTCTGCGATCTCTTCACGCAGCTGGAAGTCACCACGACGCATACCCTGACGGTTTGTAGCAGTAAAATCTGCTTTCTTTTTCTCGATCAGGTAATCGATACCGTACAGAGCCACACGACGGTAGTCACCTACGATACGTCCGCGTCCGTAAGTATCCGGAAGACCGGTCAGGATCTTGTTATGACGTGCTTTTAACATTTCCGGTGTATAGATATCAAATACACCCTGGTTATGTGTTTTATGGTATTTGGTAAAGATCTCATGAAGCTGTGGATTTGGTTTATATCCATACATTTCACAGGATTTCTCAGCCATCTTGATTCCGCCGTATGGCATAAATGCACGTTTCAGCGGCTTGTCTGTCTGCAGACCGACAACCTGCTCCATATCTTTCATGCTGTCATCAATATAAGCAGCTCCATATGCAGTGATGCCTGTTACAACATCAGTCTCCATATCAAGGACACCGCCCTTTGCTCTCTCTTCTTTCTGAAGTTCAGATACTTTTCCCCACAGACGATTTGTTGCCTCTGTAGGTCCCTCCAGGAAAGAATCATCTCCGTCATATGGTGTGTAGTTGTTCTGAATAAAATCGCGGACGTCTACGCCTTCTTTCCAGAGTCTTCCAGCGAAACCATCCCACTGTTTAAAATCCTTCATGTTTTCTATCTTCCTTTCTCTGTGATTTTGTGTTTCTATGTTTTGTCGCTTTCATCTTAACATAGCACAAGATGTAGTGCAAGTATTTTGTTAAATACATAACAAACGTTGCCGTTCTTTTTTCTGTACAATTTTCCTTTGAGAAACCATTCTGAAAAATATAACAGAAGCATTTTCTTTCAGACATAAAAAACTGCCTCTCGTTTTCACGATAACGCAGTTTCTTTTTTCTTTTATTCTGCTGCCGTCTCACCGGCTGCTTCGGTTACTGTACTTTCAGCAGAAGTCTCTGCTGCAGTTTCTTCTGTCGTTTTTTCTGTTGTCTCTGTGGACGCTTCACTTGAAGTTTCTGTCTCAGCATTTAAACCGTTCATGTAATGATCCAGTGCATCTGTTTTCATTTCATATGTATGAGACGCATCTTTCTGAACATTCTGGTATACCGAGAAACCAATCCAGCCAACAAGAGCAACCAGCACGATAATGCCCACTATTTTCCAGAGCAGTAACTCTCTTTTTTCTTTTTTCTGAAGCTTTTCGCGTTTCTGCTTTTCTTCTTTGTAGCGATCCACTTTTGCCTGACTCATGTCTTTCACTCCTTATATATAGTTTCTTAATAGTATGATGTGGGTGTCAAAAGTCCCCAACTATGATGCCTACGGATTGTTCCGTGCGTTG
>OIWP01002764.1_pt1 | contig 16475 bp, 9 predicted proteins | sample 1587661 | NCBI WGS metagenome assembly OIWP01 (sample SAMEA3888899, study PRJEB22519) | human gut metagenome | biome: human gut; feature: human-associated habitat; material: faeces | place: Denmark | collected 2010 | reverse complement strand
ATGAATTGTACCGTTTCCACCAACCTGTGGGGAAACAATATACTTATGGTAAAGGGATGAAACAGTTATCCGAAGTAGAACAGTTACGTTTGCAGGTAGAATTACTAAAAAAGTATCAGAGCTTGGTAAGAGAATCTAAAAAGTAAGTCTTATCAAGCTAGTGGAAGAGTATAAGAAAACGTGCCCTGTATCAATCATTTTAGAGTGTTTCGGTGTCAAACGCTCAACCTTTTATCGCTGGAAACAGGAATTCTCAGAAAAAAGACGAAATAGCAGATAAAATCGAACCACTCTGTATGGAAAATCACTTTATTTACGGCTATCGAACCATCACTCGCTTGCTCAAGAAAGTTTATAATCTCGTCGTTCTACAACCCTTATGCTTTGCCCCTAATCAATTGATTAGTTTTTCTTACGTTTGCGACCAGCAAATCCAAGAAGGCCAAGAAGACCAATACCTGCAACACTTGCAATAATACTGTCATTATCACCTGTTTCTGGAAGTGTTTGACCATTTCTAGCTTTAACAGCTACTGCGGTAGCTTCTGCTACAGTGTTGACTGTTTGTTCTTGTGTCTTGTTGAATTTAGATACTGATACTGGTGCTGCTTTGACTTGACTGCTTACCACTTTCGGTGCTACAACATCGTCAGATTTAGCTTTTGCACCTTGATTTGGTTTTACAACGTCAGATTCTGGCTCAACTTCTTTATTTTTTGGCTTAGAATTGTCAGTTTTACCAGTTTCAGGTTTAGTATCAGGTGTCACAATATTACCTTTTTTAGCGTCATCTAACGCTTTTTGAACTTCATATTTAGTCAACACGGTTTCATATTCTGATTTAGCTGATGCATATTTGCTACGAGCGTCTGTAAGTTTAGCTTGTTCAGCGGCAAGTTTAGCTTGAGCGTTGACAAGTTTAACTTGAGCGGCTGCAAGGTTAACTTGAGCGGCTGCAAGTTTAGCTTGAGCGTTTTCCAACTCAGCTTTATGAGCTTTTGCAGCTTCTACTGCAGATTTTGCGTTGTCAAGAGCTTTTTGAGCAACAACAACATCATTGTTTGCTTTTTCAGCCGATGATTTAAGTTCTGCTAATTTAGCTTGTTCAGTTGCAAGTGCAACCATTGCATCATCAGATTTTTCTTTTGCAACTTTAGCATCTGCTTTTGCTTGTGCAAGCGCTTGGGCTTTAGTTGCTTCTTCAGCTGTTACGGATGCAAGCACAACTTTAGCCACTGCAAGTTTACCTTCAGCTTCTGTCAACTTAGCTTGAGCAGCACTCAATTCAGCTTCTGCTTTTGGTGTTTGACGTTCACGTGATTCAAGCTCTGCTACTTTTGCTTTTGCGTCATCGACAGCCTTTTGAGCCGTTGTGACTGCTGTTTTAGCTACGGTAACATCTTCTTGAGCAGCTTTCAACGCAACACCTGCAGTTGTTTGTTTCAATACTACTTTATTGTATGCATCTACACTTGGCTCAAAGTTTGCTCGACCTGCTAACAATACATCATATACATGACCACCTGCAAAGTCTTGGTTAAATTGAGCGTCACTCAATCTTGACATTGCGTTTACAACATTGAATTCTGCTGGAACTTCAATAAACGAATTACTGTTGTCTTGTAGGTACATTGAAATACCTTGTTGGTCGTAGTCCGTCAAACTAGCTGTATGACTATAATAATCTTTCCCATCATCCACTGTGAATAAAAATACAGCTTCACGAACACCCTCTAGAATTTCGCTTAATGTTGCATAATGAGATCGTTTGTATGCCAAATCACCTGAGAACGGTTTGAAGTGAGGTTGATTTGTTAAGTTTTCTATAACAAGCAAGTTCTTCAATTCGGGATTGACTTCTGCTTGTGTTGAAAGCCAAAATGAGAGGTCAGGACCAAAGTCATTAGTGTTATCACGTAATGCGTTGTATTTCACTGCGCGTGCTTTTGCAACATCCATCATTAAAGTGTTAAGTGTTGCATCGGGTAGACCTAGTGCATGACGAAAGGCATTAACTTGATCTATAAAATATTGGTTTACAATATTGTTCACGTTTTCTGGGAGATTTTCGACATCATATTTAGTATCATCATATACTTTAATTGTGTCTGGATAAAAGTAATTACAAATCCCATTATCGTTTGCGTCGTAATGGATATCACCATCATAAACATGTACGATTTTAGTATATTGGTTAATGATGTTGGAATCTGTTGTGATTGGAAGCGCGTTATAAATTGCAAGAGCGTCTTTAGCTGCTTGCGTGCGGTCAGCACCTTTAGCATTCACCCATTTCTTCAATGCATTCAAGTATTCTTCTGGAATATTAACTTTTGATTCCCATGTCGCTAATGGTTTGACAGTATCTGCAGCCGCTTTTGCTTGGTCAAAGGCTGCTTGTGCTTGACTTACGACAGTTTCTTTGGCTGTTACAGTTTGTTTTGCATCTTTAACACCTTGTTCAGCTGTTGATACGGAACCGTTTGCATCTGAAATTGCTTGGTCAAGTTTTGAATCTGCCTTTTTAGCTGTTTCAAGGTTTGTTTCAGCTGTTTTCACATCTGATTTAGCTCGTACTACAGTTGCTTCTGCCACTGTTACATTATCTTGAGCTGTTGATACATCTGTTGATTCTTTTGCAAGAGCATCTACTTTTGCTTGAGCAGCGTCACTTTTAGCTTGTGACTTATCTGCAGCCGCTTGAGCGTCTGATACAACAGCTTTTTGGTTTGTCACAGCCGTTTGAGCGTTTGTAGCGGTAGCTTGTGCTTCAGTTACTGCCTTTTCTGCAACAGGTACGTGACTGTCAGCTGTTGTAATCGCATTAGTAGCTTGAGCGATGGCTTCAGGTGTCGCTTGTGCTGCTGTTGCTTGTGCGTCAGTCACTTGACTTTGAGCAGCATTCACTTGATTTTGAGCGTCATTTACTTGATTTTGAGCCAAACCAGTTGCTGATTCTTGAATAACAGCGGCTGTTTCAGCTTTTTCCATATTTTGTTTTGCATCTGATACTTGTTGTTCAGTAACGGTTGATTGAGCTTGTGTTTCAGATACAGCATTTGTGTCTGGTGTAGTTACTGTTACTTCATCAGCATTTACAACACCTGTTGCACAAGCCGCAGCTACAATTGCAGCAGTACCAGCGATAAATTTCATTTTGTTGTTTGTTTCTTTCATAAGTGTTATCCCTCAATAAAATAATTTGTTTTCAAAAATAATAAGGGGTTCCGGGGTTTAACCCCGTATTCGCTCCCGCGTAGGCTGGCGCGAAATTAACCCTGGATGAATAATTATTTACAACTATTAGAATTTTACTCCCGAAATTTAAGGGTGTCAAGTATTTTTTGAAAATTTAAATCATTATTTCGAGTTAATAAATTCTTTTAAAATAAGGTTTTTCAATATATTCTAGAACTATTATTATCATTTAATTATTATTAAGATTAGATTGATAATTAAAAAACAACTGTTTTTACACAATTTAAAAAAGCGTAAAACCATTACAATTGCAGTGAAAATGCCAATATATACTCGTTTTATTTTCCTTTAATTTCTTGAGGATGCAGGAAGCTAAACCTTCACATATTCATCATGATTTCTAATTTAATTTTTCTTAAAAGCATCCAAATAATTCTACTCTTTAAAATTTTTATAAATAACGGTATATTTTTCCCTAAAAATTGAAAAATACTCCCCATAAAAGTAATTATCAACATAATTTATTTCACAATACATAAATACGACACATAAACCCAATATCATTTTATAAAGCAACTCCAAACTTTTAGAAAAGAAGCTCATAATATTCACACAAAATACTTAAACTCATCAAAAAAAGCCGGACCTCAGTCCAGATCAGAATGAAGACCAACATCATTTTTGATGTTGGTCTTTTTTTATATTCACACTTAGCATCACTATATGCTATCCTTAGCTAGTCCTATGCTTATTGTGCAGGTCTCAAGGTTGCTGCTACTGTTCTGATAGAACTTTGTGTAAGTTCATCATGTCTTTCTTCATCTGTGATTACACGCGGTTTTGGAAAGTTCTCGATAGGCTTTTTATTGTCTTTAGCCTGTTTTTTTGCTTGTTCCAGCCGTTGGTGTTGAGCTTCTGGTCCCCAGTCTTTTTCTGCAACAATCTCAGAGACCATAAAGGCACTATATTGATATGCCTCTGGAACAATCGTCTGGATTTGTTCTTTCGTGAAGCGGTCTCCCTCACTATAATCAACGACATCCCAAATTAGTCCGCCATTGTTATCTTCTCGTGCTGCAAGGAAATGTTCACATCCAATAGGATTTGATAGGTTGATCATAAAGAGTTCTTCAGACCATTCTCCAGTCATTACAGCATCAATAAATGTTTTATATTCATCGTCCGAGGCAAAATTTAGATGCCCGTCCTTTTCAGCTTTTTGAGCTTTACATAGTACCTCAAAACGTTCTTGGTATCGAGAGAAATTGTACTGCTTCAAAAAACTTGCTTGTTCCGTTGTTAAAATATTTTTCTTCATCGTGATTACCTCTTATTCTAAGTTAAATGTCAGTGTTACTTTAGTCAATGGGATATGTTTAAACCCAAGAAATCCGGATTTTAGCAAGACCCTGAACATTCCAGCTACATTACCCTTTGTGTCTTGCCTAAATTTTTCATCTTTGATTTCCATAAGTCCTTTAAATTCAGGAGTAATGCTACTAGCAATAGATGAACGCATCGACTCTTTGATATTGTCTACGGTGTCAAATCGTCCTCTGATATTTGCATTGTGTCTATCGTCAAAAATGATTTTATTGATTTGACCTTTGCTGAAGTTTCTTAAGGCAATAGCTACAACATAAGGAAGTGCAATCCCCAGTGTAACTAGAGGGTGTGTTAGAATATCAAACACAATACCTTTTAGAGTGGTGATCAGGACGATATAAGCCAATGCTCCTATCAATTTAAAGTAATTAACTGACATCGTAAATTTATTTTTTCGATTAGCTAATAACAAACCAATACATACATAAACTACCAGTAATACCAGGGCGATAATATGAATCGTCTTTGTTGAAACATTGAGAATATTGTTTGCTAATAACAGAACTGAAGTGGCTGTTATAAATATGATTTCAAGAAAATAAATACTTTCAGCAAACCATTTCATCAGTAACATGAACATTAATTTATTATTTTTCAAAAAGACACCTTCTTTCTACTTATATGGTCTTGTTTCATAAGTTCATAATTATATAAATTATCAGTCCTCATATAAGCAACGACTTCCTTCCTAGTTTGTTTTAAAGTACTCCCTAATTATAGGAAAACAAATATCTACTTGTAACCCAGTGACACCTCCTAAAAAAACACAACTCTTGTGAGCTGTGTTTTTAGGGAATTATGAATTTAGAATAGGGAAAAGGATTTTTAAGAAGTGGGTGCTATCTTAGAACTCTTTACTACGTTTAGAGAAACCAAGCATGCCAAGTGCAGTAGTCAAAATAACTGCACCTGCAGTAGCAATAGCTGATGTTGATTTTTCACCAGTGTTAGGAAGAACTTTGATAGCTTGTTGTTGAACAGGCACTTCTTCTACTGGAGTTACTGGGGTAGAAGTAGGTCCGCCAGACTCTCCTACTGGTGCTGTATCGAATGAAACAAGATTTGATTGATAGGCATTACCAAAATCAATCTGATAGAAATCATTTTCTACAGTAGTACCTGCGGGGACTTGCAATGTAGCAGGGAGATTAACTGTTACATTATTGTTTTTTAGAATGTAGTCTTGGTAATAATCAACTGGATTTTTGGCTACCCAGAGATAGAATTCACCAGTTGGGTTAAGACCAGATTCATTTAGGATCTTGTTGATGGCATCAGTACGTCCTTCATCCGAAAGTACGTGATACATATCAAATAGGTCTTTGACATCTTTGTTATTGCTATCGCGAATAGTAATAGCATCTTCATCTACAGTGAAGGCACCATCTTGCACGTCATCGAGAAGTGCAAATTCGAGAGCTTTCTTAGAAGCGGCCATGTCTTTATATGGACTATAGTCAGTTGTCAAATGGAAGTTGACTTTATCATCAGATGTCGTTTGGCCATCGATGTCATTTCCTTTTGAGTCTGTAACAGACTTATGAGGTTTTGGAGCCGTTGGTGTCTTGTTAGTGACAGTGTTAGAGAAAGTTTCATACCCGTTGCGACCAGATTTATAAGTATTATCATAGAAGCCATTGTCATCAGAGGCTACAAACTTGATAGTAGGTGCTTCAAGAGCTTTACCTTCATATTTGGCCGTAAATGTGTAGGTCTTAGAAGCATCATCATAGTCAACGTTCCAACCTTTAGCCTCATTTTCAGCCTTATTGGCTTCAATATTTGGAACTTCTCCAAATTCAAGAGGATCACGAGTTGTCACGGTGTCGCCAACTTTAGCATTAGCAAAGATGTTTCCATTATTCAAAACATAGGTATGTTCATCATTTTTTGGAATCATCTTACCATTAACATTTTCACCGTCACTGTTTAGGACAGTTTTGGTTACAGTTGGCTGATAGTTCATACTGTAGTCATGGTAGCTCACAGAAGGAATTTCTGGTTTAACAGGCTCATTAACCTTTTTAACTGTAGCTGATGGAACCACGTTTGGATTAGTGAAATCAAGACTCAATTGACCATGTGTATTGATAATCCAGTTATCATCAATGTTAAGGATTGGGATAATACCAGTAGTTTCGCCTGGTTTCAAGACATAGGACTTGTTAAGTGCAATACTACGATTGATATCTTCCGCAAAGCTTGAGTTACCGTCGTGGTTTACTGAGTAGATTTCTTCTCCGTCTGTGTAAACGTGGTAGTTAAGATTTTGGTTAAGACCAGTATTTGGACGGTTACTTGTATAGGAATAGTTCCACAAATCGAGACTATTAAGTGTTACGGTTGTCGAACCGTCTCCGTTTGCTGCAGACGTGAAATTGACCTTACCATTAAGGGTACCTGTACCTAAAACACCCAAGCTATCATTAGCTGAGTCATTCATATCATGAGTAAATGAGAAGGTTCCGTCTGGATTAACACTACCATTTTGAACAGAGTTCCCGTAAGTCAATTGATCAACATTTTGTGTTGTCACACGTCCATCAACATTAACGTTAGCATTATCCTTCATAGCAGCATAATCTTTGTTAAATTTGTCGATGGTTTCTTTGTTTGAAGCAATCTGCTTATTAACCTGCTCAGTATAGGTGTTGTAATCACCTACATTCTTACCATCTCCACTTGAGATTTCAGTAGCTTCAGCTTTAATAAGTCCATTACTATCTTTAACCGCTTTGTCTACTTGGGTTTCAAGTGTATCGTGTGCTTTGTCAGCTGCATCATAGGCTGATTGGCGTCCAGATGCGTCCTGGGTAGCTTGTTTGATTGTAGCTACTTGTTCATTTTGGTCGGCCTTGATTTCAGCTTGCTTTGTTGCAAAATCTTCAGTTGTGGTTGGGGTCCCTTTGTCTTGCGTAGCATCTTGTGTCACTTTAACACCACTGTCTTTGGCAGTAGCAACTGCATCTGTGACAGCTGTGTTGTCGATAGTTACCTTTTCAGCTTCAGTAGATGTATTAGCCTTTTCAGCGTAAGCATTATTATCATTAGTACTTACTGGCTGTGTAGTAGCTACTTCTGCTACTGTTTCAGTAGGTTGTGAATCAGTAGTGTTTGTTGCAGTCGCTGTGGTTGTTGGAGTAGAGACATCTGAAGTCGCAACAGCTGTAGCTTGTGACATAAGACTGTCTGCGTTTGCTTGAGAGGTCGCCACTGGTTCTGAATTTACAGGAGCCTCAGATACTTCATCTGCGGATGCTTGAGAAGTGCCCCCAACGATTGCTGCAGCACCGAGTGCAAGTACACCTACTGCTCCATAGACCTTATTCTTACGAATAGAGCCATGTCCTTTCGTGTTATTTGAGTCTTTAAACATTTAAAATAATCACCTTTCTTAGTTTGAGTACCATTTATCTTGTTTTACAGCTGTACGTTGAAGACCAAGTGCTGCCAAAATCAGGAATCCAAAGGTAACGAGTTTTGTTCCAGCTTCCCCTGTTTCAGGAAGTGTTACCATTTCTCCTGCCTCGGTCTTAACAGAGACAGTTCCATCCTCATTCACTGATCCTCCTGCCTGTGAAGCTGGAACTGAGGCTACAGAACCATCGAAGTTTTGTACGACAAGATCACTATTGTTTGTTGAGACAACTTTATAACCAGTATTTGTGACGACTGGTTGACTAGGAGTCACATTAAGTACAACTTGTTTTGTTGAAGGAGAAACGTCCCCTGGTTTAGGTGCTTCTTGAACATTCGTGTCGCTAACTTTAGGAGTTTCTTCAGTTTTAGGAGACTCAACTACCTTGTTTGAAGATGCTGCTGAAGTTGAAGCTACTTCTGTACGATTGTCTGATTTATGTTCAGATGGTGTAGAGACACCAGTTCCATTGGTTCCGTCAAGAATATGAGGAGTGTTTGTAGCAGTTTCAGACAGTTCTGGAGAAGTTGATGATTTCTCAGAAGATGTTGTTCCTTCGCTACTTGGCAAACTTACACCAGTTCCAGATGTTCCATCAGATACTTTAGGAGTTTCTGAACTTGTTGAAGAAGATTCAGCCGAAGTTGATGAGCCACTAGGTGCTTCAGAACTTGAAGTGTTATTCCCTTCAGTTGGTGCTGGAGTTGGTGTGGCAACAGTTGACCCTTTATCATTAACAGTATTTGTTGAACTTTCACTGCTACTGCTAGTGTTATTTTCACTATTATGGTTAGTATTAGCAGTATCCGTAGCGTTAGGCTTAGTAGGAGTTTCAGTTACTGTGTGCTCTGAAGGGGTAGGTGTTTCTGATGCAGTTGAAGTTGTATCAGAAGTAGAGTTTCCTACACTTCCTTCAGAGGTAGCTGTAGACGTTTCAGCAGTTGTACTTGCATTTTCAGAAGTCGTAGGTGTAGCCTCAGAAGTTTCTGATGTCTTCCCTTCGTCCTGACTTGGCGTAGTAACACTTGGTGTTGTAGGTGTGGCTACACCTGTACCAGTAGAACCGTCAGTTACTTTAGGTGCCTCAGTTGTTACACCTTCATTTTTAGGAGTGTCAACTTTAGGTGCTTCAGCAGTTGGGACATCTGTGGTATTGGTACCGGGTGTCGCTGGTGTTGATGAAGCGAGAGGAAGAAGTGTATCGGAGTGTCCAGTCGTAACAGTAGCATTATCTGTTGGTCCAGTTGGTGCGGCAGTTTCGTCTGCTGATACCCCATTATTAACCAAACCTGTTGCTACAAGGGCTGTTAAAAAAGCTCCAGATTTTAGGATCATTGAACGTTTGTTTTTATCCATAAATAAGCAATTTCCTTTCTTAAAAAATTACAATTAGATGATAGCAAAAGTCATCCCTGACTCAAACCCAGTGACACCCTTTGAATACACAAAAAAGAGCGTACTGCTCTTTTGTAATCTATTATGAAAAAAATAATTATTAATTAGCATTACATATAAAATTCTTATTTTAGCATCCGATTAACAACTCGACTTAAATCCTCAACTTGTTCGGGATTAATTTCAAATAATCCCTCGATCAAAAAAATGCAAAAATTACTATTTTCAAGAGCAATTACAATTTCTGTACCTGCTTTATTTTCAGGTTCCACAATAGATAATAATAATGATTCATTAACATTGAAAGATTTTTGAGAATTTATTAATTCTGAATATTTCCCTTCAGGACTAAATTTAAAAATCGATTGTTCATTTTGAAAAGCTCCTCTAAAATCGATTAATTCTAAAAAGCTGTTTTTAAGTTCATAGATACCAACAAATAAAATTAAAGGCAGTACTTCTTTAATGAGTTCTAAACAATTAGCTCGATGATTAATTAACGCTTCTTGTACTTTAGCCTCTAAATTCTTAATTGAATCTGCTAACTTATCACTATAATTAACCAAAATATTGAGGTGTTTTGCTAAACAAGTCAAAAATTCAGTATTCTCATTAATTGTTAATATGCACAAGTGTCTCAAATAACTCTCATCAATAAATTTATATCCTTCAGAATCAACATAATTATCTAAACATAAGAAATAACCTTTAAGTTCAGTAATACTGTAGACATCACTATTTAGATGAATAACTTGTTGGAACTCATCCATAAGTTTGAGAAAAGCAATATTGGTTAAATCCAAGTACTTTTGTCGGAGTTTATATAAATCAATGTTTTCTCTTATGTACATCACCTGTTCTGAAGGAACACCATTTAAATCTGCAAAATTGATATCAATAGTAGATTCAAACGGCTTTTCTACATTAACTTTAATTATAATTGTTAGATAATCAAATGGTGAAAAACCATGAAAATATGGATTCAACACTTTCAATGGGATTCCATCATTTTTTCGCATATTACAATTATAACAAGTTGGGACCAAATTGATGGGGGTAATCGAAAGAAATGGAAACTTACTCTTAGGAAGAATATGGTCCAGTGTGACTTGGCTATACGCAAACGAACAATCACAAATTGGGCATCGTCTCTCAACTAGCTGTTCCATATATTCTCTGTACTTAAATAATGTTCGTCCACTATAATATTCCGAATAGTAATTTTGAATACTTGAAAAAGTATAATTGTCATCATCTTTACTTGTTATTCGTAAGTTAGAAAGGTTATCATAACTGTCGTTATATTCTTTTTCATAGTATGATAGCAACGAAACAATAGCATTAAAATTATCTTCATCATCAATGTCTAACATTTCTACAAAATCTACCGATTCATATCTTAATGTATCTAAAATCTCCTTGACAGTGATATCCATTCCCTCAATTTTTCTCATTCGCTAGTTCCTTCTAAAAATAAATTGATCAGTAATCTGGCCTCACTACCAGAAAAATCTAGTAACTTCCTAAGTTCACTTTTACCATTTTCAACAAATTTCAATCTTTCAATTAAATTATAGTATCCTGATTGTTGAAGACCAATATTGAATATCTGATCATTAATTACATTTATATTTTCTCCAAACGTGTTAAAATTAACTGACTTTATCAGGTATTCTCCACGATAGTCACGATAAGCCTGCTTTACACACCTATTAGGAAACTCTTGAAGAGTAATTGGGGAATGTGTGATAATAAAACCTAAACCATTTACTGAACTTACAATATCAGAAATGAGACGGACATATGATTTAACCATCGGAGGATGTAGAAATAACTCAGGTTCATCAATAAATACAACCGTTCTTTCCGTTAATTTCAAAATAAGCTGTGTTATTGTTAATAAAAATATTTTTTGTCCTGAACTAAAATTTTTGATTTTTTGATATGTCTCCTCATTATTTACATAAACAAATCCACTTGTGATGTGTTTATCGGTCTTAACTTCATCTGATCTAGTTAAATCATTTTTAAAAATATAAATAAGACTATATCCCCATTCCTCAAAAGATATACGGTCCATAGCTTCTAGCCAAAGTTTAGACTTATCTACACTAAGTTTAATCTTTTGTAAACTTTTCATGATATCATAAGTGATTCTATCGCTAATTTTTGTATATTCATTTACTTCTCTATCATAATTTAAAAGACCGATATATTCAAACCTTTCTCTCTCCTCTGGATTTAATTCGATATCAACCTTTTCATCAAATGGACTGAATGAACAATATAAGATTTTATTCATAACATTCGCATCATCTTGTGTATCATACTTACTATTTTTTATCGAAATTTCAGAAGATTTATTGAATATAGCTTTTGATAATTCTCTGATAAACCTTGTTTTTCCACTCCCATTTCCTCCAATGATACAAAAAACATTATTCGAAACTGATATAGGCAACGACTTATCATCCAGCCTAACAGAAACATTATCCTTTGGTTTTACATCAACTTCAAAAACAGTTTGACTTCCTTTTTTTATTGTAAATTTATAATCAGAAAGAAAAGATTTATTGACTGTCAATCTATGTAGGTTATTCAATGATTCTTCCCATTCGGATAACGGTTGATCTCTAAAAAATGAACTATCAAACATACGTAGTAAATTCTTAGGGTTGTCTTTATTATCTAATTTATAATCTACTATGGCTTCTTCATATTCATTTTGTAACTCTCTGTATTCTGCTATGAAATCATTGCCTTTATAGACAATATCTCCTGTTAATGTAAACCATCTGTTTAAACCTTCATCTTCTAAGGTGTCTGAAATGAATTGGTAATACTCTTTTGATTGTCCAAATAAAAAATATTTACCTTCCTCTTCAATTCGATTTTCTCGAATTCTGCGGAAGTTTTCATCTGTATTTGGATGAATCTTTACAAAATAACTTTTCTTCTCTGAATCTCCATTAAAAATAAATTCTGCTGTTTGTTTGTAACCCAAATCATCCCATGTATCATAACGAAAAGAAATCCTAGACAAAAATTCTTCAATATTCATTTTTTACTCCTAATTTTCACTACTTTTAATAGTATTATATCAAAATTTATTGTGGTCTAATTCATATACCATAAAGGGAAGTCCTTGAAAAGCATATTAATTGAATGCCCGTCTACGCATTGAAATGCCAACTTCTTGCCAAGATATCTCCATATCATCAGAGGGCGTGTTTCCTAATAGAAAAACAGACTTATTATGGAATAGGGTATCAAATCCAATGTCTTCATAAAAGAGTTCTTCGTCATCATATTGATAGCCAGAATCAATATCGAATTCATTCTCAAATATAGCACGGCAGATAAAGTAAGCCCCTAGACCATAGTAAGTAATAGGTTCGTTGGAACCTTTAGGTGTGACTTCAAATCGATAGTACTTTTCTACTTCAATGGAGTCTTTAGCATTGACTTCAATAGGCTTAAGGTAACAGAACCCACGACTAGCGAGAGCTTCATCTAATTGCTGACGTAGAGGACTTTTTTTATGAGCGATGAGACCAGGGATGGCATCCGAATTACTATTGATAAAGTTACACGCATTTAAAAGAATCAAACCTTTTTGAAAAAAGTCTGGGCTAGTCTGTCTGTCTAGCCATTCACCTAAAAATCGGTTAATACGAGGTGTATTCATATTTTTCTCCTTTCTTAGATATTTGTATCGTCTCTTCTTAAACTAAGATTAGTGTAGCACAGAGGAAATTACAAGAGCAAGCGCAGAGAGCACAAAATTTTTAAAAGACATTTAAAATGAACTATTTTTAGATGTGTCTTTATCAACTTCAAGGGTCACTTGATAAATTCCTTTTTCTTTGTTGAAGGAAAGATAAGCGTAGGCATCAAATGAGCCATATTTGCCTTCGATGTTCTTGATAAGGTTTGTCCGTCTTTTATCAGATAAAAGGTCACTGATTTGTTTCTTGGTGAGTGTTTTTTTCTTGTCTTTAATAAAGCCTACAGTGATCCAAAAGCTAAAGCTACAAATCGGGATTGTACCTGATTCTCTTTCTTCTTTTGATAAGATATTATCTTCGCACTGAGCTACTTTTGATTTTCCTAGGACTTTGACGGCCTTTCCACATAAAGGACAGTTACCAAGCTTGCCATCAGCTTTTGCTACTGCTTGCTCGATAAAGTCTTTGAAAGGGACATAATCAGTTCTATCTACAGCTTTAATCAGAATTTCGATGAGGTTATTGTGAGGATTCTCGATACCTAGATACCTATAGATGTTTTTTAGGAACTTTTCTTGTGTATTTGTCCCTTCAGCAATTTTACTGAGTGATTGCTCCCATATTGCTGTTGTTTCTGGTTGAGATAAGACACGTTCATCTTTAAGTGTCTCACAGATCAACCAACCAAGTTCAGATAAATAGATTTTTCCTTGTTTGACTATCACCCACTTATTAACGACGATTTCATCCTGTATTGCTCCTCTAGTTGCTGCAGTACCTAACCCTTTGATTTGATTCATGATAGCGATAAGCTCCTCATCCTCTAGGTCACGACCAGCAGTTCTCAATGCTCGAAGCCAGGTACTATTCGTGTGGCGAGGCGGTTTTTTAACATGTCTTTCCGCTGGCACTAGGTGCGAAGTGACAGTATCATGGATTTGAACTTTAACTAACTCCCTCGCCTCACTTTCTTCTATCACTCCATCAAGCAGACTTGCACTATCTTGGAATAAAACTTGCCAACCAAGGTTTTTAGGGACTTGTCCTACCGTTTTAAACCTTCCAGCTCCAACCTGAGTAATGATTGTAGTCTGTTCATACTCGTATAACGGGAAAAACATAGCTAGTGTTCTTCTGATAACTGCTTTGTAGACAATCTTCAGTGCATCAGGAAGGGCTTCTACTTCTTCTTCAGTAGGAATTAAGGTAGTTGGAACTACTGCTGAGTGGTTGGCAGCCTTCTTGTCATTTACAAAAAAGCCATCTAGACGCTCTGGAAACACCAAGTCCTCTTCACTGAACCCAACTAATCGAGCTAAAGCTGGTGCTTGTTGCTTCAGGGTCTCATAACGTTCCCTAGAAATGTAAAAAGACGATGATCTTGGATATGTAATTAGTTTTCTCACCTCATATAATTCTTGGCAAGGTCCTTCTAAAACTTCTTTTGGTGTCATTCCTAAAATTCTTCCTAATTCCTCTTGTATCGAGTCAAGGAAATAAAGCCTTGGTGGCCGTTTTTCTTTTAGTTCAACCTCATGTTCAACGATAACTCCTTTGTTACTATCTCCAATAATTTTGGGATTCTGAATAAGCTTCTCCCAATCCTCTCTAGTAGAACAGTCTCCCTCCCAAGGTTCACCCTTCTTATCACCTTTAGAGTACGGAATATCAATAGGAATATAATTCCCCTTGTAGATGCCATTAGGATGTTCAAAGGTTGCTTCTAATTCCCAATAAGTAGTTGGGACGAAATCTCGTATGGCTAATTCTCTTAAATATATCAAGAATAGAGCTACGGTTTTGATTCTTCCAACTGCAATCTTACCGTCCTTGCCAGACCTATCCAATTTCAATCCTATCTTATCTTCTAATAGGAGACTTAAAGCACGAGAGGCGTTCATCCCAAGAAGCCAGTCAGCAATAGCTCGCGTTTGAGCTTCAATAGCTTGCAAGACTCGATACTCTATCTCACGTAGTTTTTTTACTCCCTCTTGAATTTTGGTTGGTGTCAATTCATCAACCCAAAGGGACTTAATGATTTTCTTCGGACCTTTCTGGTCTAAAATACCAGCCATAAGGCTAATACTATAGGCAATATGACTACCTTCTCGGTCTATATCGGTAGCCCAAACAATCATCCTAGATTTGTCAAAGAAATCCTTAACCTTCTTAAACTGCCGTTCTTTCTGTGGCATAACCTTATATTCAAATTTTTCAGGAATAATAGGTAAGGCGTCCAAACGCCACTCTTTCCAATCAGCTTGATAGTCTTCTGGTTCTTTCAACTCTAGCATATGTCCTTGAGCCCAGATAATCGTGATCAATTCTCCATTGTGGTAAGCAGCATTTTTAAATTGAATATAACCTTGTTTTTTATATTTTTCATCTAATTGAGTTGCAGACAATGTATTATCTGAAGCAAGGGCCATATAGTAGGCGATTCCTTGGTCTCTTTTTTCTGCCAAATATGTAATCATAAGCGAATTCTAACATAAAGAAATTCCCTTTTATAACCCAGTGACATAGGGTAATTTAGTAAAAAGACACCAAAAAAAGCCAAAGCTTAAACTTCAGCTTTTATAGTCTCAAATCATCTGTTAATACGACAGTGATAGGTTCTTCAGTATATTTACGATATCTCTTCAGACATACTAGTGAAACAACTACCGAAAGTAGTATCAATAAGACTCCACAAACAACCATTGCAAAGACCTGTTCAGGACGAGTGCCATAGTTCTCAGTATAGTTCAATAGTGATGCACTGGTTTCCATTTTTTGAATAACATTGGGAACAGAGTTCCAGGAAACAATTGTAAAGACTGCTAAAAAGAGTAACATTCCGAACGCCCACCTTAGAACATACCGTTGCTGACGAGTCATAAAGTCACGCTGGTTGTATTCCTCAACGCACAGCCCCTTATATTGTCCATCCTTAGAAAAGAAACGTGGTTCTTCACTGTTTTTAATTCGTTGAATATCACTTAAAATTTCAGCACTTAAGTGTCTAACCGGCAACTCTTGAGCTAGTTTATTTTGTTCTTCAATAGTTAACTCGGAAACATCATCAATATATTCTAAAATATAATCCTTTGGCCGGCCAGCAAACAACCTAACCAATTTTCTTAAAAGACGCTTTGTTTCTTTTTCCATGTTCCCTCATCTCCAATCGTTCTTTAATCATATTCTCTTATTATCACTAATTCTTTAATCCTTGTGCTATGGCACTATTATATCAAGGATTAAGAAGATATGCACTTACACAGGAACAAAAATTCCTATTTGAGTTAAATATATAAGTCAAAACCACCCGTGAGAACGGGTGGCTTGCTCTTCGGCTGAAAGCCTCTGCT
>OIWP01002759.1_pt1 | contig 16503 bp, 9 predicted proteins | sample 1587661 | NCBI WGS metagenome assembly OIWP01 (sample SAMEA3888899, study PRJEB22519) | human gut metagenome | biome: human gut; feature: human-associated habitat; material: faeces | place: Denmark | collected 2010 | reverse complement strand
GTTTAATTTAAAATTTTAAAACAATGCCTAGCGGAAAGAAAAGAAAAAGACATAAAATGTCTACGCACAAGCGCAAAAAGAGACTGAAGAAGAATAGACATAAGAAGAAATAAGTCTATCTAACGAACTCTAAAGAACAAACTTAATAAGTGACCTTTTAAGTTTGTTCTTTGCGTATTTTATAAGGTCTGATCTTAAAAACACATCTTAAGTGATTAGTGAATTAGTAGTTGATGTACAGCCCAAAGAGGTATCTATCGCCGTCTTGGAGGACAAGAGCCTTGTGGAGCTCCAAAAGGAGGCCCGCAACGTCTCGTTCGCCGTTGGTGATATCTATCTAGGTAAGGTTAAGAAACTGATGCCGGGCTTAAACGCTGCGTTCATTGATGTCGGTTACAAAAAGGATGCGTTTCTTCACTATTTGGACTTAGGTCCTAACTTCAACACCCAACAGAAATATTTAAAGCAATTGCTGAGCGATCCCAAAAAGGCGCCGGTACTGTCGAAAACTCAGATTCTACCGGAGATCGAAAAGAACGGGAGTATTAGCGACGTGCTGAAAGTAGGACAAGAGGTGTTGGTTCAAATTGCTAAAGAGCCTATCTCGACGAAAGGTCCCCGATTGACTTCCGAGCTTTCTTTTGCCGGAAGATATATCGTGCTGATACCGTTCGCCGATAAAGTATCTGTCTCCACCAAAATTAAATCAAGCGAGGAACGGGCTCGTTTGCGCCAGTTAATCCAAAGTATCAAACCGAAGAATTTCAGTGTTATCGTACGGACATCCTCGGAGGGCAAACGTGTCGCAGAGCTTGATCATGAACTAAAGACATTGGTGAAACGATGGGAAGATAATATCGTGAAGGTGCCTAAACTCAAAGCTCCGGCTATCGTTTATGAAGAAACGGCCCGTACCGTAGCTTTACTTCGGGATATATTCAACCCCTCTTTCCAAAATATTTATGTAAATGACAAGGAGGTCTACAATAATGTCCGCGACTATGTAAGCTTGATCGCACCGGGACGGGAAGAAATCGTACAGTTATATACGGGAGAGCTTCCTATCTTTGACAACTTTGCGGTCACCAAGCAAATCAAGTCGCTATTCGGACGAACTGTCACTTACAAGAGTGGAGCTTACTTGATTATCGAGCACACGGAAGCTATGCACGTTATCGACGTGAACAGCGGGAACCGTTCCAAAGGCAGCGATGCTCAAGAGAAGACAGCTATCGACGTAAATATAGCCGCCGCCGATGAGATCGCCCGTCAGCTCCGCTTACGAGACATGGGAGGTATCATCGTTATAGACTTTATCGATATGGCAGAGGCTGCCAACCGGCAAAAGCTATTTGAACACATGACAAAGGCAATGGCAAATGACCGGGCTAAACACAACATCCTTCCTCTTAGTAAGTTTGGCTTGATGCAGATTACCCGTCAGCGGGTACGTCCGGCAATGGACGTGGATACGTCAGAAGACTGCCCATCCTGTTTCGGAACAGGAACGGTTAAGCCTTCCATCCTGTTTACCGACAGCCTGGAAGAAAAAATAGATTGCTTAGTAAACAAACATCACGTGAAGAAATTCACCCTGCATGTACATCCGTATGTCGCAGCGTATGTGAACAAGGGGTTGTTCCCCTTGAGCATGAAGTGGAAAATGAAGTACACACATGGTTTAAAAGTTATTCCCAATCAAAGTCTCGCCTTTCTTGAATACAAATTCTTTGATGCCGACAAGAATGAGCTTGACATGAAAGAAGAAAAGGAAATAATCAACAAATAACAAGAGAAGCCCCGGGCCTATTAAAGCGGTTCCGGGGCTTTCTGTATTCTGCCAAACCGTCAAAATGTCACGATTCATGACACGTATTATTTATTTTCAAACCCAAACTTCTTTGGCACGGCATTTGTTGAATACTATGTGAATCCTTTAAACAAGGAGGATGACGGACGATGAATAATAACAATTAAAATATTTACAATCATGGGAAAGATTATTGGAATCGACTTAGGAACAACCAACTCTTGTGTTGCCGTATTGGAAGGTAACGAACCGGTTGTTATCGCGAACAGCGAAGGTAAAAGAACAACACCTTCAATCGTAGCTTTCGTAGAAGGCGGCGAGCGTAAGGTAGGTGATCCCGCAAAACGTCAGGCTATCACCAATCCTGAAAAGACTATATTCTCTATCAAACGTTTCATGGGTGAAACTTATGACCAAGTACAAAAGGAAATCAATCGCGTTCCTTATAAAGTAGTGCGTGGTGATAACAACACTCCTCGTGTAGATATCGAAGGACGTTTGTATACTCCGCAGGAAATCTCAGCGATGATCCTGCAGAAAATGAAAAAGACAGCTGAGGATTATTTGGGACAGGAAGTAACGGAAGCCGTTATCACAGTACCTGCTTACTTTAGTGACGCTCAACGTCAGGCTACGAAAGAGGCTGGTGAGATCGCAGGTTTAACCGTACGCCGTATCGTAAACGAACCGACTGCCGCTTCTTTAGCTTATGGTTTGGATAAGACGAACAAAGACATGAAGATCGCCGTATTCGACTTAGGTGGTGGTACATTCGATATCTCCATCCTTGAGTTAGGTGACGGCGTATTCGAGGTAAAATCAACAAACGGTGATACTCACCTGGGTGGTGATGACTTCGACCACGTAATCATCGACTGGTTGGCTGAAGAATTCGAACGAGAGGAAGGCGTAGACTTACGTAAAGACCCGATGGCTTTACAACGTTTAAAAGAAGCTGCCGAGAAAGCGAAGATCGAGTTGTCAAGTACGACTAGCACGGAGATCAACTTGCCGTATATCATGCCGGTAAACGGTATTCCAAAGCACTTGGTTAAGACTTTGACTCGTGCTAAATTCGAACAATTGGCTGACGGTCTGATCCAAGCATGTATCGAACCGTGCCGTCAATCCTTGAAAGACGCAGGTTTATCAACTTCTGATATCGACGAAGTGATCTTGGTAGGTGGTTCTACTCGTATCCCGGCTGTACAGGCTATCGTTGAGAAATTCTTCGGTAAAGCTCCGTCTAAGGGCGTTAACCCGGATGAAGTAGTAGCCGTAGGCGCAGCGATCCAAGGTGGTGTATTGACAGGTGAGGTTAAAGACGTATTGCTGTTGGATGTTACTCCGCTGTCTTTAGGTATTGAGACAATGGGTGGTGTAATGACTAAATTGATCGAGTCTAACACGACCATCCCGACCAAGAAGTCCGAGACATTTACGACTGCCGTAGACAATCAGCCTTCTGTTGAGATCCACATCTTGCAAGGTGAGCGTTCTTTGGCTAAAGACAACAAGTCTATCGGCCGTTTCCACCTAGATGGAATACCTGCCGCACAACGTGGTGTCCCTCAGATCGAGGTTACATTCGATATCGACGCCAATGGTATCTTGAACGTATCCGCCAAGGATAAAGGAACCGGTAAAGTACAAAGTATCCGTATCGAGGCTTCCAGCGGTTTGAGCGATGATGAGGTTAAGCGTATGAAAGAAGAGGCTGCCGCAAACGCAGAGGCCGATAAGAAAGAGAAAGAGCGTATCGATAAATTGAATCAAGCGGATAGCATGATCTTCCAGACCGAGAAACAATTGAAAGATCTTGGCGACAAGCTTCCGGCAGACAAGAAAGCTCCGATCGAAGGTGCCTTGAACAAATTGAAAGAAGCTCATAAGGCTCAGGATATCGCAGGTATCGATGCTGCTATGGCAGAATTGAACAGCGTATTCCAAGCAGCTAGCCAAGAAATGTACAACGCTCAAGGTGGCGGCGCTCAAGGCGGCCCGCAAGCAGATCCTAACTTCGGTGGTCAACAAGCTGGCGGTAACGCAGGTAGCAGCAACAACAGCAAAGACGGTAACGTTACGGACGTTGACTTTGAGGAAGTGAAGTAAGTATCGGTAAACAACGATAACTAACGATAGAGAAGTAGGGTGTAGCTCAATGAGTTACACCCTACTTTATTTTTAACACTTTCTGATGGATTTGCTTGTTTCTCGGATTTTTATTGTATATTTGTACCATATTTGTGCCGCGATAAGAAAGTCGGAAATCTGCGACAAAATATAAACGGATTGAATACAAACAAGTAAAAATCAGCATTATGCCAGCAGCAAAGTTCGAGATAAAGCGCAAATGCCAGGTGTGTGGTCAGGAGTTCATCGCCAAGACCATAGAATCGTGGTATTGCTCCAAACGCTGTTCCAACATTGCCTATAAGCGCAGGAAAGACGAAGAGAAGCGGAATCAGCGATTGGATGAAATTGTAAAGAGCATCCCGAAGCACCAAGATTACATCAAGGTGTCGGAAGCTTATGCCATGTTCGGCATCAGCAAAGATACGCTGTATCGTCTGATACATAAAGGGACTATTTCGCACATAAATCTTGGAACTAACCAAATCCGTGTCAGCAAAGAAGAACTGCTGAAACTCTATCCGCTACGAAAGAAAGCTCTGACAAAACCCAAACCCGTTGCAAAACTATATAGCTTGGAGCCTAAAGACTGTTATACTATCGGCGAAATATCCAAGAAGTTTCATTTAGAAGACAGTACGGTCTATCTACATATCCGTAAATACTCTATCCCTACCCGGCAGATAGGTAACTTCGTTTATGTGCCCAAGAAAGAAATTGATAACCTATATAAAGGGATGAAGCAATGAAGAAAGCGTTGGCCAATACACGAGTTTCAGTAAAACTCCGCAAATCGGAATACCGCGAGGAATGGTACCTGTATGTTGAAGCTTATCCGGTTTTCCAAGCAGACAAACCCACTCCCCAAAGAGTGCGTGAATATCTGAGCCGTACTATAACCACTCCCATATGGGATAAGTCGCGGAATGCCCGAACCGACAAAGACGGCAAGACCACTTATAAGCTAAAGCGTGACTTGAACGGCATCATCCAATGCAAATCTCAATTAGACCAAGAATCGTGTATCTATGCCGACAAGGTGAGGAGCCTGCGCCAAAAGGAATACGATAACGCTTCGCTTTATTCTGAAACGGATGCAGAACAGGCAGAGCAGCTAGAGCGTTCACGTTGCAACTTCATAGACTACTTCGACCATGTGCAACGGTTACGCCACGCCCATAGCTCCGATTCCATTATCATCAACTGGAAGCGTGTACATGAATTGTTGAAAATCTTTGCGAAAGGAGATACCATCCTTTTCTCACAGATTGACTTGAAGCTGATAGAATCATTCCGTATGTTCCTATTGAACGCCCCACAGGGAGGAGGCAAGAAAGGTGTTATCTCGCAAAATACGGCATCCACTTATTTCTCCATATTCAAGGCTGCATTGAAGCAGGCTTTCATTGACGGCTATTTGACGGTTGATATTGGGGCAAAGATCAAGGGTATTCAAGGTCAAGAAAGCCGTAGGGAATACTTGACCATTGAAGAACTGAACCGCTTGGCTCAAACTCCATGCGACCCGTTGTTGAAGCGTGCCGCCCTCTTTTCTGCACTTACCGGGCTTCGTCATTGTGACATTCAAAAGTTGAAGTGGTCAGAGATAGAGGTATTCAATGGTGGTTACCGTTTGAACTTTACTCAGCAAAAGACCAAAGGCGTTGAGTATATGCCTATATCCGAACAAGCATTTCAATTATGTGGTGAAAGGAAGGACGGCGAACAATTAGTTTTTGGCGGACTGCCAGACCCGTCATGGATTAACCGTCCGATAAAGAAATGGGTTGCAGAAGCCGGAATAACGAAGCACATCACCTACCATTGTTTTAGGCACTCGTATGCAACCCTGCAACTCGCCGGAGGAACAGACATTTATACTGTTAGCAAAATGCTTGGTCATACGAATGTCCGTACAACTCAAGTGTATGCAAAGGTTGTTGATGCTAAAAAGGAAGAGGCTACCAAGACGATTAAGCTTGATTTACCGTATTATTGACTATAATTTTATATTCTAAATCAAATTATTAGGTAAATACGTAAATAGTTTTATGTCACAATAAAATATATTGTTGTTTTTCGAAATAATTTTGCATCTTTGAAGGTATAAGACAATAGAGTGTAATTATATGGCAACAAATAAAAACATTAATCGTATCAAAGTAGTTCTCGTAGAAAAGAAGAAAACGAACAAGTGGCTTGCTGACCAAATAGGTAAAGATCAGGCTACAGTGAGCAAATGGTGTACTAACACAACTCAACCCACTCTTGAAACTCTAGTAGAAACTGCAAGAATACTTGAAGTTGATATTCGGGAGTTGCTCGTACCTACAGACAATCAGAAAATTATGATGACGATCTTGTAATAACTAAATCTAATAGAATATGGTCAGCAAATCAATAATAGAAAAATTACGTGAGATATATCAATCTTTGCCTAAGGTTGAACTGTGGTTGACAAGGGTGATGGATGGGTGAACCAGTATGATTTCTTACGTGCTGTTGGAAAAGTAGGTATCAATTATAAGAATCTGGGGTACGATCATTTCTATGAATTTTTAACAGATTCTGGATTGTTTTCATTCTGGACAGATTTCTCGGGAGAAAAACCTATAAGGTATGTAATTGAAAAAGCTAAGCCAAAATCTCACGAAGAGCAAAGAAGACCACAATACAATCGTGCAGCAACCCAATACGTAGATTCCGAGGAGGTCGTTAAAATCAAACGCAGATTGCGTCTTGAGAACAATCAGTTTATTGGTCAGTTTGCGCCTCAAAGAAATGAAGGTTGGTTTACGATAACAGATATCCGTAATACTGATTTTACAAAGATTGAAGATAAGGAACGTGGTATAAAGAATCTGTCTATCTCATTCAGAAGCAACAAGGAGTTCAACCGCTATGCATACTACAAGTTCACTTGGGTATTGCTTGAAACCGATCCTCTCAAGTTCGGTATTGACTTGCATGAGGAAATAACACCAATTTACCCCAAAGACATTGTGAGCAGTCTTTACGAGGGCATTATGCGTTACCCTGCAGGTGCTGCAAAGAAGATTGCTCGTTCGCTTGATACTCTCAAAAAGCAACTTACACAAAGCGGTAAGGAAGTATTCATCTATGAGTTGCTGCAGAATGCTAACGACTATCCTCTTCGTACAAAAATTGATGGTAAGATTCAACCTTTGCCTGTTGATGTAGAGTTCCATATTACCGAGAACTACTTAACATTCGAGCATACAGGTGAATATTTCAATCCAAAGAATATTGCAGCTATTTGTGATATAAATGATGGCGAGAAGTCTGACAATACCGAAGCCATCGGCTACAAAGGTATTGGTTTTAAGACCGTTTTCCTTGACAACGACTATGTTCTCCTCAATACTGGTAATTACACATTCAGGTTCGACAAGTCTGCTACGGATGTAATCAATACACCGTGGCAGATATTGCCAATCTGGACGGAACATAATGAGATCGATAATGAAATCAAGTCTGTATTCCGTCAGCATCCTAACGAAGAGTTCAGAGTAAAGTTCGCTCTCCAACCACGAGATAAGGAAATTCTGACCGATGAAGACAGAGATGATAACTACATCGATTTGTTTACCGATGTATTTGAATCAGAGCGCGTCATATTGTTTATCCCGAACATCAAGAAGGTTAGCATCTTTATTGATGGTCAGGATGAACCGATTGTACGTGAGAAAGACAATAAAGACTGGTGTGTATCAGATTCTCTTGTAGATGATATTCCTGAGGATATTACAGATAAGATAAACGATGTCTTGGAAAATCCAGACTCTCTTCGTTCGGATGGTTATGAGAAAATACCTGAGAAGTACATGAACTTCCGTAAGACTGCGGTAAAGTTTGCGTGCAAGAAAGCTGAAAGAAAGTTGACGCCAGTTGATGATGCCATACTTTATTGCTATCTGCCAGCAAAGCGGGCTGATTGGGGCTTCAATTTCCTAATGAATACCGATATGGTGCCCAACGGACAGCGTGATGATATTGAGGATATCGAGCTCAATCACGTTATTGCTCGTATTGCAGGTAAACAGTTCTTTTATTGGATCAAGCAGCTTATTGAAAGCAAAAAATACGACCTTGACTCTATCTTTGCACTTATCCCAGACTTTGATGAGTGCAAGAAGAGACGCGTGTATAAGACGTTTATAGAGGAGTTCCAGGAAGAATTTGAAAAGTTCATAAAAGAAGAGCCTTTTGTTCCATGCGTGGATAAGGATGGTGAACAAACCTTTGAATGCATCGACAATATTATTAACGACATGACTGGCATGACAGCGAACGGAGTCATTTCAGACGAAGACTTCATAATTCTTATGGAGTTGGGTGACTACTCCTTGCCAGTTGACGAGTTAAGACAATCGGAGGCATTCATGGATTTCTTGTACAAGCATTCTCCTTCGAGCCTTGATGTAAAGGTTGATGCTGTTGTAAAGAAATGTGAGGAAACTGATTTCCAGACATGGTTGACAGTTCCCGAAAACAATACACGATTTATTAGACATTGGTTGAGTGAGGATGAACTAAACGAGTTTGCGAAGAAAAATATATTTATTGAATACGAAGGCGATTTGTTTACAGCAGGAAGTCTCTACTATGATTTTGACACGAATTGTAATGGAATAGGATTCTTGCGTAGATTTGTACCGCATCTTTGCGAGGCATCAAGAGCAAATTTTGAGGAAGATGAAAATTGGAAATCATTTGCAGACAAGTATTTCCTGTCTTTCTCTGCTGCGTCTATGATTACAGATTACATTCTATCCAATGAGGATGCTATGGCGTTGCTTAACGTACCAAGCAATTCTGTTGCATTCTATCGTTATCTTGCAGTAAAGGAAGTTGATTTAAAGGCTAACAAGACAAAGGTTCCGTACATTACCGAGGATGGTGGTGCAAGTACCGACTATACCAATTATCACTACTTCTTCAACGAAGAAGCTCATGGCTTAATACGTGAGAAATGGTTGGGCGAGAATCTTATCAACGTACTATCGCATATCTATTTTGACAGCCTGGCTGATGACGAGAAAGATAATATAACTGCAATATTTACTAACCTTGGATTCAACGAATTTACCAAGGACTCCTTCATCACGACTGTCATAGTTGGCGATGCCGATTTCCGAGCAAAAGTAAACGCTGCCATAGAAAACAATTATGCCGCCAACAAAGCATTTGTTGAATATGTGTATGGTTGTGAAGCGCAGTTGAAGGAAAACGTTTTCAAGGATTATGTCTTGCGTTGTGTTGACATCCACAAAAATGAGGTATATCTTTGCAACGATGACGTGCGATACTTCAATCAGGATGCGTATGCTCAGAACAGCACCTATGCTGACAATATCAATCATGCTTGGTTGCAGGATAGCATGATGTATGCTCTATCGAATGATTACTTTGAAGGTCGTGAGAAGGAAGAGGTAAAGAAACTGGAATCGTTCTTGCGTCAGCAGTTTGGCGTTAAGACCTTCACAGACAAGTCGTTCTTCACAGATGTTGTAATCAAGAATAAGGCGGTTATCTATGCCGGTCTTGTTGACGAGGCAACTATGCTCACATTCTTGGAGTACCTGAAGCGTGACGCAGACAGACTCTTTGATGATACTATGAGTTTCAACGACATCAAGGATATGCCTTTACTTGCCTATGACGGAACCATAGTAAGAGCAAGGGAACTGAATATCCAGTATATCGAATACAACGAGGACGCAAAGATTCTGTGCGAGAAAGCATGGTGTCCGAAGATGTATGTTGTGCTCTCACAGAAATATACCGATGATTTCTCTCAGGATATGCGTCAGCTGTTCAAGATTGTGAAGTTTGACATCAATACCACAACTGACATTCTTGCTCAGAACGCAAACTTGCGTCAATCGGTTAATGTTATAAACAATAACGTTGATTTCTGGCGATGGGTAAAGGTAAACCAGAAGCAAATTGCATCTGTTGATAAGTTTAAGACTATTCCGTTACTTGACAATAACAACGCGCTTATCAATTGTGTATCACTTTACATTTCTGACACCTATCAGCAAGAACAAATTGAGGCGCTGGTAACTAAGTATGTAAAGGAGGCGCAGTTTGTGTCTTCGTCTTACATCGAAACCGCCAATGAGAACGAGAAGTCAGAGTGGATGAAATTGTTCAGGAAACTCGGTCTTAAGTCCGATAACAAGGATATTCTTTTCTCAGACATCTTGCCTAAGCTTTCAACTATTGAAGTAGAGTCTTTGGATTCTGTTGTAGCGATGATGACCAAGCACCTTAAAGACCTGAAGGATAAATGGGCAGAAAGGAAATACCAAATTATGCAGTTGAGAGTTCGCACTCAATATGCTGGTTATAAGACTCTAGATCAGGTAATAATCGTCAATATGGATGAGGATTCTGTATCTGAGCCATTCAAGTACATCACTCTTGCCAACGAGGTTCATCCCGATATTCTAAAGGCAAATAAGGACTTGCTTCATGCTATCTCTGAAGAGTACGGTAATCGCAATCTCATTACCACAAAGCAAATGTGGATTGACGCAAAGGTTAAGGATTATCTTGCAAAGTTTACTGCCGATGAGAATAACGTTGCAGACATTCACATTCAGTTTGTACGTGAAGTAGTCAAGATACAGAGTGAGTATGACATAAATGACACACTTCGTAAGCAGATAAAGTATCTGGTCAAGTCGAATGAAACGACATACAAGCTTGCTCATGAGCTGACACTTGGAACAGAATATTCTCCAACGTGCGACTTTGAGGCAAATGGTGTGGCTGAATTGTCGTATCTTTCAGACACTTACATCTTCGAAGGCAACAAGGATATCATCAAACAATATTTCAAGGCGGAGAACGTGCATCAGAATATGACGCGAGAGGACTTGAAGTATCTCGCAAACCGCACATTTGCTTGTTATTTCTGGTCGAAATGTTTCTCTCGTCGCTTGGTCGAATATGAATCCTGGGTAGAAGATGGATGTTTCAATAACCGCGTGTGCATACCAACAGAGAATTCTGTTCAAAAGCCGGAGTTGTTGTATACACCTCACATAGCTGGTTATGCTGTTCGTGCCAAGGTACCTCAATGGCAAGAGAAGGTTCCTTGCAAAGCTATTGTTGACTCTATTGACAATCGTGATGCTCGTGAATTATTTGAGAAGATCAACTTCTGTAAAGCTCTCTCTTTTGAAGATTGCCTTTATTACCTTGCTCGTGTTACGCATCCAAGAGAGGAAGAAACTAATTTCCGCAGTATAGTGATTAATTGGATGCTGTCTTCGCCTATTCAAGATGAGACTTTGGTTGACAACTATCGTAAAACGCCAACTGCAGAATGGCGTAATGGTAAGGGGCAGAAGAAGCATATTACGGAACTTTATGCTATCCATCCAGATGCGACACAGGAAAGGAATATCTTCCGTGGCGATGAGTTTGTTATGCAGACAAGTGCTTTCCCTTATGATACAGATTCGTTTGTCAAGGTCTGCAACATGCTGAAGATAAAATGTCTGACAAGTTCTGATTTTGTGGCAACACCTATAGGCAAACAAGATGAAACAGCTGATATGGTTGCCATACTCAGACCTCGTCTGCTTATCTTGTCGGCTATCGAGAACCCAGATCGATTCCAAGAACTCTACGAACGTTATAATACAAAGCTGTCGCAGTATCATTTTGTTGTATGTGAAAAAATAGACCTCGGTTATGACACTATACATAATGATGTGGAGCGTATCTATAACGATGACAACCACCTTTATTATGTAAGCTCATGGAAGCATAATCGTACCTTTACAAAGTTCTGTAGTAGATTGAAGCGACTGGTAGGTTTTGACGTGTATGATAATGTATGTGAAGACGTTCTTGATGATAGCGTTTCTGTAGAAGCGTGCATCGAAAAGTATTGCTCTTCACTTGCATACGATGAAAAGTTCCGCGCTTATCTCAGATCGTTGGATTTGACCATCAACGTTGAGCCAGAGGAAGAAGAACCTATCGAAACAGAAAACGATTACTATAGCAATGCTACGAATGAACCAACAGATTCTGCTACTGAAGCAACTACAGAGACATCAACAGAAAATCAGCATGTTGACGATACGAAAACTATTCGCGAGGATGACAAGCCTGGTGCACCAAATAAAGATGTAACGTCAAGACCTGTTAACGAACTTGAAGTTGGGGAAGAATCAGAGACATCACCAAAAGAACCTATTCAAACCGCATCGCAGCAGTCAACTTCTGACTCTCGTCCACAACAGCAGTCGCAACAAACTGAATCACTAGTTGGTCAAGCAACGTCATCTACAGCAGAGGAAGAGCCAGAAAATGACCTTGGTCAGTATGACACATATGAACAGGTTGATGAAGAGGATATTGAAGACTACGATGACACAGATGAAACAGACGATGTAGAAGCTGACGTTGATGAAGATGTTGACACAACGGATAATGCCAGCACAACGTCTTCTAATACTCATATGTCTAACACGTCTCACGCTTCATCAAACAAGCCTCATAAGGATTATGATCCTGACAGTAATGGGTACATGGGATCTGTTGATAAGGACAAGAATTATCAACCTGTTGGTGACAGACCTTACAAACCTCGTACACGTAAGCATCCGAAGATTTTCACCAAAAAGGAATTAGAACGCCTTCGCTCACATGGAACGCCTCTTGAACTGGAATCATTACCACCAACGAGGGAGGAAATAGACCTCTTAGCTCAATGTAACATCAAGCCAGAGCAGATTGCCGACACCAACTATCTTGCTCAGTTGCGTCTGTACCAGAACCTCAGAAATGAGATGCACGCAGAGCCTGAGGAAACAATGGAAGAGTTCGTGCGTAATGCGAGTGATGTAACTGTACACAAACTTAAAGATGGCAGATACATTCATGCTTGTAGTGCTGCTCGTGGCGTGATGTATATTTCTCCTTCTGTATGGAATAAGATGGTTGATGACAAGTGGAAGATTTGCGTTTATCTTGATGGACAAGGCAAGAACTTCCATTACATTAACAACGCCGAGGAATTCCTGAAACTCGTAGAAAAAGACGATGTTGTTATCAAGATTACCGGCAAGGAGAAGGTTGATGTAGTAAGGGCTCTTTATACAGGCATACTTGAAGATGCCAAAGGTACTGCATACACCTTGATTCGTGTGGCTGCTCGTACAAATATGGATGCCGTATTCGCTCACTATGTTGGTGCTATGGCAGAAGCGGAAGATGGTAACGATGATTACAACGATAACGACTATTGATTATGATTGACAATATCAAACTTGCAAACTATAAGTCATTCTTTGCTGACCAAGTGAAAGAGGCTATCGACGAGCAACAAAAGATCAATCGCTCGCAGATGCGGAACTTATTTAAGACAGGTGAATTATCGCTTGCTTATGTTGATTCCATTCAGCATGAGACAGGCATGATTATCCTCAAATGCCCTCGTCGTATGGCTCCACGTTTGAAAGTTCTGAAGGGCGTGTGCATAATTAAGAAAGGTGCTAAGCAAGCATTAGGTGAACACGTTACGGAGTGGATCTGCCGTTGGGATGAGTTCGTTGACAATAAGGATTTTCATTCTTCTGGTTCTGACATGACTCCAATGTACTATGTTCATACTGGTGATTCCAACTATGACTATGTTGCATGCTCTGGATTCAGTTTTAAGTTGTACGATATCTTGTCAAAGGCGTTGGTTGATGGCAAAAGTCTTTCACTTATCGTCCATAATCCATTTCCTCCTGTAGAGTATTTCCGCAACCTTGCCAGCTATATGGATGCATTCTCTTCAAACGATGAATTGAACCTTGAACCGACTATAGATTATGAGGAATGGACACCCGAGGAACTCGCATTTGATGAACAGAAGCCAACAGGCATTTCTGACACAATCATAGACACGCTCGCTAATGAACATTGTTGTATCGTACAAGGTCCTCCGGGAACTGGTAAGAGTTACACCATCGCTTCTGTGATTTCATCGTATCTTGATGCTGGCAAAACCGTCTGCGTCACCACCATGGCGAACAAGGGTCTTATCGAGTTGATAAAGCAGAAGCCTTTGCAGAAGTATGTGAAGGAAGGTCGTGTCAGCAAGACAAATCTCTCTATTGACGAACGCAAACAGGTGTCTGGTGTAAAAGCTGCCTCTGCCGACTTGCAGGTTCCTGGTGGCGAAATGCTCTGTGCGACAAACTATCAGTTGTCAAGTGTTTTTAGCGAAAAGAAGATGACTCTGTATGGTTTGCCACAATACGATTTGGTAGTCATAGAAGAAGCTTCTCAGGCTTTTCTCACGGCTATAGTTGCGTTTAAGCAGTTGGGGATTGATTGCCTAATTGTAGGTGATCCTATGCAGTTGCCACCTATCGTGAAACTTAACAATCCACAATATAATTCGTGGAATGTGGCAACACAAGTTGAAGGATTGAAGTCTATGGTGCTGGGGACATCGATAAAATCTTATCGTATAGTAACCACTTTCCGTCTCACGAGTCGATCAGCCTCCCTTACAAAATACTTTTACGGAAATCGTTTTGTGTCTGTGAAGCAAGACTATTTAGATTTTACCAAAGCGAATAGTGTCTTATTTCCACAAGATGGCGGTGTACTTTACCATTGTACACTAGATGTCCGCAATGGAGTTTATTCAGATAAAGCAGATGCTATTATACGAGATGTGATTGAAAAGCTGGAAAAATTTTACCCTGATCGTTCTTTAGCTATCATAACACCTTTTAGAGATTCTGTAAAGGAACTGCAGAAACGTTTCTGTACGTCTGACCTTGAACTGGATATAACTATCGAAACGATAGATAGAATCCAAGGTATGACTGTTGATTATGCTATTCTATACATTCCTGGAAGGAATCCGGGTTTCGCACTAGAAGATCGACGTTTTAATGTAGCAACAAGCCGTTCGCTTAGTACGACTCTCATTATTTCAGATATGCCTCTTAACGAATTTCACACTGTATCACCTACAGTATTACAGTTTATAGATAATTGTGATAAGTTTGATGGTAAAACAAATGTATGGAGAACTAATTTGCAAGAGTCAGAATCATCAGCCCCTATAGTCCAACCTATATCTGAAGAAAAAACAGTATCAACGGTCTCCTCCACAATAGGGTTGAGAGTTGTAGGTAAAATTGACCTTTCTCAATTTGAACGGAAAAAGAAGGAATTAAGTATAACAAAGAAAAACTATTATATCATTGATACTAATGTTTTTGTGGACTATCCCGATATTATTTCTAAGATTGACAGAAAGTATCCTATCATCTTGTCTGCAAAGGTGACGGATGAGCTCGATAAGATGAAAATCAAATTAACTGAAGAACGAAGACAAAACGCGGAGAAGGCTTTACGTAATCTTAATAATGAGTCACAGCATGAGATTTTATACGAGTTCTCAGATACTTCTTTATTGCCAGATGACTTTGATAAACGTTCACCTGACAATATGATATTATCAGTCGCATTAAAGTATAAAGAACAGAATCCAATTATGCTTACATCAGACAATGGGCTACAACTTAAGTCTAAGCTATTGGGTATAACTACAATCTCGCTTAAGAAATTTCTAAAAAATAATTTACGCTAAGTATAGAAAGCGACATTGATTTCTTATTCTGTAAGCCATCTGCATCTTTCATGTGGGTGGCTTTCTGTTTCTATACATTTTTATCTTCACAACCTTATGATTCGATGATGATTCCCTTATGTCGAGAGGCATAAACGAAAAAATCTAATAATGGAATTTGTCATTATATGCACTGATAATCAGTGCATATAGTTTATGATTCTTATGACCTGCTGATGTTTCTTTATGTGATATTTGCCATCCATAAATCAGTATTGAAATTTGCCATTACTTTGCAGCAAAATCAACTAATAACGATATGGAAGACATGAACATTACATTTGAAGATTTGCCTAAGGCAATGTCATGGATGATGGACAAGCTCAATAAACTTGATTCCAAGATTGACAGTCTGAACAACATCCCACAAGTACGGCCTGTCGACCAGTGGATGAACCTGAAAGAACTGTGCGAATACCTACCCAGCCATCCGGCGGAACAGACCGTTTACGGATGGACGAGTTGCCACCAGATTCCGTTTCATAAGAGAGGGAAGCGTATCATGTTTCTCAAATCGGAGATTGACGCATGGCTTCATGACGGCAAACGGAAATCGCAGAAGGAACTGGCGGATGAAGCCGCCCAATTCATAAAGTCAAAAAGAAATACCAGGTTCTAATGGATTCAACCAATTTATGCAATGCACTCAGAATGGAATTTGAAGGGGTCTTTGAAAGCAAGATTCCTTTGGATGCTTTTCCTGCCAAAATTCAAGATATGATATTGGCTTTAGCACGGCAAGAAAATTATTCCATTGAGTACATGATGGCTTCTCTTTTGGTGGCAGTGTCAACCGCTATTGGCAACGCTGTCAATATCCGTATTCGTGGTGGATGGATTAGTAATCCTGCCCTTTATATGATATTGGTAGGTC